>UMHE01059037.1_pt1 | contig 12172 bp, 10 predicted proteins | sample 1965451 | NCBI WGS metagenome assembly UMHE01 (sample SAMEA4836090, study PRJEB28245) | human gut metagenome | biome: gut microbiome; material: fecal sample | place: Denmark | collected 2008 | reverse complement strand
GCGCACTAAAACGGAAGGAGGTTTCCACATTGGCTTATGTACCTGTACCCAAAGACCTGACCAAAGTCAAAACCAAGGTTGCTTTTAACTTAACCAAGCGGCAGTTAGTCTGCTTCACTGGCGGGGCGCTTTTGGGCGTACCGCTGTTCTTTCTGCTCCGTGGCTCTGCCGGGAACAGCACAGCGGCCCTGTGCATGATGTTCGTGATGCTGCCCTTCTTTATGCTGGCGATGTACGAAAAGCATGGTCAGCCGTTGGAAAAGATCGTGGGCAATATCATTCGCGTCACGGTGATCCGCCCCAGGCAGCGACCTTACCAGACCAACAACTTTTATGCCGTATTAAAGCGGCAGGAAATGCTCGATAAGGAGGTGTATGACATTGTTCACCGCAATAAAAAAATGGCTGCACCAGCTGTTCGGAAAAACCGAGGAAAAAGCTGTGCAGCCAGTCAAAACAAAGAAAAAGCTGTCCCGCGCCGACAGAAAGCAGATTGAAGCTGCCATTGCCCGCGCCAACCGCACGGACAAAAAGGAAAAATCCGCGCAGGACAGTATCCCTTATGAACGGATGTGGCCGGATGGTATCTGCCGGGTATCAGACGGTCACTACACAAAAACCATTCAATTTCAGGACATCAACTATCAGCTTTCACAGAACGAGGATAAAACCGCGATCTTCGAGGGCTGGTGCGATTTCCTCAACTACTTCGACAGCTCGATTCAGTTTGAGCTGTCTTTTTTGAACCTTGCAGCATCGGAGGAAACCTTTGCCCGCGCCATCAACATCCCCCTTCAAAGGGATGATTTTGACAGTATCCGGGTGGAGTACACCACCATGCTGCAAAACCAGCTGGCAAAGGGCAACAACGGCCTTATCAAAACCAAGTATCTCACCTTTGGCATTGACGCGGACAGCATCAAGGCGGCCAAGCCCCGTCTGGAGCGCATTGAGACCGATATTCTCAACAACTTCAAGCGGCTGGGCGTGGCAGCGGAAACGCTGGACGGAAAGGCGCGGCTTGCCCAGCTGCATGGTATCTTTCACATGGACGAGCAGCTGCCGTTCCGGTTTGAGTGGGACTGGCTCCCCACCAGCGGCCTGTCCACCAAGGACTTTATCGCCCCCAGCTCCTTTGAGTTCCGCACCGGCAGGCAGTTCCGCATGGGTAAAAAGTACGGAGCCGTCAGCTTCGTACAAATTTTGGCCCCAGAGTTGAATGACCGGATGCTGGCTGATTTTCTGGACATGGAAAGCTCGCTGATCGTCAGCCTACATATCCAGTCGGTGGATCAGATCAAGGCCATCAAGACGGTCAAGCGGAAAATCACCGATCTGGATAAATCCAAAATCGAGGAACAAAAAAAGGCGGTCAGAGCAGGATACGACATGGACATCATCCCTTCCGACCTTGCCACTTATGGTGTTGAGGCCAAAAAGCTCTTGCAGGATTTGCAGAGCCGCAACGAGCGAATGTTCCTTGTGACCTTCCTGGTGCTGAACACGGCAGACAATCCCCGCCAGCTGGACAACAATGTGTTCCAGGCATCCAGTATCGCGCAGAAATACAACTGCCAGCTGACCCGTCTGGACTTCCAGCAGGAAGAAGGGCTGATGAGCTGCCTGCCCCTGGGTATCAACCAGATTGAGATTCAGCGCGGACTGACCACCAGTTCCACGGCGATCTTTGTGCCGTTTACCACCCAGGAATTATTCCAGAACGGTAAAGAAGCGCTGTACTATGGCATCAACGCCCTGTCCAACAACCTTATCATGGTGGACCGCAAGCTGCTGAAAAACCCCAACGGCCTGATTCTCGGCACGCCGGGTTCCGGTAAATCTTTCAGCGCCAAGCGCGAGATCGCCAACAGCTTTCTGCTCACTTCGGATGATGTCATCATCTGCGACCCGGAGGCAGAGTACGCCCCTCTGGTGGAGCGTCTGCATGGGCAGGTCATTAAGATTTCGCCCACTTCCACCAACTACATCAACCCCATGGATTTGAACCTGGACTATTCGGATGATGAAAGCCCGCTGTCACTCAAGTCCGACTTCATTCTCAGCCTGTGTGAGCTGATCGTGGGCGGCAAGGAGGGCTTGCAGCCGGTGCAGAAAACCATCATCGACCGCTGTGTGCGGCTGGTCTATCAGGACTATCTGAACGACCCGCGCCCGGAGAATATGCCCATTCTGGAGGATTTGTATAACCTCTTGCGGGCGCAGGACGAAAAGGAAGCGCAGTACATCGCCACAGCGCTGGAAATCTATGTAACCGGCTCCCTCAATGTGTTCAACCACCAGAGCAATGTGGACATCAACAACCGCATTGTCTGTTATGACATCAAGGAACTGGGCAAGCAGCTGAAGAAAATCGGGATGCTGGTGGTGCAGGATCAGGTGTGGAACCGCGTCACCATCAACCGCGCCGCCCATAAGTCCACCCGTTACTACATCGACGAGATGCACCTGCTGCTGAAAGAGGAACAGACCGCCGCTTATACGGTGGAAATCTGGAAGCGATTCCGTAAATGGGGCGGCATCCCGACCGGGATCACGCAGAACGTCAAAGACCTTTTGAGCAGCCGCGAGGTAGAGAACATCTTTGAAAACTCCGACTTCGTGTATATGTTAAACCAGGCGGGCGGCGACCGGCAGATTCTCGCCAAGCAGCTGGGCATTTCCCCGCACCAGCTTAGCTATGTGACCCACTCCGGCGAGGGTGAAGGGCTTTTGTTCTACGGCTCCACCATCCTGCCCTTCGTGGACCACTTCCCGAAAAACACCGAACTCTATGCCATAATGACCACCAAACCGTTGGACTTAAAAAAGGAGGATGAACAGCATGACAAAGAAAGAAATTGAAAAAGGCGCAGGTCTGCTTCTGGCCGCTGTCAGCGGCTGTGAGCAGATGGTGGAACTGCTTCGCGCCGCCGTCCATTACTGCTATGAGCAGGAAAAGACAGCAAAAAATCTCACGCCCAAGGGCTATGCCGGATTTACCCGGATTCACCATATCTGGACAGAGGGCATACCGGATGTTCCCAAGCTGTTTATTGGCAGCCCGATTCAGGATCGGGACATGGCAAGAGGAACCCTGATGGCGATTTTCCTGTCCACAACGGTCTTTCCGGCAGAAACCATTCAGATTCCGGTATATGCGGAAACCTGTGTGCTGCTGGATGACCTGATGGCGGGTGGCTGGTATGCGTAAGGAACCGCGCCTGCACTTTACAGACGAGGAACGCTCTGACCCGGCGCTGGAAAAGCCCATCCGCAAGGCAGACCGGGCTGCCGCCAAAGCAGACAGGGCGCAGGCGAAAATCCCCAAAAAGCAGGTGCGGCAAAAAACGGTGGACCCTAAGACCGGCAAAGTGACCACCAAACTGGTGCTGGAGAACAAGAAAAAACCGCCCTTCAAGCTGTCCCATGCGGTCCGGGATGCTCCGGGAGATGCGGCGCTGGGAAAACTCCACAAGGAAATCCGTGAAACGGAACAGGACAATGTGGGCGTGGAGAGCGCCCACAAGTCTGAGGAAACCGCAGAGACCGGCGTTAGGCTTGTTCGGGAGGGCTACCGCAGCCACAAGCTGAAACCTTACCGCAAGGCGGCACAGGCGGAGCAAAAGCTGGAAAAGGCCAATGTAAACGCCCTGTTCCAGAAGTCTTTGCGGGAAAATCCCCAGCTTACCAGCAATCCGTTTTCACGCTGGCAGCAGAAACAGACCATCAAAAAGGAATACGCCGCCGCCAAGCGCGCCGAAAACACCGCCAACACCGCAAAAAAGACCGGCAAGGCCGCCAAGACGGTCAAGGAAAAGGTACAGCAGGCCGGAGCATTTATTATGCGCCACAAAAAAGGCTTTTTGCTTGTAGGTGCGATTTTTCTTCTCATCTGCCTGTTGCTCAACACCATGTCCTCCTGCTCCATGATGGCGCAGAGCATTGGTTCTGCCATTTCCGGCTCTACCTATCCGTCGGATGACCCGGAACTTGTTGCGGTGGAGGCCGACTACGCCGCCAGAGAAACGGCGCTGCAAGCCGAGATCGACAACATCGAAAGCAGCCATCCGGGATATGACGAATACCGTTATGACCTGGATATGATCGGGCATGACCCCCATGAGCTGGCGGCGTTTCTCTCCGCCGTCTTGCAGGGGTACACTCAGTCCAGCGCCCAGGGCGAACTGGAGCGCGTGTTTTCCGCCCAATATACCCTGACGCTCACCGAGGAAATCCAGATTCGCACCTATACGGACGAGGATGGCGACACCCACGAATACGAATACCGGATTCTTCATGTCAAGCTGGAGAGCCGCCCTATTTCCTCTCTTGCCACAGAGCTTTTGACCCCGGAGCAGCTGGAAATGTATCAGGTGTACCGGCAGACGCTGGGCAACAAGCCGCTGATCTTCGGCGGCGGCTCCACAAATACCAGTGAATCCGAGAGTTTGGACGGTGTGGAGTTTGTAAACGGCACACGCCCCGGCAACCCGGAGCTGGTGGAACTGGCCAAACGTCAGGTGGGAAATGTGGGTGGTCAGCCCTACTGGAGCTGGTACGGCTTCAATTCCCGTGTGGAATGGTGCGCCTGCTTTGTGTCCTGGTGCTATGGGCAGATGGGATTATCCGAGCCGCGCTTTGCCGCCTGCCAGTCCCAGGGCATCCCGTGGTTCCAGTCCCATGGACAATGGGGCGCGCGCGGCTATGACAACCTTGCCCCTGGCGATGCCATCTTCTTCGATTGGAATCTGGACGGCAGAGCCGACCATGTGGGCATCGTCATCGGTACAGACGGCAGCCGGGTCTATACCGTAGAGGGAAACAGCGGCGATGCCTGCAAAATCAGAAGTTACGATGTGAACTACGAGTGCATCAAGGGCTACGGTCTGATGAACTGGTGACAAATCTTTTGATAAGGAGTGATTGATTATGGCTACGAAAATTGAACGCATTGACCGGGAAATTACGAAAACCCGTGAGAAAATCGCAGAGTATCAGGAAAAGCTGAAATCGCTGGAAGCGCAGAAAACCGAAGCGGAAAATCTGGAGATCGTCCAGATGGTGCGCGCTATGCGTATGACCCCGGAGCAGTTAAGCGCCATGCTGTCCGGCGGCACACTCCCCGGTATGGATGCTCATGAAGAACAGGAGGACACCGCCCATGAAGAATAAGAGAATTTTTAAGCCCCTTTCCGCCCTCTGCGCCGCACTGGTGCTGATGGGCGGTTTTTCTGTCACCGCTTTTGCTCAAGGGCCGGAGCAGCCCCCGGCGGAGGATGCCACCAACGATACCAATGTGGTGGAAGAAACTGAGGACAGTCCTGCCCTGACCCCGGAGGGCAACGCTGCCCTGGTGGATGATTTCGGCGGCAACAAGCAGCTCATCACCGTCACCACAAAATCCGGCAATTATTTCTACATCCTCATTGACCGTGCCAACGAGGACAAGGAAACCGCCGTCCATTTCTTAAATCAGGTGGATGAAGCTGACCTGATGGCGCTGATGGAGGACGGGCAATCCGCCGAGAAAACGCCCGCTGTCTGCAACTGCACGGAAAAATGTGAAGCCGGTGCAGTCAACACCAAATGCGAGGTGTGCAGTACGGACATGACCGGCTGTACCGGCAAAGAACCGGAACCGCCAAAGGAACCCACGGAACCGGAGAAAAAAGAACCCGCAGGGGTAAATCCGGCTGTCCTGCTGCTGGTGCTGGCTGTGATGGGCGGCGCTGCCTTTGCCTACTTCAAATTTATTAAGGGTAAAGCCAACCACAAAAACAGCAGCAATCCAGACGATTATGACTATGAGGACGGCGAGGAACTGCCGGATGAGGAAGAAATGGAACTGGAGGACGAGGAATCGGGCGAGCTGGACGCTGACAGGGGCGGCGGTGAAGAAAGTGAGGATGACACCCCATGACCCGGTTCACCGACAGCCCCTATGAACGCATGATGACACGCAGGCCGGAGGGCGGGAAGGACACTTCCCGTCCTCTCTCTTTACCCAAAAGCCACCCCTGCTATGGCTGTGGGAATTATGGTCAGCCCTGTGTGGGAGTCTGCCATCGTGAGATGGAACGATGGCTCAAAGAAAGGAAACGAAAAAAATGAGTATTCTGATTACATTTATTAAGCTGCTTGCGGTTTTTGACCTGCTGGTGATCGCCGTCTATTTTGGCAGCGACATTCTCTCAACTGTGTGGAGCAAATTTCGGAAAAAGCCCACACGGGAGGAACCTTTTGATTTCTCCCTGAATGCCGCAGCGGTTCCCCTGTCCATAGATTCCATCCGTCAGCTTTATTCAGGCGACGCAGCGGATTTTGTGGAAGAAACGCTCCTGCCGGATGCTGCGCAGACAATGGCAGTTTTGACAGACCGGGAACAGACAGCCGCCCGCCTGCTCTTATCCGCACTGGTAGGCTTTCTGGCAGAAGAAGCCCCAATGGATGAACGGAGCTTCCCTATGGTGATGGAACTTCTGAACTGCATGGAGGGAGAAAAAGAGGACGGCTGCCAGGACCCGGTGGATATTTTGTTTGAGGAAACCGTCCGCCGTACCCGCCGCCATGATGAATATTACAGCAATTATCAACGCTACCGATTGTTGCAGGTGGACAAAACCCGTGTCATTCTGGCCTGCCGTATCCTTATCAACGATTTGCTGGGAAAGCTGTACCGCTACGACTACCGGTTCGGCTATGACCTGCTGCTGGATGAGGAAAACAGCATTGAGAAAAAACTGCACACGCCTGTGCGGGAAGAATGGGAGGATGAAGATGATGAAACTTGTGATTGCTGAAAAACCGTCTGTTGCCCAAAGTCTGTCCGCCGTGATCGGCGCGACTGTCCGCAAGGACGGCTATCTGGAGGGAAACGGCTGGCGTGTCAGCTGGTGCGTGGGGCATCTGGCTGGGCTGGCCGATGCCGATGTATATAACCCGGACTACGCCAAGTGGCGTTATGACGATCTACCCATCCTGCCGGAACACTGGCAGATGGTGGTGGGTAAAGACAAAAAGAAACAGTTTGCTGTGCTGAAACAGCTGATGAACGCCCCGGATGTGACTGAGGTGGTAAACGCCTGTGATGCCGGACGCGAGGGCGAACTGATTTTCCGCAGCGTCTATGAGCTGGCGGGATGCAGCAAACCCATGAAGCGGCTGTGGATTTCCTCGATGGAGGATTCCGCTATTCGGGAGGGCTTTGCAAACCTGCGCCCCGGTGCCGATTATGACGGTCTGCGCCAAGCTGCTCTCTGCCGCGCCAAGGCGGACTGGCTGGTGGGGATCAACGCCACAAGACTGTTTTCCGTGCTGTACCACCGTACCCTCAACATCGGGCGCGTCATGTCCCCAACGCTGGCGCTCATCGTCCAACGGGAAGCCGAGATCGACACCTTCAAGCCGGTTCCGTTTTACACGGTAGTCCTGGAGCTGCCCGGTTTTTCCGTTTCCGGGGAACGCATGGCGGACAAGGCTGCTGCCGAGCAGCTGAAAGCCGCCTGCCAGGGTACAGCTGCCACGGTGAAAAAGGTGGAGCGCAGGGACAAATCGGAAAAGCCGCCCGCCCTCTATGACCTGACTACCCTCCAACGGGATGCCAACCGATTGTTGGGATATACGGCCCAGCAAACCCTGGACTACCTCCAAAATCTGTACGAAAAGAAGCTCTGCACCTATCCCCGCACAGACAGCCGCTATCTGACGAGCGATATGGCTGAAAGCCTGCCTGTGCTGGTCAATCTGGTTGCCAATGCCATGCCGTTTCGCAAAGGGATCGCCATTTCCTGTGATGCGGCTCAGGTTATCAACGACAAAAAAGTGACCGACCACCATGCAGTGATCCCTACCCGCAATCTCCAAAACGCTGACCTGTCCGGCCTGCCGGTGGGTGAACGGATGATTTTGGAACTTGTAGCCTTGCGCCTGCTATGCGCGGTGGCGGAACCGCATACTTACTCAGAAACTGCTGTCACTGTGGAGTGTGCCGGTGCGGAGTTTACCACCAAGGGCAAAACGGTGAAGCACCCCGGCTGGCGGGCGCTGGATGCTGCCTACCGTTCTGCGCTGAAAAATGCGGAGCCGGACAAGGAAAACGAGGACAAGGTCCTGCCGGACGGAGGCCGTCTGCCAGAACTGTCCGAGGGTCAGACGCTGCCCCTTTCCGGCGCTGCCGTCAAGGAGGGCAAAACCAGCCCGCCCAAACACTTCACCGAGGATACGCTGCTTTCTGCGATGGAAACTGCCGGCTCAAAGGAAATGCCGGACGATGCCGAGCGCAAAGGGCTTGGCACTCCCGCCACACGCGCCGGGATTCTGGAAAAGCTGGTGTCTACCGGCTTTTTGGAGCGAAAAAAGAGCAAGAAAGCTGTGCAGCTCATGCCATCCAAAGATGCGGTATCCCTGATCACCGTTCTGCCGGAACAGCTGCAATCGCCCCTGCTGACCGCTGAATGGGAACACCGTTTAAGCGAGATCGAGCGCGGCGAGCTGTCCCCGGAGGACTTCATGGGCGGGATCTGCGCCATGCTCCGGGAGTTGGTGGGAACCTATCAGGTCATCAAGGGGACTGAGTACCTGTTCACGCCGCCCCGCGAAGTGGTGGGCAAATGCCCCCGCTGCGGCGGTGATGTGGCGGAACTGCAAAAAGGGTTCTTCTGCCAGACAGAATCCTGCAAATTTGCCATCTGGAAAAACAACAAATGGTGGGCCATGAAGAAAAAGCAGCCTACCAAGGCACTGGTGACAGCGCTGCTCAAGGATGGCCGCGCAAGGATCACCGGCTGCTATTCCGAAAAGACCGGCAAGACCTATGATGCCACGGTGGTTCTGGAGGACGATGGGCGGTACGCCAACTTCAAGCTGGAATTTCAACGGGAGAAAGGCGGTGCAAAATGAAGCTCTCCCTTTATGAACAGGAAACCATTCTACTCTACAATCAGGCCGAGGACACCGCCGAAGTTTATACCCATGACCGAAAACTGATGGAGAAGCTGACCCGCCTTTCCAAAAAGCACCCGGAACAGGTCTGCAAAAAGGATAAGCACCATTTTACAGTCCCCAAACGATGTGTGTCCGTTCGGGAGCCATACAGCGCAGAACGCCGCAAAGCTGCCAGTGAGCGGGCCAAGGCTGCCGGGTACAGGCCGCCCATCCCCAAACTGAAAGCTGATTGACGATGGGCGCAAATGTATTTGAGACGGTCAAGCAGTCTGTCACCATTCGGGAAGCCGCAGAACGATATGGGATTGAGGTCAAAAGGGGCGGCATGGCCTGCTGTCCCTTCCACGATGACAAAAATCCCAGCATGAAGTTGAACGAAGAATATTTCTACTGTTTCGGCTGCGGAGCCACCGGCGATGTGATAGACCTGACCGCCCGGCTCTACAACCTGTCCCCCAAAGAAGCCGCCGAGAAGCTGGCGCAGGATTTTGGCCTGATCTATGATAGTCAGGCTCCGCCCCGCAGGAACTATGTTCGCCAGAAAACCGAGGCACAGAAGTTTCGGGAGGACCGGCAGCGCTGTTATCGCGTACTGTCCGATTACTACTATCTGCTGAAAAAATGGGAAGCCGACCGTTCTCCCAGGACACCGGAGGAAGAACCGCACCCCCGCTTTGTGGAAGCAATCCAGAAGAAACCCTATGTAGAGTACCTGCTGGACCTTTTTCTTTATGAAAGTGAAGAAGAACAAAAGGCATGGATTGCAGAACACACAGCAGGAATCACACACTTGGAAAGGAGATTGAAAATCATGGCTGAGAATAAACCCACCAACCGGGAACGGTTGCAGGAAATCACGGCGGGTATCGAACAGGGCATCAAGGAGCTGTTCGAGAGCGAAAAGTATATGCGCTATCTGTCCGTCATGTCCAAGTTTCACCGTTATTCGGTCAACAACACCATGCTCATCTATATGCAGAAGCCGGAAGCTACGCTGGTGGCTGGATTCAACAAGTGGAAAAACCAGTTTGCGCGCCATGTGAAAAAGGGCGAGCATGGCATCACCATCATCGCCCCCACGCCCTACAAAAAGAAAATCGAGGAAATGAAGCGCGACCCGGACACCCATGCCCCCATTCTGGATGCAGACGGTAAGGCGGTCATGGAGGAAAAAGAAATTGAAATCCCCATGTTTCGCCCGGTTAAGGTGTTTGATGTGAGCCAGACCGATGGCAAGCCCCTGCCAGAGCTGTCCTCCAGCCTTTCGGGGACTGTGCCACACTATGAAGCCTTTCTGGAAGCCCTGCGGCGCTCTGCCCCGGTTCCCATCGAGTTTGAGCCGATGGCCGCCAACACGGACGGCTATTTTTCCCCCGACCAGCAGCGCATCGCCATCCGGGAAGGCATGAGCGAGGTACAGACCGTTTCTGCCACTGTCCATGAAATTGCACACAGTAAGCTCCATAATCAGAAAAAGATTCAGATTGACAATGACGAGCAATATCAGGAGGTGGAGTTATTTGAGAAACCCGCCCTGTTTTCCAACGGGCGTATTTCCCGTGATGATCTGCCCGAAGGCGTTTATTGCTATGACCTGCGCGGTTCGGATGACGACCCCGGTTCCCCAATTTGTGTTGAGGAAAGAGTGATGGTGAATCACGCTGGTTCTGTTATTTTGACTGCTCCGTTAGAATTTCCAGAAGAAGGCAGGCTGTATTTTACAGATGAGACCGGACTGAATTTTAACGGCGGTATGCTTACCCTCTCGCAGTTTTTGCAGGAACAGAAAAAGGACCGTCGCACAGAAGAAGTCGAAGCAGAAAGCATTTCCTATGCAGTCTGCCAGTATTTTGGTATCCAGACCGGGGAAAACAGCTTCGGTTACATCGCTTCCTGGTCCAAGGGCAAGGAGCTGAAAGAATTACGGGCCAGTCTGGAGACCATCAATAAGACTTCCTGTGAGCTGATTAACAACATCGAACGCCACTACAAGGAAATCTGTAAGGAGCGCGGCATTGACCTGACCGCCAAACAGGAGCAGGAACAGGCGGATATACCGCAGGAAGCCCTGTTTCTTCTGGACGATGCCACCTATCTGCATATTCAGCCGTGCGATACCGGCTGGGACTATACCCTCTATGACAAAGAGACTATGAAAGAACTGGACGGCGGCCAGCTGGATACCCCGGAACTGTCCCGTTCCGCCGCTGTCCGGCAGATTTGTGAGGGGCTGGAACTGGAAAATCCGTCGATTCAGGATGCCCCGTTGTCTATGATTGAGACCTTGCAGGATGCCGCCTGCCAGCAGATGCCGGAACAGGTCAGCCAGCAGACCGCAGAAGCAACCGCCACCCAGCTGCCGGATGCTCAAGAGCAGGCATTGGACGAGTACCCCATGCCCGACAGCGAAGTATCTGTTTCGGATATGCAGGAATACGGCTACTTTTACGATGGGATGCTGCCTGTCACCAGAGAACGGGCGCTGGAACTGGACGCTGCCGGTTTGACCGTCTATGTCCTCCATGAAGATAACACGGAGAGCATGGTGTTTGACACCGAAGAAATCATGGAGCATGGCGGACTTTTCGGTGTGGAACACGAGGAATGGGAGCAAAGTCCGGCGTTCCATGAAAAGGTGTTGGAACGGCAGGACCGGCAGCTGGAACGGGAGCAGGCGTTCCTCTCCCATGAGGGCAGCTGCTTTGCCATTTATCAGGTGAGCCGGGACGATCCGCAGAATGTGCGGTTTATGAATCTGGACTGGCTGCAATCGCACAATCTGGCCGTGGACCGAAGTAATTATGACCTGATCTACACCGCCCCGCTGAACGGTTCCGGCAGCACTATGGAGCAGCTGGAAACGCTGTATGAACAGTTCAACCTGAAAAAGCCTGTGGATTTTCACAGCCCGTCCCTGAGCGTCAGCGACATCGTTGCCATCAAGCAGGACGGTAAAGTATCCTGTCATTACTGCGACAGCGTTGGTTTCACCGAAATTCCCGGATTCCTGCCGGACAATCCGCTGAAAAATGCGGAAATGATGCTGGAGGATGACTACGGCATGATCGACGGCATCATCAACAACGGCCCAAAGGAGCCGACCGTGGCGCAGCTGGAACAGCAGGCCCGCAGCGGCCAGCCAATCTCTCTCATGGATTTAGCGGAAGCTGTCCACCGGGAGGAACGGGACAAGAAAAAGTCCGTCATGGAGCAGCTGAAAAGCCAGCCC
>UMHE01001609.1_pt1 | contig 12203 bp, 8 predicted proteins | sample 1965451 | NCBI WGS metagenome assembly UMHE01 (sample SAMEA4836090, study PRJEB28245) | human gut metagenome | biome: gut microbiome; material: fecal sample | place: Denmark | collected 2008 | reverse complement strand
CAGGTTTAAAAATGGGGCTGCGCCTATTTTGACACAGCCCCTCAAGTTTGAAGCGCCGGACGGCAAGATGAGAAAGGCATTGATTACTCATACTACTACGAACAACCCGATTGACCGATGAGCAAATTACAAGAACTAATACAGCGCCTATGCCCCGACGGCGTGGAATACAAGAAGCTGGGAGAAGTCGGCACTTTTGAAAATATCGGTGTTGACAAGAAAATTAATCCGGTGGAAAAAGAAGTTGTTCTCTTAAACTATGTAGACGTATATAAGCATCAGTATATAGACAGAACCATTCCTAAAATGGTTGTGACAGCTTCTGAAAAGAAAATTCAGAATTGCACAGTTGAACAATGGGATTTGTTTATCACGCCAACATCAGAAACAAGAGATGATATAGGACACGCATCAGTGATAACAGAGACATTAGATAAAACAGTGTATAGTTATCATATTATGCGGTTTCGGTTAAACAATCCGAATCGTGTAACGGCATGTTATATTAGATACTTATTTGAAACGTCAATTGTTCAAAAGCAGATTTATAGATTTGCAAGTGGGCAGACGCGTTTTGGGTTGAGTAAATATAAGTTTGCTGAAATATTGATTCCTGTTCCGCCGCTGGAGGTGCAGGAGGAAATTGTGATGATTCTCGACAGCTTCTCCGACTATGCAGCGGAGCTGCAAGCGCGCAAAGAGCAATATGAATATTATCGCAATCTTTTGCTCACCTTCAACCCCGCCGGCTGCGCCGGCGAGGCCGATGATGAGCAAGAAGGCTGCGTAACTACCTGGGGGGGGCATAGTTACCCAATCCACTGGAAAACAATGGGAGAAATTGGAACATTTATTCGAGGTAACGGCCTTCAAAAGAAGGACTTCACCGAAAGTGGTGTTGGCTGTATCCACTATGGGCAAATATACACCTATTATGGTACTTTCGCCACTGAAACAAAGTCATTTGTCAGCGAGGAGTTCGCTAAGAAACTTCGCAAGGCACAAACAGGAGATCTTGTCATTGCCACGACAAGCGAAAACGTCGAAGATGTAGGCAAGGCTGTTGTTTGGCTTGGTAAAGATGAAATAGCGATTAGCGGAGACGCCTATGTCTATAAGCATAATCAGAATCCAAGATATATTGCATACCTTCTTCAAACGGATCGCTTTCTTGCATTTAAGCGGATGAATGTCAGTGGAACAAAAGTGACGAGAATATCGGGTGATAGTTTGGCAAAGTATCCTATCCCCGTCCCCCCATTGGAGTTGCAGGAGAAGATAGTGGCAGTGCTTGACCGCTTCGAGACGCTGGTCAATGACCTCTCCGAGGGACTGCCGGCCGAAATCGCCGCCGTCAAGGAGCAATACGAGTACTATCGCAACCGCTTGCTGACTTTCAAAGAAAAGACCGCATGAACGAACTTATGCCCAATTCGGGCAACTACAAGAAGCTGCTGAGCTACCGGAAGGCAGATGTAATCTATCAGATGACGTGCTACTTCTGCACGCGCTTTCTGACGCGCGGCGACCGCACTGTCGACCAGATGGTGCAGGCTGCCCGTAGCGGCAAGCAAAATATCGTCGAGGGCTGCGCGGCCTCCGCAACGTCCGCCAAGACCGAAATCAAGCTGGTGAATGTTGCCAAGGCAAGCCTCAAGGAACTTCTCGAGGACTACGAAGACTACCTCAAAGTCCACGGCCATCTGCAATGGGCCGAGGGCAGTGCCGAGTACGAGGCCATGCGCCGCATAGGCCGCGAGCATAGCGATGCAGCATACTTCATGGGCTTGGTACAGACCCGTCCGCCCGAAACCATCGCCAATATGGCGATAATATTGTTGAACCAGGCCGACTATCTGCTGTACAGGCAGTTGGAGCGGCTATCCGAGGACTTCCGTAAGAATGGCGGCTTTTCGGAGCGCATGGCGGCCCTGCGCCGCAAAGAGCGCGGCCACTGAGAAGCCGAAGATAAAGTCCCTAAAGTCCCTAAGGTCCCTAAAGACCCTAAAGTCCCTACCCTTCCACTAAAAAAATTTGACAGAGCAATCATGAGCAACTACGACCTTATTTCCGAAAATCCCGAGTCGACGGTAGTCGCCGAGTTCGAAGGCGGCTATTACAGCGCCGCGCAGTACCAGAACGAGGCCGCTATGGAGGCCGATTTTATCAAGCGCCTGCAAGCCCAAGCCTACGAGTACCTGCCTATCACTTGCGAAAAAGACCTGATAGCCAATCTCCGAGTGCAACTCGAGCGCTTGAACGGCATCCGCTTCACCGACAGGGAATGGGAGGGATTCTTCCGCGAGTACCTCGGCAATCCCAATGACGGCATTGTCGAAAAGACCCGCACCATCCAGGAGGACCACAAGAAGGTGCTGCAACGCGAGGACGGCTCATTTGACAATATATACCTGATAGACAAAGAAAGTATCCATAACAATCACCTGCAAGTCATCAACCAATATGTACCCGAAGGCGGCAGCCACGAAAACCGCTATGACGTCACCATCTTGGTCAACGGCCTGCCGCTGGTACATATCGAACTAAAACGCCGTGGCGTGGAAGTCCGCGAAGCTTTCAATCAGATACGGCGCTACAACCGCGAGTCATTCTGGGCCGGGTGCGGACTCTTCGAATTTGTGCAGATTTTCGTGATATCCAACGGCACCCTCACCAAATATTACAGCAACACCACGCGCGACAGCCACGTCCGGCAGCAGGGCAAAGGCAGCAAAAAACAGACGAGCAATTCGTTTGAATTCACATCTTACTGGGCACGCCTTGACAACGAGCCTATACGCGACCTTGTCGACTTTACGCAAACATTCCTGTCAAAACACACGCTACTCAACGTCCTGACACGCTACTGCGTATTTACGTCCGAAAATATGCTAATGGTGATGCGTCCCTACCAGATAGCCGCCACCGAGGCCATTATTCAGCGCATACGCACCTCCACCAACCAAAAGACTTGGGGACGACGCGAAGGCGGCGGATACATTTGGCACACCACCGGCTCGGGCAAGACGCTCACGTCCTTCAAGACGGCGCGCCTGGCCTCGCGTATGGACGAAATTGACAAGGTGCTCTTTATCGTCGACCGCAAAGACCTTGACTATCAGACGATGAAAGAATATGACCGCTTCGAAAAAGGCGCGGCCAACTCCAACAGCTCCACGGCCGTACTTACTCGTCAGCTGAACGATGAAAACTGTCGCATTATCATCACCACCATACAGAAACTCAGCAACTTCATAGCCCGCAATGCCAAGCATAAAATCTACACGCAGCATGTCGTGATGATTTTTGACGAATGTCATCGCTCGCAATTCGGCGATATGCACCGTGCCATTGTCCGCAAATTCACCCAATACCACATGTTCGGCTTCACCGGCACCCCGATATTTCCGGATAATGCCGGCGCAATCCGCAATGTCGAATACACCACCACCGAGGGTACTTTCGGCGACAGACTGCACAGCTACACCATCGTCGATGCCATTCGTGACGGCAATGTGCTGCCCTTCCGTGTGGACTATGTCCGCACCCTGCGTCCCGAGGACGAAATCGAACACGAAGCAGTGCCCGCCATTGACCAAGACAAAATCCTGAAAGCGCCCGAGCGCATCTCGCTCATCACCAAATACATCCTCGACCACTTCGACCAAAAGACCAAGCGCAACGCCCAATACTACGACTTCAGCAAGCTCACCAACATCGGGGCGATGGCCAAGGCCAAAGCAACAGTCGAAGAAGTCAAGGTCAAGACCAAGTTACAAGGTTTCAACTCGATGTTCGCCGTGGAATCAATACCCTTTGTCAAACTCTATTATACCGAGCTTATGCGGCAAATGGCCGAACTGCCGCCAAACCGAAGATTGAAGATTGCGACAATATACAGCTATGCAGCCAATGAGGCCGAAGAAGACTTCGGCGGCGATGAAAACTCCGAGAACACCGACGGCCTCGACCAATCCAGCCGAGACTTCCTTGAAAAATGTATAGCCGATTACAACGAAATGTTCGGGACAAGCTACGACACCTCCGCCGAAAAATTCCAGAACTACTATAAAGACGTGTCCCTGCGCATGAAAAACCGTGAAATCGACTTGCTCATCGTGGTCAATATGTTCCTCACCGGATTCGATGCAACGACACTCAACACCCTATGGGTGGACAAGAACCTGCGCATGCACGGACTGATACAGGCATATTCGCGCACCAACCGTATACTCAACAGCATCAAGAGCTTCGGCAATATCGTATGCTTCCGCAACCTCGAACCGGCCACCAATGCCGCCCTCGAACTTTTCGGCGACAAAGAAGCCGGAGGACTGGTGCTCATCAAGACTTTCGACGAGTATTACAACGGATATGTAAAAAAGGACGGCACTGCCGTGAAAGGCTATAGGCCCATGGTGGAAGACGAACTTTTGACCGACTTCCCCCTTGGCAGCATCATCCTCGGCGAAAAAGCCGAAAAGGAATTCATACGCCTGTGGGGTGCCATCCTGCGCCTACGCAACATTTTGCAAAGCTTCGACCAATTCAAAGGCAAAGAAATCCTCACTAACGACCAATACAAAGACTATCAAGGTCTGTACCTTGACCTCTACGAAAAATACCGGCCCAAGCCTTCGGATGCCGTAGACGTCAACGATGACATCGTCTTCGAGATGGAACTCGTCAAGTCGGTCGAAATCAATATAGACTATATCCTGTTCCTTGTCGCACAAAAGAACGGCGACCCGAAGCACGATGCCGAGCTGGAAATCGATATCAAAAAATCTATAGCCGCCACACCCGACCTCCGCGACAAAGAAGATCTGATTATGCAATTCGTGTCCAATGCTTCGGCCGGCACCGATGTCAACGATGAATGGTCGAGATACGTCCGCGAAAAACTCGATAAAGAAGTCGCCGAACTCATCGCCACCGAGAAGCTCAAACCCGAGAAAACCATAGAATTTCTGCAGCAGTCATTCCGTGACGGCGAAATCCGTGAGTCCGGCACCGGTATAGCCGATATTTTGCCGCCAATACCCTTGTTCGGGGTGGCGGGAGTCAATCGCGAGGCAAAGAAGGAGAAGGTAACCGAGAAACTTAAGGCGCTGTTCCATCGATTCTACGACCTTTGCGGCGGCGTATTCCCCGGCACGGATGCAAAATAGAACGCCGGCGAGATGCGCGATAAGGGCTAATGATTAGAAAAAACGGATGTTTTTTGGCTGAAAAGGAAAATTGTTAGTACTTTTGTGCAATAAAAGCTGCCGAGAACTCCTCCGAAAGCTGCCGAGGGCTGCCGAGGATTTTGAGGCAGATATAATTAGACGTTATGGACAATATTTTGCTCTTTTCGACACGCGACGAGCTGACGCGCATACGGCTGGAACGTGTGATGTATTTTGAGGCGGATGCCAATTACACGAAGGTCGTGTTTTCCAACGGGGTGACGGCCACGCTGCTGACCTCGCTGGTACATCTCGAGAAACTCATAGCCGGTGTACTTATCGAGAAAAACAGCATCTTTGTGCGCATTGGCAAGCGCTATATCATCAATAGCGCATACCTGTTCCAAATCAACGTCTTGCGTCAGCGTCTGGTGCTGAGCGACTTGGCGTCCCCGTATACGGCGACACTTTCGGTGAGCAAAGATGCCCTTCGTAAGCTCAAGGCTCTGTATACCACGCCGGTGCGCCGTAGTGCTGCGGATGTCGAGGGCGTGCAGCCTCGTCCGGACGGCGAAGCCGTATCACAATAGTGCGTCACTGTAAGGGCGCAATATATTGCGCCCGCCGGGCAAAGATGTATTAAAGCAAACATATTATAATAGATATATGCAATCTCAAAGCGTTATTATAGGCCGTCAGGGACAGCAATCCGTGTCCATCGACGATATGTCGGTGAGCAAGCGTCATCTCTCGGCCACACCCATGTCCGACGGGCGGTGGTCCATAGAAGACTTGGGCAGTACCAACGGCACGTATGTCAACGGGTTGCCGGTGGTGACGGCCATCGTCGATGCCGACACTCCGCTGATGCTTGGGTCGTTGCAGACCACGCTCAGACAGCTGCTGAACCTCGCACCCGCATCCGCGACAAAGCCTGCGGCTGAGCATAATCCCGAGCCTTCCGGTATCGCAGCCGCCAAGCCGGCGCCTATGCCCGCATCCGATTCGATGCCCGCCCCGGATGTCGCCGCTGACGGCAGCGTGTCCATCAAACACCTCGAAGCCGTCTACGAAAAATATCGCCATGACACCCTGACGATAGCGCGTCGCCGCAACCATGCATCCGTATACCGCATATTGCCCATGGCCGTAGGTATGCCGCTGGTGATGGGACTGGTCGGAATGTTCACGACCGACATCGCCGTCAAGGGCGTATGCATGGGTGGACTGATGGCTGTGGGGTCGGCCCTGACATTGCGCATGATTCCTATGGGAGACCGTCTGGCCGAGGAGCAATTCGACCTCAACCGACGTTTTCAGGTTGATTACAGCTGCCCGTGCTGCCACAACTTTATGGGTGCTGCCAAGCCCTACGAAGTTCTTGTCAAACAAGGACAATGCCCGTTCTGCAAAGCCAAGTTCAGAGAGTAATCGCCGAACAACCACAGCAGCCCCCGAGCCCCCGGAGACTGCCGACCCTACAAATCACTCCCATTGTTCTCATAATCCCCATTATTCCCATACTTCTCACCCAAGATTATGAAAATCAATACTTCCGCTGTCCGCCGCTTGTGCCTGTTGACTTTGACGGTGTTGTGCGTGACGGTCTCACGTGCGTCCACGTACATTGTCGCCGTCGGTATCAATAACTATAAATATGTCACGTCGCTGACCGTATCGGAGGACGATGCCCGGGCATTTGCTCAAATGTGCAAGTCGTATCCCGACCTGCATGTCGCGCTGGTGACCGGTTCAAAAGCCACGCGGGCCAACCTCATCAATGTCATCGGAAGTCATTTTGCCAAGGCCAAGGCCGATGATTCGCTGATATTCTTCTTCTCCGGACACGGCGTGGGCGGTGGAGTGGTGGCTTACGACACCGAGGACGACAGCGAGAATTCCATACTATCCTACAAGGTCTTGGCACGACTGATGAAGCGCTCGCCGGCGACGCGCAAGGTCATCATCATCGACTCGTGCCACTCGGGGTCGTCGCGCAACACCACCTCCTCGTCGCGCAAGGTGCGCCACAATATCGGAGACCCCAATACCATACTCTTTATGTCATCGCGCACCAACGAGTACTCTCTGGAAGTGCAGGGCATGTCCCAATCGCTGTTCACCTATCACCTGCTGCGCGGAATGCGCGGCAATGCCGATGCCGACAGCGACCGGAATATCACAGCGCGCGAGCTCTTTCGATACGTCAGCGGAGCCGTGCGCCGCGATTCGCGGAACAAGCAACACCCCGTGATGTGGGGTAATTTTGACGCCGGATTTGTGATTATGAAATACTGAACACATGGAAACCGAACAGATACTACGCATCGAAGACATCGCGCGTGTGGAGGCATATACGCCGCACTTTTCGCGCATGACGGACAAATACTTGTGCTGGCGCCTCGAGCCGGGAATGAAGCCCATAGCCACTCTCGAGCATCCTTTACGTCTCGACGGCATGGTCTTTGTAATGTGTCACCACGGCAGCCTGCGCCTCGAAATCAATTTCCAGGAATATCACGCGCAGGACAACACCCTGGTAGTCATCAATCCGAAGATGCTCTTCCGGATTTTTGATCTTGACTACTCGTCCATAGATGCCTACGTGTTGTTTCTTTCTTCCGACTTCCTGTCCGATGTCAATATCGACCTCAATGCCATCAATATCCGATCACTGTTCCAGCGGCACACCCCGGTGACCACGCTGACACCGGACGAGACTACGCTGTTTACGCGCTTCCTCGAGTTGTTCGGGCTCATCGCCGCCTGCAACGCCGACAGTGTGTATTCGCGCAACACCGCTCGCTCGCTGGTGTCGTCGTGCGTCTACCAGCTACTCGAATTCAACTTCTCGCGCCTCAACCGCATAGAAATGCAAATCGAGCAGCCCGTCAACCGCCGCCTGGCATATGTGCGCGATTTTATGCATCTGGTACACAACGACTATATGCGCCATCGCGATGTATCTTATTACGCCAAGCAACTGTACATATCACCCAAGTACCTCTCAATGATTATCAGGGACGCTACGGGCCGCTCGGCCGCCGATTGGATCAACGAATTTGTGGTGCTCGAAGCCAAGAATCTCATCAAGTTTTCCGGCAAGAACATCCAGCAGGTGGCTTATGCACTAAACTTCACTAACCAGTCCGCCTTCGGCAAATACTTCAAGCATCTCACCGGAATGTCTCCATCGGAGTATCAGAAATCCTAAAAAAACATAAAAAACGTGAATTTGACCATAGCGCCGTCACGTTACGATTCTTTTTGCGTCTTATAGGTAAAAGACTATAGGGCGTAAATAGAACAGCCCCCGAAAAAGAAAAGACACATGAACAATCGAACCATCAAACTGCTTGCCGTGGCACTATTTGTGCCTACCCTGGCGCAAGCGCGTCAAATCAGCGGCTTAGTATTGTCCGAGAACGATTCCACAGCCATCGTGGGCGCCGTTTGCGAGTTGAAATCCGATGCCGCGACGGCAATCAAAGCCGCCGGCGACGTCAACGGAGCCTTTACCATCAATACCTCGGACCGAAAAGCTGCGACACTCAGTGTCTCTGCTGTCGGATACGGGCAGGCCGAAATCGTGATACCCGATGGAGGCCACGACATCAAGGACTTGAAGATTTATCTGCCGGACATCAAGACCCTTGAGGCAGTAACCGTCACAGCCGCTGCCGCCACGATGCGCAACGGTCGCACCATAGTCTACCCGTCCGCGCAAGAAGCCTCGGCCTCCGCATCCTCCGTCGAGTTGTTCCAAAAACTTCCTCTGCCGGGCCTTACAGCCGACCCTATCAACCGCTTGCTGAGCGTCGACGGCGGATCGCCCATGATACTCATTGACGGCGTACCCTCGGCCATGAGCGACATCAATGCGCTTAAAGCCAAGGACATCGAACGTGTCGAGTACTCGCGTATCACCCCGGCACGTTATGCAGACAAGGGGTACAAAGGGCTGCTGCAGATTACGCTCAAACAACGCGACGACGGCGGAAGCATCGAGCTGTGGGCACGCACCGCCACCGCCACCGCCTTTGTAGACGATTATGTCAATGCCACGTATCACCAAGGACCATCGCAATTCAAGTTATACTTCTACAACTCGTGGCGCAACTACCAACGCGTCTATGACAATACGACCCAATCCTACGTGGGAGACGACTTCCGCGTAGACCTCGAGACGCACGACCGTAATCCGTTCAATTACGTAATCAACCAATTGCAATTAGGGTATACATACCGACCCGACAGCAAGACATTGTTTTCGGCCAAACTCTCCGGAGGCATCAATCCAAGCGGGCGTCGTTATATCGCTGACAACAAAGACTCGTATGCCGGTGATTACGAAAGCACAAGCAAGTCCGCAAGCAAATACACCACCCCGTCGCTCGACTTGTTCTTCAAGAAGGATTTTGACGATGCCAACAGCCTTGAAGTGCAGGCCGTGGGCACGCTCCGCTTCGAGGACTACAACCGCACGAACACATATTATATAGACCCGGTCAATCCACAGGTGTACGATGTCGAAATCGACAATACGCGCCGCTCGCTCATCACCGAAATTGCCTATCGGCACCGCTTCGGCAATGCCTCCGAATTGGGCGCCGGATTTCAGAATACGCTGTCGCACAGCCGCAACAAGTACATCGGCACCGATTATCGCCCCATACTGACCGAGAACAACAACTACGGGTATGTCAATTATAGCTTTACCATCGATAAATTCAATTTTTGGCTGGCCTCCGGCGTCAAAATCTTCCGGATGGAAAACGGCGAGAACAAACGCGACTTTGTACGCAACCTCAGCAACGTCAATATCAACTGGGATATTAGCAACGAATGGAGTCTGCAGGCCAACTTCAATTATTCGCCGAGTATCCCCGGCCTGTCCGCACTCACCGACTACAAGCAGCAGACCACGCCCTATCTGATAGATAACGGCAACCCCAACCTCAAGGTGGCTGAGTACTTCAACTACCGACTGATGGCCTCATTCTCGCACAAGAAATTCTTTGCCTCGCTGACTGCGTATTACAGCAACGCCAATAATCCGCGTACCGACGAATACTTCTACCTCGGTGACAAAAAATTCCTGAGCCAAACAGTCAATTACACGACAAATGAAGGCGCGGGAGCTTCGCTGCAAATGAAACTCAGCGGCATAGCCGGATTCGGCGGCAACGTGCGCCTCGATGTCGATTGGACGCATACACAGGGCACGACGTGGAACGAGAATCTGACGACATTCTATGCCTACGGCAGCTTCTGGTGGAGTCGCGGTCCGTGGACTATCACCTATTGGCGCAAAATACCGTGCAAAAACCTCCACGGACCATATATAGGCAAGGAAGAAAACGGCGACGGCCTGTCCGTAACCTTCCGCCCCGACAAGCACTGGATGATACAAGCCGGATGGTGGTACATGTTTGCTCGCGGCACCGAGTATCCGCAATGGAATATCTCGACGACAGCGCCGTCTTATACCGACCGATATATCAAGGACAACGCCAATATGGTGGTAGTGACTGCAAGCTATACCGCCGACTTCGGCAGCATCTTCCGCAGCGGCCGCCGAAGCCTCAACAACGCCGACAATTCATCGTCTATACTGCAACTATAGCGGCTGAAGCCGATTAAGCATAAGGCGCGCCCTGTCGTAAAAGCCGATAGAGCGCGCCTTTGCGTTATTTAACATTTTGTTAATGGCCAAAAAGTCCTACATGTCAAAAAAATATGCTAAATTGGCAAGTCAAACGAACCTTCCCACAGAAACACCGAAAACCTGTATGAAACGAATCTTTACACTGGCACTGGGTGCGACCTTTGCACTGGCCGCTTTTGCCGAGCAGGGGCATATAAGCCTGCTTGGCGTGGACTATACCGTGGATACACTGTTCCACGCCAAAATCGGCCCGGGCACCACTCAGACGCAGCTGCGGCTCGAAGGCCCCAGCCCTCTCAATGTGTTCTATCTCACGGTAGACCGCACTACGCCCAACGTCACCATACGCGCCGTGAGCGGCACCGACAAGGTGGCCGGGACATCCCGCACCTCCGTAATGGCCCAAACCAAATCGAAGGACGGATTGCTGTACTTTGCCGGCACCAACGGCGACTTCTATTGGACAAGCGGCACGGCCACCAACGGCACTTCCAAGGTGGGTACGCCCACGCATTCTTTTGTGGTCGAGAACGAGCCTTTCCTGACATTCAATGGCGGATGCCAATTTATATATGACAACGACGGGTTGCCACACGTGCAGTATGTCAATTACTACACAGGGACGGCCGAGTGTGGCGACAAGACCACGTCTTTTAAGGGCATCAATGACCCGGCCAGCGTCGCTGACGGCCTGACGCTGTACACCTCGCGCTTCTGGGGTAGCACCAACCAAAACGACCACGCCGGCAATTGCTACGAGGTCACAGCCAAACTTGCGGACGGCGAGACTTTCATTGCCGGTGGAAAATTCAGAATCGTTGTAACCTCCGAGGCAAACACCGATGGCGACACCCCTATTCCGGCTGACGGTTTCGTGCTCCACGGCCGTGGCGGTACATCGCAGGGCAATACCGGGGCTGCCGATTTTGTCAAAGGCCTCAAACCGGGCGACGTCATCACCCTCGACAACATCATCCTCGATGAGGGCGGTCAGCGCTTGTATCCACGCACCGTCATTTCCGGCAGCAGCAAGAATGTAGGCCTGGGTGAGACCATCACCATAGAAGATGCGGCACGCCATCCGCGCACATGTCTGGGCTACACCAAAGACCGCAAGCAGGTCATAATGATGGTGGTTGACGGCCGCACCAGCGCCAGTGCAGGCATATCTATCCCGGCACTCGGCGATGTGATGCGCTATGCCGGCGCTTATGAGGCTGTGAATATAGATGGTGGCGGCTCGTCAACGCTGTACACACAAGCATTGGGCATACGCAACCACTGCAGCGACGGCAGCGAAAGATCTGTCTCTAACGGCATTTTTGCCGTACTCGAAGCGCCCGAAGACAACGAAATTGCCGAGC
>UMHE01033153.1_pt1 | contig 12289 bp, 8 predicted proteins | sample 1965451 | NCBI WGS metagenome assembly UMHE01 (sample SAMEA4836090, study PRJEB28245) | human gut metagenome | biome: gut microbiome; material: fecal sample | place: Denmark | collected 2008 | reverse complement strand
CCCTGCTGCTGACCTTCTTCTTCCGGTATATGCGGCCCCTCATTGAGGAGGGCTATGTCTACTCCGCCGTACCGCCGCTCTATAAGCTGTCCCGGGGCAAGACCTCCCGGGTGGCCTACTCCGACGAGGAGCGGGATCGTATCTCCGCGGAGATGCGCGGCGGCAACCCCAACGTGACCATCAACATCAGCCGGTTTAAGGGTCTGGGTGAGATGGACGCCCACGAGCTGTGGGAGACCACCATGGATCCCACCACCCGTACCCTGCGGCGCATCACGCTGGATGACGCGGTGAAGGCTGACGCCACGTTCACCGTCCTCATGGGCGAGAAGGTGGAGCCGCGCAAGGAATTTATCGAGCGCAAAGCACAGTACGCTGTGAATCTGGATTATTAAGGAGGGCTGGAATCTATGAGCAAAAAGCCCCAATACGACCCGGAGGAGATACGCTATCCCGACCAGCACATCGTGGAATCCCCCCTTGTGCCGGAGATGGAGAACTCCTATATCGAATACGCCATGTCCGTCATCGTGGGACGGGCGCTGCCCGACGTGCGCGACGGCCTGAAGCCCGTGCACCGGCGTATCCTCTACGCCATGTACGAGGACAACCTGACCTCTGACAAGCCCTTTAAGAAGTCCGCCACCTGCGTGGGCGACGTGCTGGGACACTATCACCCCCACGGCGACGCCTCCGTGTACGACGCGCTGGTGCGTCTGGCGCAGGATTTCTCCATGCGCTACATGCTGGTGGACGGCCACGGCAACTTCGGCTCCGTGGATGGCGACCCCCCGGCCGCCTACCGATACACCGAAGCCCGTCTCAGCAAGATCTCCAACGAGATGCTGCGGGACATCGAAAAGGACACGGTGGACTGGGATCCCAACTTCGACGAGAGCCGGAAGGAGCCGCGGGTACTCCCCTGCCGCTTCCCCAACCTGCTGGTGAACGGCTCCAGCGGCATCGCCGTGGGCATGGCCACCAACATCCCGCCCCATAACCTGCGGGAGGTCATCGGCGCGTGCATCTGCGTGCTGGACAACCCGGACGCCACCCTCAGCGACCTGATGGAGCATGTGAAGGGACCCGACTTCCCTACCCGCGGCATCATCATGGGCAGGAGCGGCATCCGCGCCGCCTACGCCACCGGCCGGGGACGGCTGATGGTGCGCGCCCGCCACGAGTTCGAGGAGTTCAACAACGGCCGCACCCGCATCGTCATCACGGAGCTGCCCTATCAGGTGAACAAGCGCATGCTCATCAAGGCCATCGCCGATCAGGTGGAGGACAAGCGGCTGGAGGGCATCTCCGACATCCGGGATGAGTCCGACCGCAACGGCATGCGCATGGTCATCGAGCTGAAGCGGGACGCCAATCCGCAGGTGGTGCTCAACCGCCTGTTCGCCCAGACCCAGCTGCAGACCACGTTTGCCATCAACATGCTGGCGCTGGTGGAGAACCAGCGGCAGCCCAAGATCCTGTCCCTGCGGCACATCATCGACGAGTACCTGAAATTCCAGGAGGAGATCATCGTCCGCCGGACGCGCTTCGACCTGAAGAAGGCGCAGGAGCGCGCCCACCTGCTGGAGGGTCTGCTGGTGGCGCAGGACAACATCGACGAGGTCATCCGCATCATCCGCAGCAGCTACGACAACGCCAAGGAGAACCTGATGTCCCGCTTCGGTCTGGACGACGTGCAGGCGCAGGCCATTCTGGACATGCAGCTCAAGCGTTTGCAGGGGCTGGATCGGGAGAAGCTCCAGACCGAGTACAAGGAGCTGGAGGAGAAGATCGCCTATTTCCTGCGGGTGCTCAGCGACGAGGGGCTGGTGAAGTCCATTCTCAAGGAGGAGCTGACCGCCATCGCCGACAAGTTCGGCGACGACCGCAAGACGGAGATACAGGACGTGGAGGACGAGCTGGACATCGAGGATCTCATCGAGGAGGAGCAGTGCGTCTTTACCCTGACGGAGAACGGCTACATCAAGCGCACGCCGGTGTCCGAATACGCCGCCCAGAGCAAGGGCGGCATGGGCAAGAAGGGCATCACCACCCGGGACGAGGACACCGTGGTGGACGTGTTCACCGCGTCTACCCATGACTATATCCTGTTCTTTACCGACACCGGCAAGGTCTACCGCAAGAAGGGCTATCAGATCCCCGAGAGCGGCAAGGCCGCCAAGGGCGTAAACATCGTCAACATTATTCAGGTGGAGACGGGCGAGCGGGTGCAGGCCATGCTCCACTTCCGCGAGACGGGAGACGAGGAGCTGTACCTGTTCATGACCACCCGCGACGGCACCGTGAAGCGGCTGGAGGTCAGCGCCCTGAAGAATCTGCGCAACAACGGCATCCGCGCTCTGACGCTGGACGAGGGCGACCAGCTGATCTCCGTGGTGGAGACGCGGGGTCACGACCGGGTGCTCATCGCCACCCACGACGGGCAGGCGGTGTGCTTCGACGAGACGGACGTGCGCGCCATGGGGCGCGTGGCCGTGGGCGTCCGGGGCATCCGGCTGCGGGAGGGCGACTACGTCATCGGCGCCGCCCGCGCCGACGAGGGCAAGACCGTCCTCTCCATCACCGAAAACGGCTATGGCAAGCGCACGCCCATTGAGGAATACCGCGTCACGGGACGCGGCGGTCTGGGCGTGAAGAACTACATGGTCACGGACAAGACCGGCGACGTGGTGGGCATGAAGGTGGTGGACGGCACGGAGGATCTGCTGCTGGTGACGGCGGCGGGCATCCTGATCCGCACCCCCGTGGAGAATATCCGCGTGGCGGGACGCGCCACGCAGGGCGTTATCGTCATGCGCTTCAAGGAGGAGGGCGACCGGGTCATCTCCCTGGCGCTGGCCGATCCGGAGGAAAAGCAGCCCGAGCCGGAGGAGGCCTCCCTGTGAGCGCCCCGGCGTGGGACATCATCGCCCGGATAGAGACGCCCTTTGACCAGAAATTCGGCGTGCCGCGGCAGAGCGGCATCGCCGACTGCCCCGGACGCATCGTGTTCGAAAAGCCCTTCCGGGACGCAGACGCGGTGCGGGGGCTGGAGGGCTTCAGCCACATCTGGCTGATCTGGCAGTTTGACCGGGCGCTGCGGCAGGGCTGGTCGCCCACCGTGCGCCCGCCCCGGCTGGGCGGCAACGAGCGCGTGGGCGTGTTCGCCACCCGCTCGCCCTTCCGCCCCAACGGGCTGGGGCTGTCCGCCGTGGAGCTGGAGCGTGTGGCGCTGGACGAGCCGGATTCTCCGGTGCTGTACGTCCGGGGCGCGGACATGGTCAGCGGCACGCCCATTCTGGACATCAAGCCCTACCTCAGCTATGCCGACAGCTATCCCGACGCCTCCGGCGGCTTCACCGGCGGCGACGCCGGGGGGACGCTGACGGTGGACTTCCCGCCGGAGCTGCTGGCGCGGTTCGACAGCGGGCAGCGCCACGGGCTCATCAGTGCGCTGGCCGCCGACCCGCGTCCCCGGTACCAGGACGACCCGGAGCGGGTGTACGGCATGACCTACGGCGGGCGGAACGTGCGCTTCACCGTGTCCGACGGCACGGTGCATGTGATAGAGGTGGAGGGATAGGGACGGCGAGGACGCAGCCTCTCCCCTGCCGTTCCGGGTTTGTATGGGCGGACGACCCTGTCCGCCCGCGTACACCGGCGCGGGCACCATGCATCTCGATAAGGAGTACCAATGAAAACCATAACTATCTACACAGACGGACAAGCCGGCTTCGCCGCTTGAAAAATGCCCCCACTCGCTCGCCGCTGAAGCGGCAACCGCTCGGGGATGGCGAGCAAGCGCCGTCGGGGTCGGCATGGAGCAAAGCACGAATACAGCAAGGAACAGACGATTATGAAAACCGTAACCATTTACACCGACGGCGCTTGCAGCGGCAATCCCGGGCCCGGCGGGTGGGGAGCGATCCTCCGCTACCGGGACACGGAGAAGGAACTGTCCGGCGGCGCGGCGGAGACCACCAACAACCGCATGGAGCTGACCGCCGTCATCGAGGCGCTGCGCCTGCTGCGGGAGCCGTGCATCGTGGAGCTGTATTCCGACAGCAAGTACGTCATCGACGCGCTGAGCAAGGGCTGGGCGCGGGGCTGGAAGGCGCGGGGCTGGGTGAAGTCCGACAAAAAGCCGGCGCTGAACCCCGACCTGTGGGAGCAGCTGCTGGCGCTGACGGAGGTGCATCAGGTGCGCTGCCACTGGGTGAAGGGTCACGCCGAAAACGAGCACAACAACCGCTGCGACCAGATGGCCGTGGCGGAGAGCAAAAAATTCCGATAAATGCAAGTGAATTCACAAAATGTTCATCTGGATTTCATGATTCGGTCAATTTTGTGGGGTAATATAGCACTATCAAAAGGAATTACTCTTCCTGATGTGATTTTCTCTCTCTCCTAACACAAACACACAACGAAAGCGCCCCCACCATCCGGTGGGGGCGCTTTCGGTCGTATAGGGAACTGCGTCCGGGACATGGGTCTGTAGGGGACGCCATCCCCTACGTTCGTCCATTGCCGGTGCCCCACGTGAAAAAAAGAAACCGCCACCCTGCCCGGTGACGGTTTCTTCGTATTTTTACATATCCACGACTTCCAGTTCCCTCTCGTCCACCTTGCGCAGGTCGCGCCTGTTCATGATCTCGTACATGCAGGGCACCACGAACAGCGTCATCAGCGTGGCGTACAGCAGTCCGCCGATGCACACCACCGCCACCGGCTGCATCAGGGCGGTGCCGGCGTTCTTGGCTGCGGCGGTGACGATCAGACCCAGAATGGTGGTGAGACTGGTCATCAGGATGGGGCGCAGACGGGTCACGCCCGCGTCGATGATGGCCTCACGGCGCTCCATGCCCGCCAGACGCTGCTGGTTGATGTAGTCCACCAGCACGATGCCGTTGTTGACGATGATGCCCACCAGCATCACGAAGCCGATCAGACTGATGACCGACACCTCGATGCCCGTTACCAGCAGCGCCAGGAAGCCGCCGGTAAAGGCCAGCGGGATGGTGAACATGACGATGAACGGGGATTTCAGCGACTGGAACTGCGCCACCATGATGAAGTACACCAGCACCACACCCAGCAGCAGCATCAGCAGCAGCTGCCCCATGGCATCCATGATCTGCTCGTTCTCGCCGTTGAACTCCACGGTGATGCCATCGGGCAGCGTCACGCTGCCCAGCGCCTGCCGCGCGGCGGAGGTCACATGGGTGACGTTGTAGCCGTCGGCTACCGTGGCGGTGACGGTGACGCACCGGCGCTGCTGGTCGCGGGAGATGGTGTTCATGGACACCGTCTCCTGCACCTTGGCCACATCGCCCAGCTTGAAGGTGCCGTCGTCCTTCTCCGTATCACCGCTGCTGCCGGACAGCTGGCTCAGGGCGCTGCTGCCCGCGCTGCCGCCCATGGCGGAGGACAGGGTCGCGTCCGGCGTGATCTCCAGCTCCAGCAGCTTCTCACGGGTGACGGTGCTGCCCTCCGCCGCGTCCACGCTGAGCGCCATGCTCTCGCCGCCCAGCGTCACGTTGGAGACGCTGGTGCTGCTCTGCAGCGCCGCCGCCACCTTCATGTAGATCTGCGCCACGGTCATGCCCTTTTTGGCCGCCGCCACGCGGTCGACCACCACCTGCAGCGCCGGGGCGGATTCGTCCAGCCCGTCGTCTACCTCCGCCACGCCGTCCACCTGCTCCAGCCGCTTGGCAAGATCCTGGGCGGCGGACTGCAAGGCCTCCATATCGTCGCCGAACACCTGTAACGACACGCCGCTGCCGGTCATCATGCTCATCATGCTGCTCATAACGCCGCTGGCCGTGACCTCGCAGGGCAGGTCGGCGCACAGGGCGGTGATCTCCTTGGCCGCGTCGGAGCCGAAGGTGCCCTCCGGCATGGTGATGTAGCCCTCCACATCATAGCTGCCGCCGGAGGAGCCGCCCATGGCGGCGCCCATGTTCAGGCCGCCCATGGTGCCGCCGCCCATCATAAAGCCCACATCCTGTACGTTGTCAACGGTCATGACCCGTTCCAGCACCGTATCCGCCAGCTCCACCGCCTGCCGGCGGGTGGTGCCCTCCGGCATGGTGACGGTCAGGGACAGGTTGTTCATGTCCATCTCCGGCATGAACGTGAAGCCCCGCATCACCGCCGCGCCCGCGCTTGTCACCAGCAGAACCAGCGACAGCAGCAGCACACCGGCCTTGTGATCCAGCGCGAAGGTGATGGCCTTGCGGTAGGCGGGATAGATCTTATCCAGCAGCCCCGGCTTCTGCACCATCTCCCGGCGCAGCATGCCGCCGGCCATGGCGGGCACCAGCGTCAGCGCCACCAGCAGGCTGGCCAGCAGAGAATAGGTGATGGTCAGCGCCAGATCGGTGAACAGCTGGCGGGTCAGACCCTCCACGAACACGATGGGCGCGAACACGCACACGGTGGTCAGGGTGGAGGCCGTCACCGCGCCCAGCACCTGCTGCGCGCCGGACACCGCTGCCTGAATGACGGTGGCGCCCTTCGCCCGCAGGCGGTAGATATTCTCGATGACCACCACCGAGTTGTCCACCAGCATACCCACCGACACGGCAAGGCCGCTGAGGGAGATCATATTGATGGTCACGCCGGTGAAGTACATGAGCACCACGGCAAAGATCACGCTGACGGGGATAGACACCAGCGTGATGACGGTGGGGCGCCAATCCCGCAGGAACAAAAACAGCACCACCACGGAGAACAGCGCGCCCCACAGCAGCGAGGAGGTGATGGTCTCCACGATGAGATAGATGTAGTCGCCCTGATCCATCAGGGGCGCGAAGGACAGGCCGTCGTACTGCGTCTCCAGCTCCGCGAAGCGGGCGTTTATGTTGTCGGACACCTCCGCCGTGGCGTAGTTGGACTGCTTGGTGAAGGTGACGAGGATACCGTTTTCCCCGTTGACGCGGGTGTACAGCTCGTCGGCGTCGTCGAGAACCACCACCGTGGCCACATCGCCCAGCGTCACCGGCTCGACGCCCTCTATGCCCAGATCCAGCAGCACCATGTCCTCCAGCTCCTGCCGGGAGGTTACGTTGTCGCCCACGGACACCATGTACTGCACGCCGTCGTTGTCGCTGATGTACCCGGCGGGCATGGAGAAGTTCTGCGCCGTCAGCAGCTGGCTGACGGTGGACATGGACAGCTGCCCGCCCACGTCCGTCTGCTCGTCGATGGTTTTGTACGCCTCTTTGATCTGGGCGAGGCCGTCCTCGATCTGGGTCATGGCCTCCTTCAGCTGTATGTCGGCCTCGGTCATCTGGGTCAGACCGTCCATCAGCGTTACCAGCAGGTCGGACGCGTCGCCCTCCAGCTGGGCGCGGAGCTTGCCGCTTTTCAGATCCTCCACCAGCTTTTTCAGGTCGTCCGGCAGGTTTTCCAGCTTTTTCAGAAGCTCCTCCAGCGCCTTGTCCGGGTCGCTGTCGTCGATGATACCGCCGAAGCCGCCCTTTTTCAGCGCTTCGATGAGCTTTTCCAGCTCCTTGGCGGCGGCGTCCGCCGCCTTGCCCGGCGCGGTGACGATGCCGTCAGCCATGGCTTTCTTGGCGCTGGCCAGTGCCGCCTGTCCCTTCTCCACCTCTTTTTTGGCGGAGAGCAGCTGACCCTCGGCCTTGCCCAGCTGCTTTTTCACCGCCTCCGCCAGAGTGTCCGCCAGGGCATCCAGCTTCTTTTCGTCCAGGATCACGTGGGCCTCCCGCGTGACGGCGCCGCTGACGGAGATGCTGGCCACGCCGGACACGCCCTCCAGCTTGCCGCTGAGCTCATCGGTGACGAAGTCGCTGAGCTCGTACACGTCCATGTCCTCCCTGGACACGGCGGCCACCATTACCGGCAGCATGGAGGGGTTGATCTTCAGCACATAGGGCGCGGAGACGGTGTCCTCCCAGCTGCCCTGCAAAACGGATATCTTCTGCTGGATGTCCACGCTGACGGTGTCCATGTTCACGCCGTCCTCGAACTCCAGCAGCACCATGGACACGCTGTTCTGGCTGGTGGAGGTCACGTCCTTGATCTTATCCAGCGTGGACATGGACTGCTCCATGGGCTTTGTGATGGCCTGCTCCACCGATTCGGGGCTGGCGCCGGGGTCGGAGGTGACGATGATGACGTAGGGGAAGTCCATGTTGGGCAGCAGATCGGGGGTCATTTTCAGGTACGCCACCACGCCCAGCACAATAATGCCCAGCACCGCCACAAAGACGGTGAGAGGTTTTTTTACACTGAAGCCTGCCATAGATCCTTCTCCTTTTGCCCGTTAAACTGCGATTCTGAACCAGTCTACCACCGGGAGAGAAAAGTTGCAAGAGAGGAGGCGAATAATTAACGAAAGCGTTACAAATCGCGGACTTTTGCGGCAAAATAGTTCGGCGTTCGTAGTATTTTGCGGCGGGGTCGGTGTGCCCTTCCGCAGGCGACACCGCCCGTAGGGGACGGCGTCCCGCAGTGGAGCGCAGCGGAACAAATGCCCTTGGGGTACGACGTCCCGTCAGCGCGGCGTTGCCGCGCTGGGAACGGATTGCCGCGTCGCTTCGCGCCGCGAAGCAAGTGCCCTTGGGGTACTCCTCGCAATGACAAGGTGCGTAGGGGCGGATGTCCACATCCGCCCGCAATCGCCGCACCCTGTAGGGCGGGGCCCGCGTGCCCAGCCGAAAGCAACGCATATCCTGCGGCGGGACACATGGGTCCCGCCCTACAAGGGCATATCCTTGCATCGCGTAGGGCGGCGGGGTGAGGGCACCCTGCCCAACGAAAAACGCGGACGCCTGCGCGCCCGCGTTTTCCGTGTTAAGAGAGAAAAAGAAAGAAATCTGAGTAAGATAAGGGTGCCGCGCCGTTACAGCAGCGTGCACAGCAGCGTCAGCTCCGCTACGAACCACACCGGCGTCAGCATGGCGGTGACACGGCTCAGGGGAGTGATGTTCCCCGTGAAGAGGCACACGAAGGTGTAGGCGATGATGGCGGTGACCAGCACAGCGGCGACGGCCATAGCGGTAACGGACTTGGAATGGGTTTTTGTCATGGGGAACAACTCCTTTCTTGATTGTGGCCTTATGATAGCACAAGATATTATACTTGTAAAATTGATTATTATGCGGTATAATATAGGAGCAAGCTATAATTACGGAGGGAACGCCATGACCAATCAGGATATCGAGACGTTCTTCGCCGTGCTGGATCACGGCACCATGACGGCGGCGGCCGAGGCGCTGTTCATCACCCAGCCGTCCCTGTCCGCCCGGCTGCGGGCGCTGGAGGACGAGGTGGGCGCGCCGCTGTTCCACCGGGGCAAGGGGCTGCGGCGCATCACCCTCACCGACGCGGGGCAGCACTTCCTGCCGCTGGCGCGCCGGTGGCAGAACCTGCTGGCGGAGACGCAGACCTTCGCCGCGGCGGAGAAGCGGGAGTTTCTCCACGTCATCGCCGCCTACACCGCCAACCAGTACATACTGCCGCCGGTGTACCAGCGGTTTCTGGAGCGGGAGCTGCCGGTGAACCTGTGGGTGGAGTCCATGCGGACGGATCAGGCGGTGTCCGCCGTGGCGCGGGGCGACGCGGATATGGCCATCGTGGACGGCAGCCTGCACTACGACCTGCAGATCGAGGCCAAGCCCCTGTTCCGGGAGGGCTTCTTCCTGGTGGTGCCCAAAACGGTGGCGCTGACGGAGCCGGTGGAGGCCACGACGCTGCATGTGCAGGACGAGATCCTCATCTACGGTCAGCCGGAGATATTGCAGTGGCACGACTACTGGTTCGGCGTGGACGCCCGTCCCCTGCTGTACGCCGACACGCCCCAGCTGGCCGAGACGCTGCCCGCCTGCGGCAAGCGGTGGAGCATCATCCCCGCCGGAGCTACCGAGCCGTATATGCGGATGTTCAGCAACGTACAGGTGCTGCAACTGGCGCACCCGCCGGCGGAGCGGACGTTCTATCTGGTCACGCCCAAGGGACGCGCCCTGTCCGCCGCGGCGGAGACGCTGCTGGACGACCTGCGGGCGCAGATACAGCATGTGGAGGGCATCACATGGTATTGACGGAGCTGACAGCACAGAACGGGACGCTTCCGTTCCGCCGGACAGACATATAACACGGACAAAAAGGAGAATAGGGATGGCGCAGCTATATTTCAAGTACGGAGCCATGGGCTCCAGCAAGACAGCCAACGCGCTGATGGCGCGGTTCAACTACGAGGAGCGGGGGCAGGAGACGCTGCTGGTGAAGCCCCGGCTGGACACCCGGGACGGCGACCACATGGTCTACTCCCGCATCGGTCTGAAGCACCCGTGCATCTACTTTGACGAGATGCGCGCCATGCCGGAGGACGAACTGAAGAAGTACGCCTGCATCATCATTGACGAGGCGCAGTTCCTCACCAAGGAGGAGGTGTACTATCTGGTGCATCTGGTGGACGACTGCAATATTCCCGTGATCTGCTACGGCCTGCGGGCGGACTTCAAGGGCGACCTGTTCCCCGGCAGCTATCATCTGCTGGTGCTGGCGGACAAGCTGGAGGAGGTCAAGACCATCTGCTGGTGCGGCAAGAAGGCGGCCTTCAATGCCCGGTTTGACGAGAACGGTCATGTGGTCAAGGAGGGCGCGCAGGTGGTGCTGGGCGCCAACGACAAGTACATCGGCCTGTGCCGCCGCCACTGGATGGCCGGGGACTTAGGCCCCGACTTCGACATTCACAAGGTATGACCTGCACCCTCTGTCCCCGCCTGTGCGCCGCGGAGCGCACGCCGCAGCGGGGAGACGGCTATTGCCGTATGCCCGCCGGTCTGCGGGTGGCGCGGGCGGCGCTGCACCAATGGGAGGAGCCGCCCATCTCCGGCACGCGGGGCGCGGGCGCGGTGTTCTTCTCCGGCTGCACCCTGCGGTGCTGCTACTGCCAGAACGGGCGCATCTCCGCCGGTGGCCAGGGAAAGGACATCACACCCCGGCGGCTGCGGGAGATATTTGACGAGCTGATCGCCCAGGGCGCCCACAACATCGAGCTGGTGACGGCCACCCACTTCCTGCCGTGGATACTGCCGGCGCTGGAGCCGAGGCTGCCGGTGCCGGTGGTGTACAACTGCGGTGGCTATGAGCGGGTGGAGACGCTGCGGGCGCTGGAGGGTCGGGTGGACATCTACCTGCCCGACCTGAAATACGCCGACGGCGCTCTGGCCGGGGCACTGTCCGGCGCACCGGACTACTTCCCCGTGGCCTGCGATGCCATCCGGGAGATGTTCCGCCAGACAGGGCGGCCGGTCTATGACGAAAACGGCATCATGCAGCGGGGGGTCATCGTGCGGCATCTGGTGCTGCCGGGGTATCTGGACAACACCCGCCGGGTGCTGGACTGGCTGTCCGAAACGTTCGCGCCGGGGGATGTGGTGGTGTCGCTGATGAGCCAGTACACGCCGCCCGCGGGCATGACCGGGCGGCTGGCGCGGCGGGTGACGGCGGCGGAGTACCGGGCGGCGGTGGCGTATATGCGCGCCTGCGGCATCACAGACGGCTTCGTGCAGGAGCGCACCTCGGCGGAGGAGGCCTATACCCCGGCCTTTGACGGCGCCGGGGTGTGACGCGGCGGCGCTGCCGCGCTGAGGGGGACGTCGTACCCCAAGGGCATTTGTTCCGCTGCGCTCCACTGCGGGACGCCGCCCCCTACGGAAGCAGCAGGCATGCAAAAAAAGAAAGCCCCGCGGGGCTTTCTTTTTTGCGCTCATTTACTCTTAATACGCCAGCTTCTCGGCCAGGTATGCCTTCAGCTCGCTGATGGGAATACGCACCTGCTCCATGGTGTCGCGCTCACGGACGGTGACGCAGTTGTCGCCCTCATGCTCGGCATCGCCCACGGTGTCGAAGTCCACGGTGATGCAGAAGGGCGTGCCCACCTCATCCTCGCGGCGGTAGCGCTTGCCGATGGAGCCGGTCTCGTCGAAGTCCAGCATCCACTCCTTGGAAAGCTCCTCGTAGATCTTGCGGGCGGGCTCGCTGAGCTTCTTGCTCAGGGGCAGGATGGCCGCCTTGTAGGGAGCCAGCGCCGGGTGCAGGTGCAGCACCACGCGGACGTCGTTCTTCTCCGCGTCCACGACCTCCTCGTCATAGGCGTCCACCAGCACGGCCAGCACGCTGCGCTCCACGCCCAGGGACGGCTCCACCACATAGGGGATGTAGCGCTCGTTGGTCTCCGGGTCGAAGTAGGTCAGGTCACGGCCGGACACGGTCTGGTGCTGGGTCAGGTCGTAGTCGGTACGGTCGGCCACGCCCCACA
>UMHE01010039.1_pt1 | contig 12293 bp, 10 predicted proteins | sample 1965451 | NCBI WGS metagenome assembly UMHE01 (sample SAMEA4836090, study PRJEB28245) | human gut metagenome | biome: gut microbiome; material: fecal sample | place: Denmark | collected 2008 | reverse complement strand
TGCACCCTTTAGAGTATGTTCGTGCTGGACGAACTAAAATCCCTGATTCACATGAATTGAACCAGGGAAATGTTTTTCTATAATTATAGAGCTGATTTTACAGTTCTTTGAGCATTTTTTCGAACTTTTCTTTCGGGATTACGAGCTTCGAATTGATGCCGGACCGCTTGTTATAGACAGTCTTTATCGAGTAGTGCAAAAGCTCCGAAATCTTGGCGCTTTCAGTGACTCCGAGCTTGATCATTGCGAATATCCTCAGCTCCGTGTTAAGCTTCTCGCTATCCTTGAGAACGATATGGCACTCCGGTTTCAAGAGCGAGTTGAAGTCTTCCACAAAAGTCGGAAATATATCGAGAAAGGCCGAGTCGAAACTATCGTACATGTGCTTGAGTTCCTCGTTTTCTATGTCGCGGGACGGATTCGTAAGCTCGATTACATAGTCGGTATTGCCACGTCTGAGACTTGTGTTTATGCGTCCGCGGAAAGCGAGAAGCCGATCGATGTAGGAGGAATAGAGCTGGAAGAAGCTGGCGATGTAGCCGTTGGAAATGCGGTTGGAACGCTCAAGACGGAGAGTAAGCATTCTTCCTTTCCGTATAAGGGCGATCATATAGCATACTACGGCTATAAGAATCAGGGCAAGCACAGAAAGGAGACACAGACTCAATGTAAGTTGTCTCTTTTGCTCCAAAATCTGCTGCCGCAGCAGCCTGTCCGTCTCCACGATTACATCCATGCCTAAAATCCTTCGTGTCCTGGAGCGGAACTTGAGCATCGAAGAGTAGGAATACTCTGAGAACTTGTCAAGAATCCCGGCATCCACCGTATTTCGGAGCATATATGAAAGTTGAGTGAATGCGGCGACATCCTGATTTGAGTTTTCCAGGTCAATGATGGCCGCTTTCAAAAGACAGTACAGGCGGTCATCCTCATACCCGCCCATTTTTTTATATATCAGATTCCTTTCGTAGAATACGAATGACTCGGCAATAGAACCTTTCGTAGCAAGTTCCATTCTCTTACGGTTGCACTGCATCGCATAGTCGAAGTCATTGAGCATCAAAGCCTTCTTTTCCCGGGAGCGCAGTCCGTATTCAGATTTCTCAGGCGCGTAAAGAATGACGGAATCCATGTAGGCACGATATTGTTCCTCATGCATGTCTTGAAATTCAAGGCGTGAACCATCAACGTGGAAAAGTTCGTAATAGAGGAACTCATGAGCCTCATAATACTCAAAAAGGAGAATTCGAGGAATGGTTTTCTTGTCTATGGAGTCAATTATATCGCTGCTTTCCTTATAGTATCCTAAAGTCGTCAGAATTCGTGACATACGGATAGCCGTCTTTACCGCCATATAATGGTCGGATGCATCAGATGCCATTTTTGCGACACGCTCAAGAGTAGCAATGGTAGAGTCGGAATCGAAGTAGCTGTATTCGTAGGCCACATCCAGCCATGCCTCCATCTGCTCGCGTCCATCAAGCCTTCCGCACGCCTCTTTCTTCCTCTGAATCTTCTCTATCTTGCGGTTCTCATAGACCTCGAGACTGTCGAACTTCCCGACAAGGCCTTTCAACAAAGTCTGGTTGCCCGGCGAAAGAGACTGGACCGCCGAACTGACGGTCAACAGAGAAACCAAGAATGTGATAATTGCCATTCTACTTCTCTTCTTCCTCAGACTGCTTGTTTCCGGAAGGGTCATCAGCCCACTCAAATGAGTAGAGAACTGCCTCCACCTGTCTGAGATACTGGCGCTTGTCATATTTAGGGGCATAGACGAAGCCGTCCAGGACAATGATGTCCTTACCGTCACGGCTATAGAATGAATGTGACACGAAAGGTCCTCCCATATAGTCTCCGAAGACCTCCCACAGTCCGCGGGTCTCAGCGAACTGACGGCCGCGGAAACGAATAAATTTTACCTCCGGAGTGGCTATCTCGTTGGTAATCATATACGTATTGTCGAACATTCCCGGCACATTCTCCTTCAGGAACTGGTTTCTGTGCGCGATGATGTTCTCCTCCGTGAAGTTCTCCACCTGCGCTGCAGGATACTTGTACACGAATACGCCCTGCGTAGTGTACTGCTTGTCATCTGAAATCCAGATGAAGTTGTCCGTCTTCTTGCGGACCTTGTAACCCATCGGGAAGCATGGTGAGCCTCCTGTCATCTCCTTGACCACAGGCTGGACGCCAGGAGCCTCATATTTCTTGGCATTGACAATGATCCTGTCCCTCTCGGCCTGCTCGATGGTCGAAACTATGCGCTCGCTGTTCTTCTGCAGCAATGTGGCGGCAGAATCGGCAGACGGTGCGGAAATCTGGATCACGCACTGAGGATAGGCCCACTGGTCATTGCGATAGACCACACCGCTCTTCCTTACGTCCTGCGATATATTATATATAAGTATATTCCGGTGTATCTTGAAAAGGTCCGCAAATCCAGTAGGAGGAACATTGACAATGGAGAAAGTCGGCTCTCTCTGAGGCAGGAAAGGATAGTCCGCCGCAAGCACGCCACGGGTTTCTCCGCCGAGGTTGCCGTCCCAGTCGCTCTTGTCCATCACCACTATCACTTCGCCGGCTTTTCCGCTCACATTCGGCAGAAGAGGCTTGTCAGAGCCGCCGCGGCAAGAAGCCAGGACCATAAGCATTGACAATGCAATGACATTTTTTATCTGATAAAATCTTCTCATAACAGGTAAATTTTACATTAACGGAACAATCGCATTATATCATTGCCGAAGGCGAAAACCATTATCGCCATCAACAGGAACATGCCCAATATCTGGGCTACCATCATAAACTTCTCGCTCGGTTTGCGTCCGGTGACCATCTCGACTATCAGGAACAGCAGGTGACCGCCGTCCAATCCCGGTATCGGGATAAGGTTCATGACGCCGAGCATTATCGACAGCATCGCAAGCAAGTTGATGAATATCAGCCAGTTCCAATGCGACGGGAACACCTGCCCTATCGCTATGAAGCTGCCGACAGACTTGTACGCCCCCGTGCTCGGTGTAGCTACAAGCTTCAGGTCACGGACATAGCCGGAAACCATATTCCATGTATATTCGACGCCTGCCGGTATGGCCTGGGCCAATGTATATTCACGTTTCTGCATGCCCGGTACCTGCAGCATCACTCCTATACGTCCTGCCGAGTCCACCTGCAACGGAACTGCCAATGTATCAACTCCGCGCAGCACTTTCGCAGTGATCTGTCCGCCCGCCTTTCCGGCAAGCAATTTCCATGCATCCTGGACATAAGAGACAGCTACCGTGTCAATGCCGATGACCACGTCACCATGCCTCAACCCTGAGCCGGCATTGACAGAACCTCTTGCCAATGAATCGATTGCGAACGGTATCGCCGGCGTGAACATCCCCGGAGAGTTCAGCATCTCGCCCACCATGCGCTTGTCCATATAGAGCACCACGGTATCTTCTCCACGCAGCACGGTGGCTGTCCTTACGGAGCGCCTTGCAAGATCCGCCTGCAGCATTGAGAAATCCTTGGGCTCATAATCGTCGAACTTCAGGATCCGGTCCCCATTGCGGAAACCCATCTCATAAGCAAGTTCATTGACATAAATCTTATTCTGCTCGTTGCTCAAATAGTCACTCCCCCAATGGGCCAACATGAAGATATAGACGCAGATGGCGAAGAGGAAATTGAACAGCACGCCTCCAGCCATCACCAATGCCCTCTGCCATGCCGGTTTGGAACGGAACTCCCACGGTTTCGGTTCGCTTCCGAGCATGGACGTATCCAGCGACTCGTCTATCATTCCGTTGATCTTACAATAGCCGCCGAGCGGAAGCCAGCCGATGCCATATTCGGTATCCGCGTCCTTCATTTTCGGGAAAAGCTTTGTAAACCAGCCGGTTGTCTTCGTGCTGAACAGTTTCACATCACCAGCGTCGAAAAACAGGAAGAACTTGTCCACCTTGATTCCGAAGATGCGGGCAAATATAAAATGACCGAGTTCGTGTATAGCTATCAGCAGGGACAATGCAATTATCACCTGGAGTGTCTTCATCAATACTACCATTCTGTTTCCAAATGCTCAAGTTTCGTTTTCAACTACCTGTTATCGTGCGAGTTTCGCACACATTTCAGCCGCGGCACGGTACACCTCCGCGTTTGTGGCGAGCAGGTCTTCCACCGTCGGCTTCTCTACAAAATTCACTCCAGCCATACAAGCGGATATGATTTCCGGAATGTCATAGAACCGGATGCTGTCCTTCAAGAACGCAGCCACAGCCGCTTCATTGGCAGCATTCATGGTGCAAGGGACATTGCCTCCCTTCCTGATAGCCTCGAACGCGAGCGACAGACACGGAAACTTCTCCATATCGGGCTTCTCGAAAGTCAGCCCCTGCAGCGAAGCGAAATCCAGTTTCTTATTGTTCAATGTGAGTCTTTCCGGAAAGCTGAGCGCAAACTGTATCGGCTCCCGCATATCCGGATTGCCGAGCTGTGCGATAACTGCGCCGTCCGCAAACTCCACCATGGAATGGATTATGGACTGCGGATGGACCACGATATTGATCTTGTCCGGAGCCGTATCGAACAGCCACCTGGCCTCAATCATCTCGAATCCCTTGTTCATCATCGTGGCGGAATCAATGGTAATTTTCGCGCCCATTGTCCACTGCGGATGCTTCAACGCCTCATTCTTCGTGGCAGCAGCGATTCTGTCCCTGTCCCAGGTACGGAAAGGCCCGCCGGATGCCGTGAGATGGATGCGCGAAATAGGATTGCCAGTCGCCCCGAGAAGGCATTGGAATATGGCCGAATGTTCTGAATCCACAGGCAGAATCGGCGAATTGTACTTCTTGGCCAGATCCATGACAACAGACCCGCCGGCCACCAGAGTTTCCTTGTTCGCAAGAGCGATTATCTTGCCCGCCTTTATCGCGGAAATCGTAGGCCTGAGCCCGCTGAACCCGACAAGTGCAGTAAGGACAATGTCAATGTCTTCCGCCTCCACGAGCGAGCAGACCGAATCCATGCCCGTAAATACCTTTATATCATTCGGTTGCAGAGCTTCCGCAACTTCCTGGTATTTGGCTTCATTACATATGACTACGCTTCCAGGGCGGAATTCCATCGCCTGTTCTATCAGAAGAGCCGAACTGTTGTTTGCCGTAAGCAGTTCAACCTCGAACAAATCCTTGTGCTGTCTTACTACATCCAGAGCCTGACGGCCGATGGAACCGGTAGAGCCCAAAATCGCTATGCGACGCTTTTCTGTCATTAGAAATTAATGTATTTGGTAGGGTCCACAGCCTCCCCCTTGTACCATAACTCGAAATGCAGGTGCTCACCTGTGGTCAATGAGCCCGTGTTTCCTACTATAGCTACCGGCATTCCGGCAGTAACCTTGTCCCCGGTCTTCTTGAGGAGCTTCTGGTTATGCTTGTAAACGGAAATTATGTCGCCGGTATGCTGTATCTGAAGTGTATATCCCGAATCATCGCTCCATCCGGCCCCGATTACAGTACCGTCGAGTACCGAAAATACGACCGAATTCGCAGGAGCGGTTATGTCAATGTATGGATGCAGAAGCTGGTCATATCCCTGTGAGACCACTCCTTTCAGCGGAGTGAAGAAATGAACGCCCTCGATAGGGAGTCTCCTTTCATTGGCCCCCGACAGGCCGAACCTCTCCTCCGCACGGACATTGGCCCGGAGCAGCGAGTCCTTGCTGTCGAGTTCCTTACGCTCTGTCGCAGACAGTTCCGCCGTGGCGTCCTGAGTGCGTATCACGCTGTCAATCAGCACGGGATCAGCCCCGTCCATGACTTTCTTCAGGTTTTCAGTGTAGAATTTCCATGTATAGATGACATTCTGAAGAGAGTCTATCGTCAATGCATTGTTTATCGCCGCACGCTTGGTGTGCGCGTCCGGATAGCCCGGAATGAAGGTCTTGATAGGCGTAAAGGCAATGAGCGAGTAGGACAATGCCATTATCACCATGACGACAGAAACTATGGACACGAAAAAAGTAGTGCGGGTAAATCTCATCACCCACAACTGCTTGTGAGTCATGTCATCTATGAGAGACATTCTGAAGTGCTCGACTTTCGGTGACTTGGACTGTTTCTGTGAGGCCATCTGCAAACCCTGTTATAAAAATTATTTGTTAACTTTGCACGATTATGGAGAGAATTATCGGAATAGACTATGGACGAAAGAGAATCGGCTTGGCTGTAAGCGATCCTTTACGAGTTTTCGCATCCGCTCTGGAAACCGTACAAAGTGCAAAGATAATAGATTATCTTAAAAATTATTCCACCGGCGAGACCATTGTCCGGTTCGTTGTCGGATATCCGATCAATATGGACGGCAAGCCGTCAGAGGCAGCAGCAGACGTGGATGTTTTCCTGAAACAGCTCGCCAAGGCTTTTCCGGACGTACCGGTAACGCTTGAAGATGAGAGGTTTACATCGGTGCTGGCACATAGGGCCATGATTGACGGCGGAATGAAGGCGTCCGAGAGAAAGGACAAGGCTTCCGTGGACAAAATCAGCGCCGCCATAATACTGCAGAGCTGGCTGGACCGCGAAAATGCGTCACAGAACGGTGGCATATCTTTTGCGGCGAACCCCGCCGCCATTCAGATTCCTGAGACATTGTCCCGAAACGCTTCCGGGAAACGCCGCAGGAAAAAATAATTCAGAATATGATACAACCTATATATTTATACGGCTCGGAAGTCCTCAGGGCAAGAGCTGAAGAAATCGACATTGAGGACAAGGAAGGCATTGCTTCACTTGTACAGGATTTGAAAGATACATTGAAACACTCCGACGGCTGCGGTCTGGCCGCACCTCAGATTGGCGTCAGCAAAAGGGCATTGATAGTGGACGGCACCGGCATGACCGACGTCTATGACTACCTCAAGGATTTCAAGCGCACCATGCTGAATCCGGTCATTCTCGAACAGAGCAAGGAGGAGACCGACTATTCGGAAGGCTGCCTGAGCATCCCTGGAATCTACTGCGAGATAAGCAGGCCCAAGTCAATGACTGTGGAGTACTATAATGAAAACGGAGAAAAGGTGACGGAGAAGTTCGACAAGTTCGCCTGCCGCATGGTCCAGCACGAGATGTCGCATCTGGACGGAGACATGTTCGTGGACCACGTCTCCCCTATCCGCAAGAAGATGATTTCCAAGAAATTGCAGAACATTGCCAAGGGCAAGGTATCGACACATTACAACACTAAAATAAAATAGATTATGGGAGCATTCCACGCTTACGATATCCGCGGAATTTATAACGTGGATTTCGACAAAAACACTGCCTATAAGGTAGGATATTTTCTTCCTGAACTTCTCGGTACTGACAAGGTGCTTGTCGGAAGAGACTGCAGAGTCTCATCTGACGAGATCCACGAGTACCTTCTGAAGGGTATCAATGACGCAGGCGCCGATGTTTATGATATCGGCCTGAGCACCACGCCGATGGTATATTTCGGCACGGCGAACTACGGTTTCAAGGCTTCCGTACAGATTACGGCGTCCCACAACCCGAAAGAGTACAACGGAATGAAGGTTTCCTGCGAAAACGCATTGCCGGTAGGTTATGACACGGGACTTGGACAGATAGAGGCCTGGATCAAAGAGAACAAACCTACTCCTGTAGCTGCCGAAAGAGGCAAAGTCTATCAGAAAGACATTCATCAGGATTATCTGAACTTCCTTCTCAAATACAAAGGAGACTACAGTGACCTGAAACTCGCGTTCGACCTTTCCAACGGAATGAGTTCGCTCTATGCGAAGGAGATTTTCGGAGAAGGCCCTGAGTATATTTTCGACACGATGGACGGAACTTTCCCGAATCACGAACCTAACCCGCTGATACACAAGAACGTAGTAGCACTGGAAGAGCTCGTGAAGAAATCAGGCGCTGATGCAGGCGTCATCTATGACGGCGACGCTGACCGCGTGATGTTCGTGGACGAGAAAGGCAATTTCGTTTCTCCTGACCTCATGATCGCATTGCTCGGACACTATTTCATCGACGAGCGCCACGAACCGGGCATCGTCATCCAGGACATCCGCAGTTCGAAAGCAGTAGGCGAATATCTCGAGCCTATGGGGGCCAAGATGTTCACATGGAAAGTCGGCAGGGCAAACGCAGCCCGCAAACTGCGCGAACTTGACGGCGTATGGGGCGGCGAACTTGCAGGACATTACTATTTCCGTGACTTCTTCTATTCCGACAGCGGTCTCCTCGCATCCATCCTGGTACTCAGAGTCCTTGCGAACATGAAGAAGAAAGGCATCACCTTCAGCCAGCTTATCGGAAAAATCGCAAGATATCAGAACTCTGGCGAAATCAATTTCCGTCTCGAGGACAAAAAGGGCGCCATGGATGCGGTCAAGGCACATTTCACGGCGAAGGAGACTCCTACAGCCTTTATGGACTTCGACGGATACCGCGTAGAATTCAAGGACTGGTGGTTCAACATAAGGCCTTCAAACACAGAGCCTTACCTCAGATTTATCTGTGAAGCCACTTCGAAGGAACTTCTCGAAGAAAAAATCAACGAAACGAAAGCTCTGCTCAAATCTGAATTCGGTGCAGAGTAATCAACAGTATAATCATATGAACTTCAATAAAATTCTTACTGCCGGAGCGACATTGCTCGCTCTGGTTTCTTTCCGGAGCGAGCGTGCAGCCGCACAAGACACATTAATGACAATGAGCAGGGCATCTCTGCTCGTACCACGGACAGCACTTCAGCCCGTCAAATCGATTTACAAGTCATCTGCTTATCCGATTGACACATTGGACACGGGCAATCCGGCAGTGAAAATTTTGTTGTTGGAAGATTATACCTGGAAGTACTACAAGGACCCGAACGTGGCGGCTTCCTCCCAGATTTACAAGGATTATTGGAACGAAGAGCTTCCGAATCCGTACAGGCTGGACACGAAGGACCTGCAGGATGACATTTCGCTGTGGGTAGTGGATACATTGAGCGAATATCATTGTCCTTATCAGACAAAGGTTTACTCTCCTTTCGGATACCGTCACGGGCGCAGGCACATGGGCGTGGACCTGCCTCTCAAGACCGGCACACCGGTCGTGGCAGCCTTCACCGGAAAGGTCAGACTATCAAAGTATTACAGAGGCTATGGCAATCTGGTGGTCATCCGTCACGACAATGGTCTGGAGACTTTCTATGCACATCTGTCCAAGCGACTGGTTTCCCCTGGCGACTGGGTGACTGCCGGACAGACCATCGGTCTTGGCGGTTCCACGGGACGTTCTACGGGAGCGCATCTGCATTTCGAGACGAGGTATTGCGGTTTCGCATTTGACCCGCAGTGGCTTATCGATTTCGAGAGCGGCACATTGAGGCACAGGCTTTTCATCTTGAAAAAGCGGTTCCTGGATGCAAGCAGCAAGTATATCCCGGAAAGCGACGAGGAGGACTACCTGATAATGAAGGCTGATTCCACGTATTATGCCGCAAGGGCTGCCGAGCAGGAGCTGAGGGAAAAAGAGGAAGCGCGCAAGGCGGCTGAACTGGCCAAGGCCCAATACCACAAGATCAGGTCGGGAGACACTCTCGGTTCACTCGCCGTGAAGTATCACACGACAGTCAAGAAACTCTGTGCATTGAACGGAATTTCGGCCAAAACCACGTTGAGAATCGGGCGCTCAATCAGAGTACGGTAAGCGCGTGCGAATTACTATACAGGGCTGGGAATCAGTGATTTATGATTTCCAGCTCTTCTTGTGTATAGAGGATCGAGTCAATGAAGTCCGGCGCGATATGCGCGAGGATGACGAAGCCGACAATGAAGGTCACGGCCAATGCCACGATGGCTACCGCCGTCCAGATCAATGCTTTCCATCCCTTCCTGCTCTTTTTCGCAGGCTCTGTCCGTGGCTGCTCCGGTTCATTCGAATTATTCTGCTCGACCGGCACGTCCGGTTCATTGTCAGGTTCTGGTTCCTGCTGCGGCTCATTCTCCTGTTCGCCTTCCGCCTCAGACTGAGATTCGTTTTCGGACTGGTGGTCTGACTCTTCGACTGTCGCCTGCTGCTCAGGCTGCAATTCGCTGTCGGACTCGACCTCTGCTTCATGTGAGGACTCAGGCTGTCCGCCACCGGTCACTTCAGGCGCGTCTTCCGAACTTGAAGCTTCTACGTGCTGTACTGTCTCCTGTTCGCTTTCCTCATCATGCTGAGATTCGTTCTCAGACTGGTGGTCTGACTCTTCGGCTGTTGCCTGCTGCTCAGGCTGCGGTTCGCTGTCAGACTCGTTCTCTGCCTCATGTGAGGACTCAAGCTGCCCGTCACCGGTCGCTTCAGGCGCGTCTTCCGGGCCGGACACCGATTCAGACGGCTCTTCACTGCCGGACTCCGCCTCAGGCTGTTCACCACTGCCGGACTGGCTTTCCGTTTCCTCCGGATTAAGGATATCCTGAAGCGCCGCAATCGTCGCTGAAACCTCTGCCGGAGTCTCTTCATGAGTCTTAAGGGAAATCGGCTCGAGCCCGAACCCTTCCGGATAAATATCCAGATCCTCATCGGCCACGAAAAAGAAAATATTCTCCTTGGTCGCCCTCAGTTTTCCCAAGCCCGGAAAGACAATGGACTTCCTGAGCTCGAGGACCTTCTGCATCTCCGACAGGAAATCGATGACAATCTTCGAAGCAGTTTCCTTGTCCACATTATTGGACTTCGCATAGAAATCTATCAGGACATTGTCAGAGGCGTCTGCTTTCTTTCTGAAGCTCAGACGTTTATATGGAGGATTGATAGTGTAGCCCTTATCCGAAAATGAGGATGGAACAAGTTCTGCCACGAAAGAACCGACTCCCGGCAATGACACTTCATCATTGTCAAGGATAAGTTCTTTAACCATTTTTGATAAGAGATCGATATCCATATAAATAAGGTTATTCTTTATTTGGCTGGCACATATCCTCTAAAAAACTGAAAATCAGCATCTTTCAAAATAAGTCCAACAGATGTCCTAAAATATCTTGACAAAGTTAGCAAAAAAATGCAGAAAAAAATTTGCAGGAAACAGAAATTGTTGTACCTTTGCAATCCCGTTACGAAACAACAGGGATAAAATTCCTGAATAGCTCAGTTGGTTAGAGCATCTGACTGTTAATCAGAGGGTCCCAGGTTCAAGTCCTGGTTCAGGAGCAAGTTTGTTTGGGAGCATAGCTCAGTTGGTTCAGAGCGTCTGCCTTACAAGCAGAGGGTCGGGGGTTCGACTCCCTCTGCTCCCACCAAAAACACCGCAGCACATCCGCCGCGGTGTTTTTTTATTGTTGTCGCAACTGACGACAGTTTCGAAGATTGGGCTCAACGTAAAATCTCTGTTGATTTTTATTTCATAGTGCGCCCGAGGCACAAAGCTAGCGGAGCAGCCCTATGCTGAGCTGCGCAGTTTGCTTTGTGCAGCCGGCCGGTGTATTTGCCGGTTGCGGTGCCGTGTGTCAGGCAAAGATTGACAAGGCATCATCAGATATCGTGCAGGACATTCTCTTGTCGATGGATAGCCAGTCAGCGACATAGCCCGCGGCGAATTGCGAAGCACCTGAGCAAAGCGGGCCTTTGCCGCTGGCAGCGTAATTTCGTGACACGATTTCTTCAGAAGAACCTTGTCTCCATCTGCGTGATTGACTATGACGCGAACTTCATAGAGGATAGAAAGAGCGTCGCCATAGGTGATTTCTGAACCAATGAGCATCCAGACGAACCTGTAGGTGCCCATATAACAAACTGACACCCAATCAATTATGCCGATTTAAAGCAGTATGTAAATATGCTCATCACCCTGTTTTTTTATGGGAGTGAGCATATTGAAAGACAAGTTTAAATCTATATAATAATTTATAATTCAATAAGTTACAAGTACTTTTATGGCTTTGGTGATATGCTCATTGGTTCTAAAATACCACCGCAAACAGATATAATAAAATTCGTAATAACCGGCGGAGACCAGTAACCTTCTCATAACACCGACACCTTTCCCTTACCAGAAAAGCATTTTGTTTGAGTGTAGGAGCGAAAAATCAGTCTCGCATACCGAAATTTCATTTCAATCAACACAAGAAAGCCGCAAAAGCCAGTCAGCGGCATAGCCCGCGGCGAATTGCGAAGCACCTGAGCAGAGCGGGCATTTGCCGCTGCCAGCGTGATTCCTGCACGCTAGTGTTTTCCTTCTTTGCTTAGAAAATTATAACCACGTCACCTACAACCCTTTGACAGAAAATTAAGGGATTTAAAACAAATTTTAAAATTTAA
>UMHE01072698.1_pt1 | contig 12316 bp, 9 predicted proteins | sample 1965451 | NCBI WGS metagenome assembly UMHE01 (sample SAMEA4836090, study PRJEB28245) | human gut metagenome | biome: gut microbiome; material: fecal sample | place: Denmark | collected 2008 | reverse complement strand
GGCGAGCTTTTTGTTTGGTTTATGTTCATCAGAAGTCTGCCGAGGAATTCTGAAAAGCTTATTCAGCATCCTCTGCCTTCTTCTTGCGAATAGTGCGCTTACGCTTTGGCTTCTCCTCTGCTGCAGGAGTCTCAATCTTAACACCAGCCAATTCTGGGTCGATCAAGATACGACCGCAGTACTCACAAGGGATAATCTTCTTGTGCATCTTGATATCCAACTGGCGCTGAGGTGGAATCTTGTTGAAGCAACCACCACAAGCATCACGCTGTACGTAAACGATACCCAAACCATTGCGAGCACCCTTACGAATACGCTTGAAGCTAGAGAGCAAACGAGACTCAATCTTCTTCTCCAAGTCGATAGCCTTCTCCTTCAGACGATCCTCTTCCTCACGAGTTTCCTCCATGATGTCGTCCAGTTCGGCACGCTTCTCTACGAGACCACGCTCACGATCAGCCTTCATCTCCTGAGCATGCTTCAAGTCGCCCTGCTTCTCATAGATTCTCTGCTGACCCTCACGAATCTTCTTGTTGCAGTGCTCGATTTCCAACTCCTGGAACTCGATTTCCTTGCTCAATGTATCATACTCACGGTTGTTGCTTACTGTCTCCAACTGAGAGTGATAACGCTCCAAGCTAGCCTGAGCGTCCTGAATCTCGCCCTGCTTCTGAGATACTGCTCTCTGGAACTGGTCAATATCACGCTCAATGTTCTCGATACGAGTTGCAAGACCTGCAATCTCATCTTCCAAGTCCTGAACTTCGAGAGGCAACTCACCTCTCAATGCACGCTTCTCATCGATAGCCGACAAAGTGGTTTGAAGCTGATAGAGAGTCTTCAACTTCTCTTCCACGGTCAAGTCTGTAGGATCTTTCTTTGCCATACGCTTTATATTATTTAAATAATTAATGTTTATAAATAGAGTATCGGATTGGTATTGATCTCCGAGATATAGCATTTCACTCCCGGACACTTCTCCTCAATGATACTTTGGAATATCTCGCTTGTGAACTGCTCACTCTGATAATGTCCGATGACGCAAATCTGAATCTCCTGCTCATGCCCAAAGAACTCATGATAGTGCATCTCGCCCGTGATGAAGGCATCCGCACCAGCAGCGATGGCAGCATCCAGCAAGAACGAGCCTGCGCCACCACAGAGAGCCACCTTTCGGATAGGACGGCGAAGCAACTCATTGCATTGCACACTTTCCACCCGGAAGCGGTCACGGAGCATCAAGATGAGGTCGTCGGCAGCAATGCCTTCCGAGAAACGCTCCTTCAAGTCGGAAGAAGCCTCGATAGCCTCATCAGCGATTTCACCCATCACGCCCTCGCCACCTTTCACGCCGTTCACTTCCTTTTCGCCTCCGAAGAAGCGGACATTGCGAAGTCCCAGTTTCTCAGCTATCTTGAAGTTGACACCCCCAGTAGCAGCATCCATATTGGTATGCATCGACACGATGGCGATGTCATTCTTGATGGCCTTTCTCACAGTGCGCTGCACATAGTTCTCATCGCTGATTCTCGCAAGCTTACGGAAGATTAGCGGATGGTGGCTCACGATGAGATTGCAGCCCTTTCGGATAGCCTCATCGACGACAGCCTCAGTGACGTCAAGACACAACAATGCCCCTGATACTTCTACCGCCTCTGTCAATCCAACTTGCAAGCCGGCATTATCGTATCCTTCCTGCAAGGGCAGAGGCGCGTAATGTTCAAGGGCATCAACTACCTGATATATTTTCACGCTCCTTTAATATTTAAGGTAGCTCCATCTAGCAAGCATTAAAGATGCTACCGCCCGATTTTGCTAACAAATTACACTTTTAGATTGCAAAGTTAAGCATTTATCCGCTATTATGAACCTTTTCCTCTTTATGTTTAAACTTTTTTAATATTTCTATCAATACCTCTCAATATCTTTCTACTCAAACGTTTTGAGACATTCCCAAGTATCACCAAACAAAAATTAATCAAAAATAGCAATTTCATCACAAGAAAATGATGTATTTGCGATTTTTTTAGTATTTTTGCACGCATAACTATAAATATTAGAACAACTAGCACATTTGACAACCATGTGCATTAAAACGTATAGCTTATGTATTCGACATTTCCTTGCGACTTCGTGCTCCCTGCAGAATGGGAACCACAGAGTGCCATCATGCTCACTTGGCCTCATGCTGACACCGACTGGAAGCAATATCTCCGACAGATTACCAATACCTATCTAGAGCTTTCTGAGATTATTACTCGCTTCGAGCACCTTCTTGTAGTTACTCCGATTGTAGAAAGTACGCACAAGATGCTGTCAGAGCGACTTTCACCTGAGCAAATGAAGCGCGTCCTCTTGTTTGAGATTGACAGCAACGATACATGGGCACGTGATCATGGACCGATAACGTTGATATCACGCAACAAGCAAAACTCTTTCATCGTCCCTATCCACTTGCTCGATTTCAAGTTTAATGGTTGGGGCGAAAAGTTCGCATGGCAGAAAGACAATGCCATCAACCTCCAACTCTATTACCAGGGTGCCTTCGACGCTGCCTTGGAAAACCATACGGGATTCGTCCTGGAAGGTGGAAGCATCGAGAGCGATGGCAAGGGAACGATTTTTACGACATCCCAATGCCTCCTCGCCCCTCACCGCAACCAACCGTTCACCAAGGATGACATCGACCGACAGCTCAAGAATTTCTTCCATGCACGCCAGGTGGAATGGCTCGACCATGGCAATCTCATCGGCGATGATACCGATGGACATATCGACACCATCGTGAGAGTAGCTCCCCACGACACCTTATTATATGTAGGTTGTGACGACCCTGAAGATGAGCAGTATGAGGACTTCCAAGCCCTCGAAAAGCAACTCCAAAAACTTTTCACTTTCGAGGGATACCCTTATCGCCTGCTCAAGCTCCCGATGCCGGATGCCATCTATGACGAGGGCGACAGACTGACAACCGACAAGAACAGTCAGGGCGACCGATTGCCTGCCACCTACGCCAACTTCCTCATTCTCAACGGAGCCGTGATTTATCCGACTTACAACCAACCAGAGAAAGACGAGGAGGCAAAGCGACAGATTCAACTTGCCTTCCCCGACCGTGAGATTATCGGCGTAGATTCGCTCACCATCATCCGTCAGCACGGAAGCATCCACTGCCTCACCATGCAACTGCCTAAGGGAGCGGTGAGAATAAATGATAAATAACAAATGATAAATCATAAATAGGGCTAGCGCCTTGAAAGCTGATTATAATAAGAAAAAGCACATCCAATGAAACTCGGAATATTACAATTACATATCACGGCAGACATTGCCGACAACAAGACTCGCCTCGCTGAAGGCATCATCGACCTTGCTCATCGTGGCGCAGAACTCATCGTTTTGCAGGAACTCCACAACACCCTCTACTTCTGTCAGGTAGAAGATGTGGAGAACTTCAATCTTGCAGAACCTATCCCTGGTCCATCCACTGATTTCTATGGCAAACTCGCCAAAGACCTCGGTGTCGTCATCGTCACTTCCCTCTTTGAGCGCCGTGCCCCAGGTCTCTATCACAACACGGCAGTGGTCATCGAGAAGGATGGCACCATCGCAGGCAAGTACCGCAAAATGCACATCCCCGACGACCCAGCCTATTACGAGAAGTTTTATTTTACACCGGGCGACTTAGGATTCCATCCTATCCAGACATCCGTAGGCAAACTCGGTGTCTTGGTTTGTTGGGACCAGTGGTATCCAGAGGCAGCTCGACTCATGGCTCTCCAAGGAGCAGAAATGCTGATTTATCCTACCGCCATCGGTTATGCCACCTACGATACCGAGGAAGAACAACAGCGCCAGCGTGAGGCTTGGACCACCGTGATGCGTGGCCATGCCGTGGCAAACGGCTTGCCTGTAGTGGCTGTCAACCGAGTGGGCTTCGAGCCAGACCCAAGTGGACAGACCGATGGCATCCAGTTCTGGGGAAGCAGTTTCGTGGCAGGTCCACAGGGCGAGCTTCATTATCGTGCCAGCGACAAGGAAGAAGAGAGCCTTGTGGTGGACATCGACCTCAAGCATAGCGAGGATGTGCGCCGTTGGTGGCCATTCCTCCGTGACCGCCGCATCGAAAACTACGGCGAAATCACCAAGAGATTTATCGACTAAAATAGAATAAGGAGTCAGGATAATGCAGAATTTAGAAGTGATGGTGGTTCTTTTCATCATCGTGATTTTGGGATACGTCGCCTGCAAGTTAGGATACATGGGCGACAAGTTTGACAAGAAGTTGTCCTCCATCGTGGTTGACATCACTTGTCCGTTGTTGGTTTTATCGTCAGTGATGGGAGACGAGCTGCCCGACCGCACGCTCATCCTCCCTTTGTTGGGCGTAGGCTTCCTCACCTATATCCTATTATTGGTATTCGGTTTCTGGGTGCCACGCCTCATCACCAAGAACCATGACGACCAGGGCATGATAGGCTTTGCATTGATGTTTGCCAACGTGGGCTTCATCGGCTACCCTATCGTCTCTTCCATCTTCGGGCCGCACGCTGTCTTTTACGCAGCCTTGCTCAATATGCCCAACACCTTCTTTATCTTCACGGCAGGCGTGATGCTCATCAAGGGCGAATACAGTCTGAAGCAGTTCAACCCGAAGGTTTTGGTGAGTCCGGCGATGCTCGGCGCCTTCCTTGCCGCCATCATCGTGGCACTCGGCATCCATACGCCCGACATCATCGCCCGACCAGTAACGATGGTGGGCAACATCACCGTGCCAGCCGCCCTCATGATTATCGGTAGTTCAATGGCAAAGTTGCCTATCCGAGAAATCATCGGCAGCCCGAAGGTCTATATCACCGCATTGCTCCGCCTCACGATAGTGCCCTTGTCGATATACTTTCTTTTCAAGGCATGCGGAGTCAGCGACTTGGTGAACAACATCAATACGGTGGTCATCGCCATGCCTGTGGCAAGCTTCGGCACCATGTTCTGCCTGAAATATGGACGCAATCCATCGCTCATCACCGAGACCACGTTCATCACCACCCTAGGCTCCATCATCACCATCCCACTCATCACCCTGCTTTTTAAGTGAGCAGAGCATCTTCTTTGAAGAATTCATTAGCATAAAGAAAAAGATATAAGAGAGGAACATGAATCAGAAAGTAAATCCGCTGATAGCGATGATACCCTTGGCATCCCTAGTTGCCCTCATCATCGTTGTAGTCAACCTATTTCCAGACGATGCCCTCGCTGGAGCCTCACAAGTAGCCCTCATGATAGCCACCGCCGTATGTGTGGCACTTGGCATGGGCATTTACAAGATGAAATGGAGCATCTTCGAGGAGATGATCAAGAAGACCGTGGGCGATGCCGGCGTAAGCATCCTCATCCTGCTGCTCATCGGTATGATGTCAGCCACTTGGATGATCAGCGGTGTCGTACCTACCCTTATATATTATGGTGTACAAATCATGTCGCCCCTCTTCTTCCTGCCTTGCGCTTGCATCATCTCCAGCATCATCTCCATCATGACGGGAACCTCCTGGACCACCATCGCCACCATCGGTATCGCCTTGATGGGCATCGGCAGTGCCCTTGGCATTCCTGCCCCATACACAGCCGGAGCCATCATCTCAGGAGCCTACTTTGGCGACAAGCTCTCCCCGATGAGTGATACCACGGTGCTTGCCTCGTCCATCGCCGGCGCCGACCTCTTTTCGCATATCCGTTACATGCTCTATACCACGGTGCCGAGCATCACACTCTCCATCCTGCTCTATCTCTTCATCGGACTCTCTTATGACGGCAAGGAGGTGGAAGTTGCTCAGTATCTCACGGGCTTGGAACACGGATTTCATATCTCCCTTTGGACACTCCTTGTCCCCGTATTCACGGGTTATCTCATCTATCGCAAGACGCCATCGCTGATTACCCTCTTGCTCTCTGCCCTCTCGGCATGTGTCTGTGCCTTGATATTACAGCCAGAAGTCTTGGTGAAGATTGCAGGTGAGACGACCGCCTCTGCCAAGAGTCTTTTCGAGGGAATCATGATTACTTGTTACGCCAAGACGCAGGTGGATACAGGCTTTGCCCCCATCAACGACTTGGTAGCCACACGAGGCATGGCAGGTATGCTCGATACCATCTGGCTCATTCTTTGCGCCATGTGTTTCGGCTCTTGCATGGTGGCGAGCAACATGCTCCACGCCATCACCCACGTTCTCCTGAAGAGCATCCACAGCACCGTGTCGCTCGTTTGCTCCACCGTGACATCGGGCGTATTGCTCAACTTGGTGATGGGCGACCAATTCCTCAGCATCATCATGAATGCCTCCATTTACAAGGAGGAATATGCGGCACGTGGCTATCGACCAGAGTTGCTGAGCCGTAGCACGGAAGATTCTGCCACGGTCACCTCCGTACTCGTGCCTTGGACTGCCTGCGGTATGACACAGAGCACCGTGCTTGGCATCCCGACATTGGTATATCTGCCCTTCTGCTTCTTCAACATCATCAGCCCATTGATGAGTTGCTTGGTAGCGATTCTCGGTTTCGTGCCGAAGCCTCAGAAATAGTCATAGTGATTTTCAAAGTCCCTCATAAAAATGTAGCTAAATAGCAAAAAGTCCCTCATAAAAATGTAAAAATCCAAGAAAAGTCCCTCATAAAAATGTATTTTCCTTTGCTATTTCACTAAAAATCAGTAACTTTGCAGCAAAAACAAGAATTTATGGAAAGATTCATATTGCAAGACCTCATAGCTTGGAAGAACAGGAGCCAGAGCCAAGGAGTACGAACTTGCCATACAATGGCTGATAGACGCCGGACTGGCCTATAAGGTAAACCGCATCAACACCTTAGGTATGCCCCTAAAGGTGCATGAAGATATTGGAGCCTTCAAATTATTCATGCTCGACTGTGGATTATTGGGAGCAATGAATAAAACTCCAGCTCCTCTATTGCTCTTGCCCAACAACGAAAATACCAACAAGGGAGATTTCACAGAGAACTTCGTTTGCAGCCAAATGCAAACATTGCGCAATGTCTCCATCAACTACTATAGCAAAGAAAACAGTCAACTAGAATTGGATTTCGTCATTCAACTTGGCACTCACATCTATCCTATAGAAGTAAAAGCAGAGGAGAACTTGCAAGCCAAGTCGCTCAAAACCACTCTCGCCAACAATCCTACCCTCGTAGGCCTCCGTTTCTCCATGAGCGATTATCGAGAGCAAGATCGCCTCACGAATGTTCCTCTCTATGGTATCAATGCATATTTGGAGACGAAAAAGGACATTTAGAAGCAAATAATTTACCTCAGTTCGTTATCCCGAACTGAGGTACTTAATGAGCAATGGTTATGTAGCCGATGACTTTATCTTAGAAATGCAAGGAAGAAGCTAAACTCATTTTGCATTTTATGACAGTTGCATTTTTTTGCAACTGCAGAGAAATCCTCGGTAGTTGCTTTTTCTTATCACAGACCTTCCAAACAAGCAACTATTTCCATTTGGGAAATAGTTCCTCACGCCACCCCCTCTCGATACCCCAGCACTTCCTCTGCCGTAGCAAACAGCGGCTCACCAGGCGTATAGCTGCCAATCTTGCCCAAGTGCTTACCTTTTAATACTTGAAAAAGGAAAGATATCACCATTATTGTATTTACCTATATGCGCCCAACCGCTTTTAAAAGGATGATATTGGCTTAAATCCAAACACAGTTTCAACTGTCCGTCTCTCAAACTAAGGTTAGCATTTCTCACCTCATAATATCCTTCTGCCATCCCTTCCACCATTTCCATAAGATAATCAATAGCTCCAATCTTTAGAGATTCACCACTTCCTAATGAGACTGGCACGTAACGAGAAGTTAAATCATGGTTCAGGCATTTTAGATCATATTCATAATCAAAGCGTTCATAGTTCAAAGCAATCACATTACCCTTGTTCTCCTCCTCATATACCAATCCTTTCTGTGGAATAGAATCTTTCACATGCTCATACACGCTATCTTCCAACAAGATTTCTCGAAGATGCTTCTCCAACAAATCACATTGAATGATTTCGTTCTCATCTTCTTTTGAAGCAGGCAGCAAAGGAAACGCACCAATATTCACTTTTTTGATGCTCTGATAGAAATACCTATTCAGAATCTCGTCACCTTCCACCCTACCAGGAAACAAGATATAACCACCGATTATCTCCTTGGCACGAGGGCGATTCTCTGCCTTCATTGCATAATAAATGGCATCACGATAGCGATGCATCTGATTGATGGCATCTGGCAATGGATAATCTGCTACATCAATGGTAACCCCATCATCCAAATCTCCATCTTTCACATCATCCTGTACACGATACTTCGCATCATAAAGATAAGTCAAGACAAAGCCATTTCTCTTCTTGATCGTAACCACGATATCAGGGCGTTGCTCTGTCGTTGAAGTATTGAATCTCGCCGTCTTTCTATTATATGTATGCTGATACTCCAAGCGAACCACATCACCATTCAATACATTGTCAAACTCCACCTTATGTGTCATTCCACTTTTTACGATGGTATTCAGCATTTCGCTCTTATCTTCCCTCACATGCTCATTTGGCTTCGACAAATCCAATTCTAAAACTTTAGCTATCAAACGTTTCATCACCAAATAGCACCATATTTCATAGAGTTCCCAAATCTTTTTCGTGCCAATATCCGTCTTTCCATCAACTAAGTCAAGAGAATTCTTCAGCATCAGCCAAGCCTTATATACCTTACTATATCCCATACGTTGTTGCAAGATGGCACTTTCCTGGCGAAAACCCTCAAACTCTCCTACTTTTCTGAAAAAAGCAGAACCCTCCAAGCGTTTGAACAAGACATCATATTCTTCCAAAGATTTACGTTCTTCCTCATCCATATCAGAAAACAATGCACTCAACTCGCCAAATACCTCACGGAATTTCTTTCCCAATACATGCAAGGAATATTTCACAAAGCGGTTCTCACGAGTGTTGACTGTATTTTCCGTTTGCTCATACCTGAAATAATGCATCTCAGCATCTTGCCCCATATTCTTGTAGCGTTCTTCTTCCTGCTGGCTCCATCTGCGTATTCTGTCAGGACGAGCATGGTATGTCTTCCGAATCGGTTTATTGTTAGGTCTTGACATCACAAACCTAACATTCTTGAAGTAATCCTCCACAACACTCTTAAAGATACTGAGCCAAATGATATGGTTGTTTTTCTCAGTACGTTGCAAGGCAAAGCTACTGAAAGTCAAGGTAAGATAATCAAAGACATAGTTTTCGTATTCTTGGTTGACAAGAGCCATGATTTGCTGCAAGTCATTTTTTGTATCCAGCTTAGGCGATGCCACATACAGCTCCATTTGCTCATGATGCAACATCTCTTCGGCATCCCAATAGTCAAAAGCAAAAGAAAACTTACCTGGAGAATTCAAGAAGTCAATATCTCCCACGAGTATTCCGGAGTCATCACCATTGGGATAAAACTTGAAGTTCTCACCAACCCCTTTCAACTGATGGCGAACACGAGGCGCATGCTTTTCTGTGGATGCATCCAAGCCATGCTTGAACTCGACAGCAAATTGATATTTGCATGTTTCGAAGAGCACAGGCCAAAGCTGAGGCCATTCTGTTCTCAGCACAGCCTCTTCATTTTGCATAACAAGTTCTTTCTTATCTGCATCCTGCTTTCTTAGCCACAAAGAGCCTTCTCTACTTGACGAATACTCACAATAGGTCAATGCGCCATTTTTCACACGTCGCACAAACCTATCCCAAGCATAATCAATGGAGGCTGTACTAATTGTCACCTGATAATCAGGGCATTCAAACTTCAATACATCCATATCGTCACCTTAATTCCAGAAACTTGTAAAGCCACTATGATCTTTGCCAAAGCGTTTTATCATGAATTCTATCTTCTCTGAACTTTGTTTCCACTCCATTCTTTCGGCACGATCGCCCAACTTCACTAGACATTTGTCACACTTCTCGAAATCACCCTCAATACGAGGAAGAACTTTCTGCATCAAAATATCATCAAAGATAGTATTCAAGTCGGTATTGACCTCAACTCCATCCTTCTTCTCCTCTTCTCCCATCAACTCCACGATTTTCTGCTTTGCACGATAGAGCAAGATCGTCTCGTTCAGGATTCGATAACTTATCTTGAATGGAGTTCCCTCCAAATCAGAATTGACACTATTGATGAAGCCGATAATTCTATTTTTCTCTTCGTCAGAAAGCGTAAAACGCCCATCTTCCATCATTTCCGTAGCACGTACCTCATCACTGATAAACAGTTCGCCTTTGCGATAATTCTTCACATAACCAAGAGTTACATCTGAATCAAAATAAGAAGAATCGAATGTACCAACTATTGTTTCAAAGGTCATAGCTCTGTCTATCACCTTTCGAGAGAAAGAATTTGTGGTATCATCCATGTTGACCGTACCAATAATGATAACGTTCTGCGGAATGGTCAGACCATCACGTTTCAGTTCTTCTACCAACCAACTCTGCTCAAAAAAATCTGACTCATCACTATCCGACTCCTTTATTTTAGCAGTAAACTCCGTAATATCCTTCACCTCATTGATAGGTTTCAAACCTATCTTTAAGAAGATATCAAAGTCATCGGCATAATCCTTATCATTGAAAACACTTGCTGGTACGATTGCATCTGTAACGATAGCGCCATCCTTCTTTCGTTTTCTTGACTCAATCACACTGAGGAAATCTGCGAAATATTCCTCAACAGGGGCTAGGTTCATTTCATCCAAACATACAAAGAATGGTACATTCGGATGTAACTTCGCCTTAACAAGAAAACGCATAAAGTCGGTAACATAATAGTTACGATTGACTGAAGAACGGAAGCCCGTAATGTCTGTCGCATCATGCCAATTAGGCTTTACGCTGACAAGCAGATAATTACCAGGAGAGGTTTCCGATGTATTCAACACGCCATCACAAGGACAAGTAGCAAAAGCCAAGCTTTTGACGCACAAACTCTTTCCAGTACCAGAAAAACCGCCCAATATAAGAAATGGCTTCGCCTTGATAGCAGCCATATAAGCATAATCCCGACTATCCAATTCTGTATATTCATCAGTTGGCTCAACAATTTTATGTTCCTGCCCATCATTTCTTTGGTCTTTTTCAGCAACAGAAATGATTGCCTGAGCAACATCTTCCTTACCAGCTAAAAATGCACAAAGATCTGCAATATATGATTGAGAGGCATTAACTAGTCGTGCATAAGATAATATTGGCGACACATAGAAATCACCTCTATCTATCGTTTTAGCACCAGCCCACCATTTATAATCAGTGATGAATCGCTCTAAATATTTTTTAGACGACTCCGTTAAATCTAACTTATATAATTTTTCCCTTTCCTTTTCATCCAAAGGAGAATTATCTAATACCTTTAATCGTTCTTTTGTAGCAACAAGTAATGCACATTTTTTATATTTCATCAACTCATTATACAAATCTGTAAAATAAGAAGCGATATAAAACCATTGGTTTGGCATATAAATACACAATACTCCTTTTTGGTTTCCTTTTGTCTCAAGAATAGCAGAATAGCGATGATATTCAATCTTGCAACCATTGATATCCTTTACTTTATCTTTTACTATCTTTGGCAAAACAAAATCATTACCACAATACTGATCAAAACGACCCCCAGCTAGAGAGCCCAACTTTTGTAAGTTTCTCAATTCTGCCATAATATCATGCATTTAATAATTGTTTTACTATCTCTTGTGCTAATCTCTTAATAACAGGAACTGCGACACTGTTACCAAATTGATGATAGGCCTCTTTTTTAGAAACCACAATACGAAACTCCAAATTAGAATCATTGTAGTTCTGGTTGTTAGCACATTCAGGATATTGCCAACCATTTCCTAAAATTCTATATCCTTGAAGTCTACCAGCCTCAACAGGGCTTAACGTACGAGGATTCCTCCCCTTATCAGTTTGGTCAATCAGAATTTCACTACCATCTTTCCAATATCTGGCAGATATGGTACTGCAATATTCGCTATTCCCAAAGAACTTGCGATAACCAAAGCCTTTTCCATTAGCCATATTTCGCTCCTTTCTTCGCTGATGTCCTTCCCACATTCTATCAGATATCGTAAAATCTTTAACAGCCTCATCTGGTTCAAATATATCAGAAACCTTTGTTGGAAAAGTTCCTTCCTTCAATTTATCTTTATCATAAATGGTATTGCCGTTACCATCTATTCCATAAGGAAAATTAAATTTTTCCACATGAACTAGCTTC
>UMHE01007442.1_pt1 | contig 12369 bp, 9 predicted proteins | sample 1965451 | NCBI WGS metagenome assembly UMHE01 (sample SAMEA4836090, study PRJEB28245) | human gut metagenome | biome: gut microbiome; material: fecal sample | place: Denmark | collected 2008 | reverse complement strand
TGGCGGTGTTCTCGAAAGCGGATGCAAAAGTACTGCGAATATTCCATTCCACCAAATCTTTCTGAAAGTTTTTTGCGAAAAAGTTGCATTTTTGTGTCATATTTGATATAAATCAAGCGAAATAGGCCTTTTTAAGGCTATTTATAGTCATTTTCTGCTTAATCACATAAAAAGTAGTGATTAGAAGAGAGATTGAAGCTTATAGAGAGATTAAAACGTATATACATTATTATATATATAGGAATCAAAAATAGATTTCGAAAAGAGTAAACTATACACAACGATATCTAAGATTGAAGCTAAAAGCAAGAAAAAAAATGCTGTTCGCTACAAATAAATAGCAAACAGCATTTTTATCACGAGTATCATTCTCTATAATCATTTCACAATAATCTTCTTTCCATTATGGATATAGATTCCCTTATTCACAGGACGCAGAATCTCCATACCCTGAAGATTATAATATTTCTTGTTGGCTTTTAAAACTTCAGCAACATTTGTGGAAACAGCCGAGGTATTGCTTTCAACCTCTTCGAAGAGCCAACGCAGACGGGTGCGATTAGCAGGATAAGCAAACGAGAGGTTACCTTGCATACCACTTGCATCCGGAGTTCCTACATTCAGACAACGATTATTATCGTTGGAAGTTTCGATATAGAAAGCATGCTTACTATTGTCTTCGGCCGCATAGTATGGATATACACTCACAGGATTAGCAGAAAGAGTATTAGCAATTTGAAGATAAGTACCAGTTTTGAGATTCTTCAAATATACCATACCATTATTGGCATCCGAAACCATCCATTGAGCCTCAGCACTCTCTGCTATTGGATTATCAGCTCCGCCATCTATATCAGCATCACTTGGACCAACTTTGAATATCAACGAGTCAGCCTGTCCATCCTGTGTTTTTATAGCAACTAAATAGCGACGACCAGTAGCAGCATCAGCAGTTGTTGTACTAGCACTAGATATTGTGCCATAGCTAAAGATATTATATGTAGCATCAGCATCATAGCCAGCAAAAGTCATAATTTGTGTCTTCTTAAAATCTGCTACTGCGGCATTAACAACTGCAACTACAGAATCAACTTGCGACTGACAGTAAGCATCACCATCAGCAGAAGCCTTAGTAAGAAAAGCCCTGCCCTCTTCAACCTTTTGTGATAATATATTTTGAGCCTCAACAGGATATCCCAAAGTGACATTACCAACAACAGCAGAGGTAAGAGTCTGATCAGCTTGACTGATAGCAGCATTTAGTTGTTTCAAATATAGACGCACCAAAGCCTTGTCTACTTCGCTGAATGTAAACACCATATCAGAACGATCCCAAGTGCCACCACCCCAAATCCAATTATCAGTGAAATTCTTTGCACGAATCTGCTGACCTTTGAAAGAAGGACTAGTGATACGGAAAAGTGATATCTGCTCCGACAAGCCCGACTTTGCAGGATTACCATTACCAGTATAAACAATATTGAATACAGCAGCAGTGTCTACACAACCTATTCTATCCTCGCCATTGATAGAAACATATCCTGGCGAAAGATATTTTCCTGTAGCCTTATTCTGAATAATAAGAGCTGTAGGGTCATCATCCTTAACCTGAATATTCCATAGCAAAGCAGGATTATCCCACTCGTAATCCTCTGTTGAGCCAAGTGCACCATCGTTGGTAAAACATAGATATTTAGGTGTTCCATCAAGAGTGGTACCAGAATTGTATGCAATAGTAGCATAGTTGATGATACGATATAGCTTCTTAGGATTTGGTGTAAACATCTTAGTATCTGCAGGAATACCACCTCCCGGTCTCATATATTCGTCATTTATCGATATCACACTTGAATAAGAAGACTCCTTATCGCCCTTGATAGACTTCAGTCGAAAAAAATACACCTGCTTAGGAGTTAGTTGGCTCACTGTATATGTAGTCTCTCCATGTTCGAGCGAAGCTATCTGGGTATAGTTATTGCCATCTTCCGATTGTTCAACAATAGTTTTCTCCACCTCATCATCGCTATTAGCCCATGTCAATACCACAGTACTCTCATCAGCAAGTTTAGCCTTCACGTTAGTAGGAGGCATCATATAGTCGCTCTTACGAGCTAAACTATTGATATATGTTTCGATATTTGTATATCCGTCGCCATTAGCATCTTCGTTAGCATCATATTTATTTTTGTTTGTGCCATTAGACTCCTCCCATTCATCTGGCATACCGTCGCCATCAGAATCTTTCAGAGCCGAACCACCTGCAAGTGTGCCGATACCACCAACTCCGCTTTCATCATCAATAAAGGCACCCTTCTTGCCCAACGAAGTCAATTGGTCGATGATACGCTGGTCGTGTGCATCCCTAACTCTTGATGCTCCCACATGCTCTACGATATCATAATAAGCCTCTTCGGCAGTCTTTAGATTCATAGGATGTGTGGTCTTGAAGTTAGGATTAGCCATAGGTGTAGCTCCGTTGTAGTCAGTGATAAGCGTTCCATTCAGCACACCATCATTATTGCCATCGGTATAGTTTCCTGTACTATATAGATGGTCGGTTTCTGTCCATTGGTCGAAATACTTGTTCGACGAGCCGCTATTCGGACCAGTAATGAAATAATTATTTATCACATCCTGATAATGATGAGCCGACGAATGTCCACCAATGATTCCGTTGCCATAGTTGTATACTACATTATTATAATATTGTATACCACACTTCATCTTTGGGTTACGACTCTTATTGTCAGCCCAAAGACAATGAGCCACAGTCCAGTTTGTGGTGCCATCGGTTATAGCACCAAAACGCTGCGGGTCAATACCTTCGCTGATGATACAGTTTTGCCATGTTATGTTTGTAGCATCTTTGATATGCACATTATCCCAACGTCCCCATGAAATAGAGCAATGGTCAAGAATCACCTTGTCGCAGTTGTCAAGAGTAAGCGTACATTTAGAACGATTCATTGCTATACTTCCTCTCATACGGATATAGCGAATGATAACATTAGAGCTACCAGCTGCTATTACGCGGCCACCATAAAGGGTGATACCCTCTCCAGGAGCAGTCTGACCAGCGATGGTAATATTGGAAGCAATTGTAAGGTTAGACTTTGTGATGTCGATAACTCCACCAACATCAAACACTACGATACGTCCGGGCTTGCTTACAGCTTCTGCCAATGACCCCGCTCCAGAGTCATTAAGATTAGTTACGTGTACCACGGTGCCACCACGTCCACCAGACGCATACGCGCCATAACCTTCAGCACCTGGGAATGCCAACTGCTGAGCATGTATGCCAAGGCTTACTGAAGCCAAGACCATACACAAAAATGATTTTCTTTTCATCTTTTTATTATATTGCTTTAGTAGTTTCTATAGTTATTAGCTTTAGATAACGACAAAGATACAATAAAAAGGCATACACCTATATATTATTAGGCATAAAAAGACATCTACATATACTTATTTAACACTTTTATTTCTCTCCATTCAGGCATTCGCCTGTCTCATAACCCTTCGTCATGACCTTCAAATTTGATAAGTGATAATATATATAAAGCATGTACCATAATATATATACTATATACCTTATTATATATAGGGGCTTATAACATAAACCATAACACCTGGAGTTATTTTAAAAAGACCAAATAGGCTACCATAGATGCATTTTTATTGCACCTATGGTGCGATTGAATTGCACCATAGGTGCGATGGCAAGTGCACCATAGGTGCGATGAAAATGCACCATAGGTGCGATTTCAAGGCATGTTGTACTGCTTTTTATCTCGGTTCATGTTATTTATAATAGAAATCTAACATACTGCCACATCTTTTCATCTATTTAAAACAAAAAAGCTCTTTTTGACAAACAAACAACTAATTGAAAACAATTCTTTCAAAAATGTTACATATAGTTATAAAATCTATTATCTTTGTACCCGACAACATAATTAAACAACTTTTAAAACAATTACAACCATGAAAAAAATTATTTGGATGTTTTTGGCTTTACACAGACTGTTGCTGCAACATACATGGAGGCAAACGGACTTGGCAACTACACTTTGGCTTTAGCCCTTGGCGAATTGGACGAGAACAATTTGCCAGCTACAACCAGTAGCATGATGATGCAAATAGACCTTTTTGCTACTGTTGATGCAGATGCCCAAAATGCAACATTACCTGATGGAACATACAAGGCAGGCAAGAATGAGGCTTTCACCTTTAACCCTTCGTACACTTACACCATATTGCGCACAGCTGAAGCGACTGCAGAAAACGATGGCTTAACAATGTCACCTCTTACAAGCGGTAATATTACAGTGAAGCGAAATGGAGATGTAATATGAATTCGCTCGATGCTGAAGGATATTGCACAAAATTGGCACCTATCTATGGTGGAACTATGAAATTGAAGAAGAATGATACAAACAACTATACTTTCGACTTCAATTTCGTTGACGACGCTAAACATGCAATTAAAGGTTCTTGGACTGGCAAGACAACATTCTATGATGCTACAAAGACTTCTGCAAAGAGAAGAGCAAGAGGCTTGGCACATCAAAGAAAGGTGCGACCATCAAAATTGCTTAAGCTAAGAAGATAATCTCGAAACGTCATATTTCTAATGATATCATTATGAAGAAGAATATTTGGAAATTTCTTTTAGGAATATTCTCATTCTGTCTATTATTCATCGTCGCTGCATGTTCAAGCAGCGACGATGATAATTTCGTAATATCTCCTCCAGAACAAAAACATACTCATAGCGTAGTTTTCTATATGATGGGTAGCAGTACAGGTTTGGAGAAGTATATGGACGAAAATCTAAGACGTATTGTAGAAACTGCGCCAAATATTGTCAACGATAGTTGTAAGATTGCAGTGTTCTACGATCGTGGTAATTATACTCAATTATTAGAGATTAAAAAGGTTGATGGTAGAACAAAAAAAGTATTGTTAAAAGAATGGAATCCATCGACAACATCCTCTGTAGACACCACGTTCATGACAAATGTTCTAAAAGAAACACGTCAACTGCTAAACACAGATACCTACGGACTTATCATGTCTTCGCATGGTGGAGGATGGGTACCTTCAGAAATCTTTGATGAGTATATGTTGCAAACTAACAGTAAAAGAGCAGGTTCTGCTACTAATAATAGTAAGCGCATATCAAGATTCTTTGGACAAGATGGCAACAGCTTCATGGAAACGCCACAACTTGCAAAGGCAATCGAAGCTTCAGGCAAATGGGACTACCTGCTATTTGACGCATGCTTCATGTCGTCGGTAGAAGGACTCTACGATTTACGCCATTCTGCAGACTATATTATAGCTTCGCCATCAGAAGTTCTTGGAGCAGGTTTTCCATATCAGAAAATATTGCCATTATTATTCACCACTGATCATAGCTTAGAAAAAGTATGCCAAGCTTACATGAGTAGCTATGTAAACTCTTCTGCTACAGTAGCACTTATTAAAACTTCAGCTCTCGATGAATTAGCTTTTGCAATGAAAAATGTGGTATCAAAGTCTACTACTATTGACGTAGATAAAATACAAGGATATGAAGGATTCCAACCTCATTTGTATTTCGATCTAAAGCAATATACACATGCAATGACTACATCTACAGCAGCTTTTGATGCAGCATTGGCAAAGGTTGTGGTATATACCGACCATACTCCAACAATCTATACCGACTATGGTCCTTTAAAGGGTAATATAACAATGGCTGAAAGTTGTGGACTAACTTGCCACATTCCAACAGCCGCTCATCCTAACACCCAAAAGGCTTTCTTGAAAACAGCTTGGGCTAAAGCCATAGGTGTAAAGTAACAATCTTGCAATACTACAAATAAATGGCATATTAAAAATATTGCAGATACTTAGAATAAAACAAATCCTCAGATTGGGCACCATGTGGTTTTCCAATCTGAGGATTCTTTCATTCTTCCCCATTCAGGCATTCGCCCGTCTCATAACTCTTCGTTAAATAGCGGTTTCGAATAGCAAATTTATCTTGTATGAAAGATAAAATTACCAAAAATCTCGTTTTTATCTTGTATAATGAATAAAATCTTTGTATTTCTCCGCATTTAGCAGGAGAACACATATACCAATATTTCGTTTCCGTCCAAGTATTTCTTGTTGGTTGTACTCCCCTACCTTTATATTAATGACTAATTTTACAGCATCTTCGTTTCTTTCCTATCCAATTATATTTGTCTTTAAAATGTTAAAATTAAAGATGATTGCAAAAAAATCTAATAAAATCTTGCCGATATTAAAAAAAATCATATTAAATTTGTAGCGACTCTCAAGTCTATATATCAATTTGAGTTCGCTCAATTCCGTTAAACAGACAGCCTACGCCGAGCTGAAAGCTGAGAAGTCCCCAAAACTATCTCGGTAATAAGCGGGCTATGGGTGGGAAGAGAGTCAAGACATATAGAAGGCGTTTATCTGACGCTGTCTGTTCGACTTAGATAGGCAATTGCAAGAGCCTCAACTCGTGGAACGGACAACAGGATGATTCCACGTTTTTTTGTGCCTAATAATTGCAAAATAACGCAAGACATAAGAATGATATGAACGCATTGATTAATGCGCATACCAAACGAGAACAAGATGATTCTCCTCACGTTAGACTTACCTCTGATGTCCTCCCCGAAGCTCAATGCTCACAAATAGGGGCAACCTCGGAATATGTTAAAAAGCCAAATCACTATTGGTTTGTATTACGAGTTACTTTCAACACTGGCCAAAGGATTGTTATTCCATACAATAACGGCTCTTTGCACGATGTGGATTTTCGTCTCTATTACTATCAGCCTGTTGAAATTGACACGAGAAATTTCGCAGGTGATGTGATGACGATGTTGGATGGACGATGCATTTTTGCTTAGTAAAACTTTTAGTCAAGATAAATATGAAACATTTATTTCTCTCTTTGGTGATTGCATTATGCTCATTTAATATTTTGAATAGTCAAGAATTGGTTCCTGTATTAGATAGGGGAATCAATAAGTATGGATATAAGGAAAAGGATAAGAATGATTGGAGCTTGCAGCCTATATATGAAAAGGCGAATGCCTTCAAAGACAAGATTGCTGCGGTTCATAATGGGGAATATTCTTACTTTATTGACCTTCACGGAAAGAAGGTATCTCCTTATTTTAAAGAGGTTACTCGTGATACCCATAATGCATATATGCCAATAATCGGGCAAGGAACTGATGGAAAGTTTAATTTGTATGATTATCAGTTTCACCCTGTATTGCCGGACTTCTATGAGTATATGGGGCTTGAATTTGTTTGTTTTAACTATGTTATTAAGTTCAAGCAAAATGGATTGTATGGTATTATGGACTTGTCGGGTAACGTTCTTATACCTGCTGTTTATAAAGATCTTCAGATGCTCTCTGACCTTTATTATTGTGTAGGTTATAAACGTTGTGATAAGGATAAAATTACCAAAAGTTTACTTGATGGAATATTCTATGAAGCAATAAATACGTCAGAGAAGTATGGAATAGTTTCTGTCAAAAACGAAGTAATAGTTCCCTTTAAATATAATGGCTCTTATAACTTGAAATATAAGGGTGCTAAGGCTTGCTATAATAAGGTTATCAAACCTTTCGTGTTGTCTTCAAAGAAAAAGGCAATAGAGGAACAATTGGATGAAGTCTATTCGAATGTTCGTAAGAAGAATGAGGAGCTGTCGAAAGCATATCCAACAACTTTGCCACAAGTAACCAAAACCATTATCAAAAAGACAAAACAAGGATATGTCTTTATGAAGGGGAAAAGTCAAGTCGGCAAAACGTATCAAATGGTAGAAGAGTATTCTAACTTCTGTATAGTAAAAAGAAATAAGAAACTGGGTGTTTCTGATATGTTGGGAAGTGAGGTCGTGGAATGCAAGTATGATGACATTAATCTCTGGAATGAGAAAGAAGGCATCTTGATGGCTGAGAGTAAAGGCAAGTATTCTCTCTTTACTGCAGACGGAAGTGAATTGTCCAAACAAGCTTGGGATTTGCTCTTCTTTCCTTCAAATGATGTAGCGGTAGGACTTAGGAATGGACAATATTGGCTGTTGAATGCTAAGGGAAATGTAATATCCTCTTGTGGATACGATAATATCGACAATTATTCTAACGACAAAAAAGTGATAGCTTACAGAATGGGCTATTCGACAGAGCTGGGAACGGACGGAAAAGAGATATCGCCTATCGCTAGGCAGATATTTGATGAGGCATACAAGATGTCAACAGAGGAACAAGCACAAGAAAAATTTGATAAATATATGTTGTGCATTGCAGTAGACTCTGATAACAAACAAGGATTGAAGTCTACGTCTTTGAACAATATTGGTGCTTTGTTTGAAGAACTGGGAGATGTTGATAAGGCGTTGGATTACTATGGGCAAGCAAAAATCCTAGGAAGTGAAACGGCAAGAAAAAACATTAAGCGTATCAAGTTTGACCGAACTATGAAAGTTTTGCAGCAGGTAGGAGAGACATTAACGCAAGTAGCGCAAACAATAGATACATCTGGAACTTATAGTTCCACTCTTCCGAAGAGTGGTTCTTATGATACTTCGGGCATGGGCAGCTCTTCTTTGTCAACTTCTGGAAGTGGAGGCAAGCACTCTTATGAATATTGGAAACAAATGTATGATAGGTGGGAGCGTAATGCAAAAAGCTGCTATGAATCTTTAACCCTTAACGGTTACAAGACCAAGACGAATGGTAAGGACAGTGGTGGCAGTGCGGCTGGAACATGGAACTCCGCTTCCTATACTGGAATGAAGCAAAATTTGAGAAAGGCGCAAAAAGAAATGCGAGAGACACGTGCTCTTGCAAGGAAAGAGGGTCATAATATACCGCAATCCAATTATGAGACCATCAATGTTTCGTATTGATTTTCTTAGTTGAATCCTAAGTGAAATAGTTTGTGACTCAGCCATAAAACGCCTTCACGTTTTATGGCTGAGCTCGTTTTTTTTGATAGAAGTGATAGGTTTGTGTATGATAGTCGCTCTATAAGATAAAAATATGTATCACGTTAAATGGAATAGTTATGAGTGTACAAAGTATTATAGACACAGCAGTTTTGAAAGAAAAGTTGCAAGAGTATGCAACGAAAGTTGGTCGCATCAGTGCTCGCCCACTCTTGTTGCTCTATTTCATCATGGTGAGCAAGGACACCCCAAAAAGTGATAAGTTGATGATTCTGTCAACTATATCCTATTTGGTTTTCCCTATAGACTTTATTTCAGCTAAGCGTCTGCCTATCATCGGATGGATAGACGAAGCGTTTTCGCTATCTGTCGCTTATCAGAAAGTGAGCAAGAATATCACTCCTGAGATAGAGCGAAAGACAGACGAGCTACTTGATAGGTGGTTCCCAGAATATACCAACTATATTGAAGTCTTTGATTGATGTTAAAACATTAAGCGAAGCACAGCATTCACTTTAATTATTCTATCATGTTTACTACACAGTTTTGGCTTATAGTTATAGGCTTTGCGCAAATGATTGGTTGCAGTTGGATTTGCAGCAAGTTCCAGAAACGCTCTTACAAACGAGAAATCCGAAGCAGACATTCTTATGTCTTGTTGGCTAAGTTGCTGGCAGAAGAAGAAAAACTTAGGTGCAACATCAGTAAATGCAATGAGGATGGTACTGGAGAAGTATATTTGGGCTTACCGCAAGGTATAGTCAAAGTGTTTTCACATGGAAGTGATAAATTTGCAATTTCACTTGTTTGTGCTGTTGTAATAAATGAAATACATGCAGACATTGCTCGTGAGCTTTGCAAGGAATTGAATGCCAAGGAAAGTCGAATCAGATATAGCGTTGGCTTTGAACCTTCTTTTTTAAAGACAGGTTTTTCTATTACTTGTGATTTTGAAGATAACTCAGACGATGAAACTACGGAATATGACATTCTTAGTTATGCGAAGACCTATTTAGAACCAAAACAACAAGAATTGCAAATGGCATGGAAACGTAGGATGGAAGAAATACAACAACAATAAAAATCTAAAAGATATGATAGATAGGTTACTCCCTACCTCTCTATAACATAAAGGGGTATAACAATATACCAACTATATAGAGGTGTTTGATTGAGTAAGAACATAACAACAAAACATTGGATGATATGAATATAAATAGAAAAATTAAGATTGGAATTCTAACTATAGCATTGGGAAGTTCCTGCATTTCTGCCTTTGCTCAAGATGTGGCTGCAGTAGATAACATTGGCGAAGAAGAGGCTGTTGGCAAGAAGCATATAACCCAAGTACCGTTAGAGCAATGTGAGCAGATAGATACTTGCAGCATAACCAAGTTTGCCATTGTTACGAAAGATGGTAAGCAGGGTATCTATGACTTGGAGAAACATGAGAATGTTACGGAGATTGATTTTGATGTTGCAGGTTTCTCTCGTCATTATGTTTCGGAAGATGGCAATGAAGTGTTCTACTTCTATGTAGAAAAAGGCATGGAGCGTGGCATCATTGGCGTTACTGGCGAGAACAACCAAATGGTTGGTATATGGCATGATAATCCTAACTACGTAGCAACACTTGATGAATGCACTACAATAGATAGCATGATGACTCAGAAATGCCAAGATGTTTTGTCCAAGGGGTTGAAAATGTTGAATGGCACATACGGACAGATTGCTGTTATAGATGCACTAACAGGAAGACTGAAATCATGGGTAGCATTGGAAAAAGACAGCGATGAATACTCAGAGGGAAAACTATTGAAGCAAGCATGTAGTCCTCGTATCTTGACACTTGTAGGTATTACTCCGATGTTGGCAGACATTGAAGGTTCACTCAATGACAAAATGGATTTGTGCGGTGGCATATATAATATAGGTGACAGCATTAGTATTCATGACCATAACTGGCGGTCTGGTGGTTATAGTGTGATGACATGTCGCCAAGCATTGACACATAAATCGAATGTTGCTTTGTTCAAAATACTACTGGTAAACCATGGCGACAATGCCTTTGGTATATGGAAGAAAATGACAAGCGATGAAAAGCAAACTAACGCTATGGAATTGGCTGCACTCTTTAATGGTGCCTATCAGAAGAACACTCTTACATTCCCGTCTTTGCAAGGGGACTCTGTCACAGAGGAAACTTACAATAACATTACGCCTTTGGGACGTAAATATCTGCAAGAAGTCCTGATAGGTTTGAATAAAGGGGATGGCATACAGGCTTCTTATGCTCCAAAAAAAGTTGACATAGCAGGAATATATGGTAATTATCAAGGTAAGGAGGTAGGAAATGGGGAGTGCGAACTGGCAGAAATGTCATTTGTAGGAGTATTACCTGTCAACAAGCCTCGTTATGCAATGGCAGTATTCATCAACCGACCTAACACCCCAATACATGATTCGAAAGATTTCGCAAATGGCATTGTGAATGAACTTGTAGAATGGTTATCAAAACACTAAAACACAGGAATTATGGAAGAAGTTATCTACAAACATGAAGCTAATGGTGAATACACTGGTATCTATGCACAAATAGAGAATGGTAAACTCACCATTACAGAGCAAGACATAGGTGAGTTAGAAAGAGAATATTCAAGAGACGGTGAAGTGGAGTCTTTCGTATTCTTTGATGTGACAAATACGAATCGACTGAAAAGAGCATTAAATGCCTCAAACGATTATAGTCTGATAGCGTCATTAAAAAAGAAGTTCAAGAAATACAAAGGTTGTATGAAGAGTGAGATTTGTAATTTCTGCGAAGAACACGACATAAAATATACAACAGACGTATACTATTGAGAGATATGGCTAATCATCTGACAAACATAAAACGGAGGTATTTTGTCCGTTTTTCCAAGACATTTGCATATATTTTTGTCCGTTTTTCCAAGATTTAACAATACAGTCTCTTTACCTTTACGCAAAAAAAAACAACAAATACAACCAAAAACAACTTAAACAGTGTCAGCGTATATTTCATGGGGAATAGTCGCAACGACCAGCCTTTTGGCTGTACACATCGGCTTGTCGATGTTGGTAACCGCGTATATACTCGGAACAATAGTGACGAGGGCTAGTCAAAGGGCAAATTTAGCTGTCCCCCAGATTTATCGGGTGAGCCATAAGTAGGGAAAGATTGATTCATAAAATAATAAATCCCGGCAGGAGATAGCATGCAGCTATTCTCTTGCCGGGATTTTTAGCAATATAGCTTAGCCCCTTGAATTTTCCATTTTCCAGGAGAGAAATACTAAGCCCTTATTCCTCCCCATTCAGGCATTCACCCGTCTCATAACTCTTCGTCATATCCTTTAAGATACCAATCA
>UMHE01055619.1_pt1 | contig 12377 bp, 7 predicted proteins | sample 1965451 | NCBI WGS metagenome assembly UMHE01 (sample SAMEA4836090, study PRJEB28245) | human gut metagenome | biome: gut microbiome; material: fecal sample | place: Denmark | collected 2008 | reverse complement strand
TAACTACAACCATAATTCAATATATTTGTTTACGATGCAAAGAAAGTGCAAACCGAGAGCAATGAAGTTCACTTCAATTGCCGAGGTGCAGCCTTTCTTCTACAAAGATACGCTTTTTTATTGAAATAGCAATCGAAATGGTAGCCAATTAACATAATTTGGTAGCCAAATTACATATATACCTCAATCCCATTCACCTCAAATATACACACATCACGAAGCTGCCGGATTTCGTTAGAGTCCAGCAGCTTCATTCGTCTTGTGCCGCAGAAGAAGTCGTAGCGGAGTGAGATGCTCATCAGTGTGAGTATCCCAGTTATTTTACTTCCACAAAGGTTCGCTCTCCCAATTAGTTGGAAATCCCATAGCAGAAACATCTACATTGCTGTGCTCACCAAGAAGTTTCTTCAACCTTAGCGTAAAATCATTATAAGGGCGTATCACATCCAGTAAATACTTAAGATAGCATAACTGCGAATAAAGTTTATCGTAGTTGGCAATAGGAGGTGTGACCCATTTGCCACGCAAAGGAGTGGCCATTTGAGGTTTAATAGGGAACTTTCTGTTCCAAACTCGTGAGTGGTGTGCGAGGTAGTTTCTTAACACAACAGCACTTTTTATCCAACTTTCCAGAACCAAATGTTGAGGAAGATTAAATTCGCGAGCAATACGCTTTTTGATTTTGTTATCGGCAAAATTACAAAACAATTTGGATAATGTGCCGAAAGAAGTAACCTCCAACGTTTTCCAAACAGGAGGTACATCAGGTTCAGTGTACTTTGCAGAATGCTCGATAATAAACTCCTCTCTTGTTCTTCTCAGTTCTTGCCTGATTTGCTCCATGCATTTGTGTTGGATATTGGGATCTCGGAAAAGACAGTCATCAGTAAACCAAAATGCACCATACTGCAAGGATATATGATGAATCATCTTTGAACGCAGAGCTATTTCTACCGCTTGAATAGCTGTAAAAATTAATTCGCGCAAACCACAATCGAAGCGATATAAATCCATTGCATTTTCAAAAGTGCTACCAGACTTGAAAATGTGACGAATTTTATCACTTTCCATGGGGTGAAAATAATTATCTAAGCGGAAATAGCTTACAACTTTCAAACATTCTATGGCTTTGTTTCTATCCGCAATGATAAGACCACGCGATACCAACAAATCAAGGATTTCAGAATAGTCTAAGGGCTGTTTTGAATATTTCATAAACATATAAAAAGTAAAAGTCCCACCCTGGTTCGCTGTTCTACGGGAAGCGTGGTGGGAACTGTTGACGCAAATTTAGGCATTATTCTTCGAAGTTCCAAATGTTTTTGCAATTATTTTGTTTTTACGCACATTATATATACACCTCTACCCCATTTACTTCAAAAATACACACATCACGAAGCTGCCGGATCTCGTTAGAGCCCAGCAACTTCATTCGTCTTGTGCCTTTGTAGAAGTCATATCTGAGGGAGATGCAGCGGTGCCAGGACTGGATTTCATCGCTGCGAGTCCATAGACGGATGTCGATGGGTTCGGGACTGGAGAGGATTTTGCGGAGTGTGGTGATGTGGATTACATAAGGACTTGATAATTTCTACTATCGTAGATTATGTAGGTTATAATAGTGGAGGCCGGTATTTTGCTATGCCAAATAGTTTGCATTATCAACGATTGTTCGTATCTTTGCAGCACGAGAACCCGCCAAGCCTCTCAACGATGCTCAAATGTGCGGGTCGTTTTTGTTTTTATGGGTATATGGCAACAAGAATTCCGTTTGTAAAAACATATCAAAACCGCGGAGGTCGATGGCAAGTGGGCAACGCTGAAGAAAGGGAATGTGGTTGTTGACGTATCCGTGGATGGCAATGCCTATGGTTTCACCTTTTACATCAAATAGACGTTGGTTAAAAGCTGGCGTGAACTGATCTGGGACTGAGTTAGGACTAAGCTTGTGCTGGCAGATATGCCTCAGCGCCTGGAAGATAGGCTGGCAGATATCGCTTTCGGGAAGCGTATCTGCCAGCCTTTATTGTACTTATACTGTGCAGGTTACGGCGATTCTGGGAGATATGGGGGATTTTTTCGCTAACAAAAAGTTCGGAGAGATTAGCTTATAATTCGAATTCTTTCTATCTTTGAAGTTAAGTAATTAGGGTATAGTATTATTCTGCAGAATTATATTTCGCCTTACGGTGGGTATTATATCACTTCGTCCAAGACCTGATGCAGATTGCCGATCAGGTAGAAAGGCAGGTTTATCAGACGGAACTCCTTGCCTTTAGGCGTCTTTACAACATTCACAGAGTATGGGTTCGACCAAACGCGGATGGCTATGTCTATATCCGAATTGTCCATGAAAACCTGGAGCGAACGCAGATGGGCATTGGTGCCGCTCTTTACTTCTATGGGGTAGAGTTTGGAGTTGTGAACGAACAGGAAATCTACCTCGGCACCATTGTTGGGCTTTGCCCAGAACGAACGATGCTGCCCCACTCGGTCTTCCATCGATAGGAGCTCTTGAGCCGTGATTTGCTCGGCAATATGACCTCGCCAGCTGTCCACCATCTCCGTAGAACCGATGATTTCCTTTCTGATGCCTGCCTGATAGTTGACCAAGCCGGTATCAAACCAGATGAGTTTTGGCATTCGTTTGGTTTCGGGGATGATAGGCATCTGTGTGGAAGATACAGGATAGACCAATTCCAGAATCATGGCTTTCTCTAAGAGGCGGAATGCTTCGCCTACCTCTCGTGATTTATAGCCAGAGTTGGCGAAGTTGCCCAAGGTGATAGTCTCACCCGAGAACGCCCAGCCATACGATAAGATGAAGCGCACTACATCTGTCAGCTTATTGCTTCTGGCATATTTCTCCGAATCGTCCTTGTAAGCTTGTACCAAAGTCTCGTACACATCTTCTATGGCTATGATGTCTTGTGTCTCTGCGTAATGCTGCACAGCTTCGGGCATTCCGCCGATAATGGTGTACTGATTGAACTGGTGCATGAGCTGTTCGTGAAAAGCAATGGTATATTCGGCTTTCTGTGAGAGAATGGTAAGAAGATTGTTTTTGCCTATGGCACCTAAAAACTCATAGAAAGAGCAAGGACGCAATGCCAAATACATAACTCTTCCTACCGGGAAACTGACATTGACGTCTACAAGGTTCTCCAACAAACTGCCTGCGGCTATGACATATAGGTCGGGCCTCTGCTCGTAGAAGTATCTGAGCAGAGCGATTGTCTTGGGAGAGTTCTGTATCTCGTCAATAAAGATAAGCGTACTGCCTTCTTTTTGCGACTTCCCTAAACTGGCAAACAGCATATTGACCAGATCGTTTAATGGAATGTCCATCTCGAACAATCTGACGCTCTCGCTTATTTCAAGGTTGAAGTATAGGTAGTTGTCGAACTGGGAGCCAAATTCGTTGACAACAGTTGTCTTACCTACTTGTCTGGCTCCTCTCAAGATGAGTGGCTTATGCCTTTCGTCTTGCTTCCATGCTTCTAATTTGCTTAATATCTTGCGTTTGAACATAGCGTTGGTTTTAATTCATGGGCAAAGATACAACTTTTTTGTCTCAAATCAGTGGCAAAAGCTATAAATTTTTGTTGCAAATCATGGACAACAGGGCTTCAGTTTTGTTGTAAATCAGTGGCAAGCGAGGCTTTTTTGTTATGTTTTTATAGCGGATGTGTTTATGGAAATCACATTTATTTGCACGAGTATTTGATGTAAACTTACATTTATTTGCACGAGTATCTGTGATAAAGATATTAAAAGAAGTAGTTGTGCCACAAAAAAAACTGTATATTTGTATTTCGTTACTAACGTAGAACAAATAATTGATACGACCTTGCAACAATGAAAGATTTTGCAGCTATAGATTTTGAAACCGCCAACAATGAGCGTTCTTCGGTGTGCTCTGTTGGCGTGGTTATTGTAAGAGGAGGTGAGGTGGTGGACCGCTTCTACTCGCTCATCAAGCCGGAGCCGGAGTATTACAATTACTGGTGCAGTCAGGTGCATGGCCTTTGCGCTGCAGACACAGACGATGCGCCGGTCTTCCCCGAAGTGTGGAAGCAGATAGAGCCGAAGATAGCGGGGCTTCCGCTCGTGGCTCATAACAAGGCGTTCGACGAGAGCTGCCTGAAAGCCGTCTTCCGTGTCTATCAGATGGACTATCCCGACTACGACTTCTACTGCACCTGCATCGCCTCACGCAAGGTCTGGCCCAAAGGTCGTCATACGCTTGACGTCATAGCCGCCCGCTGCGGCTATGACTTGACACAACACCATCACGCCTTGGCAGATGCGGAGGCCTGCGCAGCTATTGCGTTGGAAATATTATAACAAGCCGAAGCTTTTATCTGCTGATTCTTCTCAGCACCCACAATGCTGAGAAAAGCATTGCTATGCCTAAAATCCAGGAAATGGCTGCAGAGGCTACGATGCCGAGCTGCTGTGTGAAGCCGGCTACGACAAAGGTGAGGAACGACACGGCGGCTACTGTCAGGGCGTAGGGCAACTGCGACGACACGTGGTGGACGTGCTTGCACTCGGCACCTGCTGACGCCATGATGGTGGTGTCGGAGATAGGAGACACGTGGTCACCGCAGACTGCACCTGCCATGCACGCCGAGATGGAGATGATGCGCAGCGGAGCGGCTGCAGGGAATACGGCAATGCAGATAGGGATGAGTATGCCGAATGTTCCCCAAGAGGTGCCGGTGGCAAAGGCGAGCAACGCTGCAACGATGAAGATTATCGCCGGCAGCAGCATCTGCAGACCAGAGGCTGTGCTTGCTACAACGCCCGACACGTATTCGGCAGCGCCAAGTGAGTCGGTCATGCTCTTCAGTGTCCATGCAAGAGTGAGAATCAGTATGGCAGGCACCATGGCTTCGAAGCCTTTGATAAGACAACTCATGGCATTGTCGAACTTCAGTGTGCGGCGTGCTACGAACATTGCTATTGTAAGAATCAACGCTGCAAGCGAACCGATAACCAGTCCAACAGAAGCGTTGCTTGCTGCAAACGCATCTACGAAGTTGTGGTAGCAAGTGCTGGTTGCGTCGAAATATCCTCCAGAGTAAACCATGCCAGCCATGCAGAACACGATGAGCATCAGGATAGGCACTACGAGGTCGGCAACCGAACCCTTTGTCGTTGCAGGCTTCTTGCTGTCTTGCTTGGCACCCACACCGTGTTCTACGATTTGCAGTTTTGTGTCAATCACCTCATCCACCTGACCGCCGGTGCGCTCGTACCATTCCTGCAGACGTGCGTCGTACTTGCTCATAGCCTTGAAGTCGAAGCCCGACACGACAATCATAAATATGAAGATGATGGTGAAGAAAGCGTAGAAATTGAACGGTATGGCTTGGCAGAACAACGCCAGACCATTCTCGCCGCCTGACACGAAACCCGACACGGCAGCCGCCCAGCTCGATATGGGCGATATGATGCAGACAGGAGCAGCGGTAGAGTCGATGAGATAGGCGAGCTTCTCTTTTGTAACGCCATGGCGTACGGTTATCGGACGCATCACAGAACCTACGGTGAGACAGTTGAAGTAGTCGTCGATGAAGATGAGTAGACCGAGAATGATAGTTGCAATCTGCGCACCTATCTTTGTCTTTATGTGTTTGGAAGCCCAGCGTCCGAAAGCAGCTGATCCGCCAGCCTTGTTCATGAGCGACACGATGGAACCCAAAACCACAAGAAACACGATGATGCCCACGTTCCATGGGTCGGACAGGCATGAGATAAGACCGTACTGCTTGGCGTCAGCTCCCGTGCCAACGGTGTCGTTGAGCAGATGAGTCAAGAAGCCTTCAAAACCTGTGCCCATCGACATGCTGTATAATATAGCGCCGAGCACAATGCCGATGAACAACGAAGAATATACCTCCTTGGTCTTCAGTGCAAGCGCAATTGCCACGACGGGAGGAAGAAGAGACCAGATAGTCCCGATGAAATTAAAACCCATAATATTATTATCCCTTAATCTTTTTCGGAGTGCAAAGGTAAGGCTTTATTTGGATTGTTGCAAAAAGTTGCAACAAAAAAACGGATGGCGAGCCGTTTGTGGCTTACCATCCGTTTTGTCGGTTATGTTAGCGTCGCTTGTTGGCGATGCGTTGTCTTACAGTTATGACGTCGCTTTTACTTCGCGATTACCTCGAATACCTCTACGTTGCCCTCAATCTCAGCCTTCACAGCCTTCTTGTTGAGTTCTACGTTGAAGAACGAGTTGTTGATGTCGGTAGAAGCGAGGAGCTTGCCCTTCTTGTTGTACTGGTTGAACTTAACGGCGCCGTTCTGCTCTACGTTGAGGAGCATGGTGTATGCCTTTGTGCCAGGAACGACAGAGAACGAAGTCTTGCCGCTGTTGCGGAACGATGTTACAGGATTCTTGTCGAAGCCGAACATGGCAGCGTCGAGATCTGCTGATTCAACCTTGAAGTTGAGACTCTCTGGAGTTGTGGGGTTAACCATGAACTCGCGCACAGCAATCCAGCTCTTCTTCTCAGACACGGCCTTGCGGATGCGGACGTAGCGTGCCTTTACCGGCTCGCCCTTCCAATGGATGATGTAGGTCTTGAGCAACTCGCCGGTGAGCTGTGTCCACGACTTGCCGTCCTCAGAAGCCTCGAGCACTACGTTGTCGAAGTAGTCGACATCGTCTACCGAGTTGCGGCCCTGGAGAATCTTCACCTCGCGAACGTCGCGAACAGTGCCCAGGTCGGCACCCACCCAGTCGCCAGTAGACTGGCTCTGACCGCAGTGGTAGTAAGTAGTAGAGTCGTTGTCGAACATCAGCTTGCTCTGAGTTGTAGCGAGTGTCGGGTAAGTGCCCATGCCCTTATAGAAAGCAGGCACCTCACCAGTGAGATTCTTGAAGAACTCCTGAGCCATGTCGTCCATAGCGTTCTCGTAGAACGGCTGCAGCTTCATTGTGCCGAGCTTGTGCTTCTCGTAAGCGGCGCGAGCCTCCTTAGTCATGCGGTTGGCCACGAAACCGTTCCAGAAGTTAGAAGCGTCGCCGCTGCGGAATGTCTTCATCAGTTCAAGAGTGTTCTTGCCACGTGCACCGAGTTTCTCGAACTCTACGAGCCACGGCTTCAGTTCCTTCATCAGAAGCGGGTTCTTGCAGTCGCGCTCCATAGTGCTCTTTGTCTTCTCGACACGGTCGAACTCTGCATAGAGGTCGTTGTAAGCCTTGTCAGAGTAGTCGGCAAGACGGAAGGTGTTTGTCTCCCACGACTCGGCACGGCGGTAGCCCGTCTCTGTGTCGCAAGAGTGGATGGCGAATGTGCGATAAGCCTCGTGAGCCTCAGGTGTGAGGTCTACAAGACCGCGTTCCCAGTTGTCAATAGCGTTGTAGTCGGCTACGTTCCAGTTGTAGTCAGCCACGCCGTAGAGAGCCAGCTTCGAAGCCTCGCCGTGCTCCATCGGGTTAGACAGCACGCCCGAAGTCATCTTATCTGTGATGTCGGTCTCCAAGCCGTATGTCGGGCCCTGCATGATGATGTGGCGGGCATAGTCGGTAACGGGGAAGTTCCACCAGTAGTAAGCCGGACGCTTGATACGAGAGTCTACGAAGTCGAGAGTCTCCTTGGTGAGGTCAGAGCAAACCACAGCACCTGTCCAGAACACCTGCACCTCAGGGTCGAGCTCATTGCCGTAGATAGCGAGCGGTCCGTCAGGACCTGGCTTTGCCCAAAGCTGCGAGTAGTCGGTAGGGCAGACAACGAGCGGAGCAACGTCGCCCTTCGCCTTCACAAACTCTTTTGTGAGGCGGTTCACGAGTGCCACCTGCTTCTTCGGGTTAGTACCCTCGCCGTCGATGTCGTCGAAGTGGATAGCGAACGAGCGCACGCCGAGTTCGTACATGAGGTTGAACTTGTTTACGAGGTTGTTATAATCCTCCTCGTTCCACTTGATGTCCTGGCCCGGGTGGATAGCCCACACGAAGTCGACGCGGTTGCGGCGGCAAGCCTCCACGAGTTCGTGGATGTTCTTTGCCTGCTCGGGTGGGTAGGGCAGGCGCCAGTTAGGACAGCTGTGATAAGGGTCGTCCTTCGGTCCGTACACATACTCGTTGAGTTTGTTGCGTCCGTAGTAGTCGATGAGCGAGAGGCGCACCTGGTGCGACCAAGGTTCGCCGTAGAAACCCTCTACCACGCCGCGCAGCGGCAGGTCGGGATAGTCGTTGCATGTGAGGTTTGGCACCTTGCCTTGAGCAGCCGGACTCTCCACAATCTGGCGCAGAGTCTGAAGAGCGTAGAACGCGCCACGCTCGTCGTAGCCCACGATGTTGATACCCTTCTTGTCGACGGTGAGGAGATAAGCACCCGATACCATCTTCTTCAGACCAGCCTTCTTTGCCGGTTTCTCGCCGAAGGTGATGTTGAGCGGGGTGCCCTTAGCGTTCTGCTTGAGGAAGTTGACGTCGTTGGCAAACTTGCCCGACTTGTCGATGAGCTTAACGCCAGCGCTGAGGTCGGTCCATGTCTGCATGTCGAGGTTGAAGTTGTGCGGCGTAGGGTTTACGACGATGCCGTGGTGGTCGAGCTTCTTGCCCGGCACCATGTTCACATCCTGCTTTTCACCACGCTGCGAGTTGAGGTCGAATGTCTCGGTCTGCGCAAACGCGCTGGCACAAGCAGCTGTGAAGAGAGCTGTGAGAAGGAGGTTGTTTTTAATCATTGTTATGTTTGTTTTAGTAAAAGTCGTTAGGTCGGTGTATGCAGTGGTGCATACACACAAGTACAAAGTTAGTGATTTTGTGTTGATTGGTAAAATAGGCAGGTCTCTTTTAATTAATTTTAGTACGTGCGGAGCTAAAACGTGCGTGACGGAGAGGGTAGAATGGAAAAAAATGTGTAACTTCGCAGTTGATGATAGACCATGCAACGATAGAAAGGATAAAAGACGCTGCCAACATTGTGGAGGTAGTGTCCGAGTTTGTGACGCTTCGCAAGAGCGGCAGCAACTATAAGGGCCTATGCCCGTTTCACGACGAGAAGACCCCGTCGTTCTATGTGTCGCCGGCACGCGGCACCTGCCATTGCTTCGGATGCGGCAAGGGCGGCAACCCCGTTGGCTTCATTATGGAGCATGAGCAGATGACCTATCCCGAGGCGTTGCGATGGCTCGCACGCAAGTATCACATCGAGATAAAGGAGCGCGAACTCTCCGACGACGAGAAGCGCGAGCAGAGCGAGCGCGAGAGTATGTTTATCGTGAATGAGTGGGCTGCCTCTTATTTCCAGCACCTCATGCACGACACCGCCGACGGCGTAGCCATCGGCATGCAGTATTTCCGCAGCCGTGGGTTCCGCGACGACATCGTGAGCAAGTTCCAGTTGGGCTTCGACAGCACCGACCGCCGTGCTTTGGCACAGGAAGCTCTGCGCAAGGGCTATAAGGAAGACTTTCTGCTGAAGACCGGCATTTGCTACAAGAACGACCGTGGCGAACTGATAGACCGCTATGCCGGACGCGTTATCTTCCCGTGGATAGGCATCAGCGGAAAGGTGGTGGGCTTCGGCGGACGCCTGCTCGACTCGCGCACAAAGGGCGTGAACCAGAAGTACGTCAACTCGCCCGACTCGGAGATTTACCACAAGGACCGCGAGCTGTATGGCATCTATCAGGCTAAGAAGGCGATAGCCAAGGAAGACCGTGTGTACATGGTGGAGGGCTACACCGACGTCATCTCCATGCATCAGTGCGGCATAGAGAACGTAGTGGCTAATTCGGGTACGGCGCTTTCGGTGCACCAGATACACATACTGCACCGCTTCACGTCGAATATCACCCTGCTTTACGACGGCGACGCGGCAGGCATACACGCTGCGCTGCGCGGTACCGACATGTTGCTCTCTGAAGGCATGAACCTAAAGGTGTTGCTGCTGCCCGACGGCGACGACCCCGACTCGTTCGCACGCAAGCACTCGGCTGAGGACTTCCGCAAGTATATCGAGGAGCATCAGACCGACTTCATCGAGTTCAAGACCGATCTGCTGCTGCGCAACGAACGCGACCCGCTGAAGCGTTCGGAGGCAATCAACTCCGTGGTGCGCAGCATATCGTTCGTGACGAACCCGATTCTGCGCGACACATACCTGCACGACTGCTCGGTGCGTATGGGCATCAACGAGGCTACGCTCATCAATACGCTCAACAACTTCATACGCAGCAACCGCGAGGAAACCGCTTCCTCATTGAATAACTCACAATCGACGCAGACGGCAACTCAAAACTCAAAACTCAAAATTCAAAACTCTCCTTCCCCGCTACAGCAGGCGTCGAAGGTGGAGCAGATGCTCGTAGAGTTGATTGTGCGCAACGGCGATACTATCATATATAATAATGTAGAGACGGAGGACGGCACGACGGTTAACCTGAATGTGGCGCAATACATAGCGTACAACCTCGGCGTAGACGGACTGAAGTTTGCAAATCCGCTCAACTCGCGCATCCTTGACGAGGCTGTGAACCACGCCGGCGACGAGAATTTCTGTGCCGAGCAGTTCTTTCTTCACCATTCGGATATCGAGATATCGCGCATAGCTACCGACCTCTGCATGGACAAGTATCAGTTGCTCGACGAACAGAAGGCGGCACGTGCCGACGAGGAGAAGAACGCCGACGAACTACGTGTTGAGGAGGAGAACCGCATAGAGGCTCTGCGCCAGCAGACCGAACACCTGCTCAACGACTTCCGAATGGACTATCTGGAGCAACGTCTGCGCGACCTGAAGCGCGATATTTCGCTTGCGGTGAACGACCCCGAACGACTGCAGCAACTGATGGAGGAATACAAGACGGCGCACGAACTGCGCTCGCAACTCGCAAGGTTGTTGGGAAATAATATTATAGCATGATAGGGGGGTGAAGTGGTGAGATGGTGAGATGGTGACAATAGTCTTGCAAATCTCAACTCCTCACCATCTCACCATCTCACCATAACAACAAATAATATGTTCTACATCCATTGGGCATTCATATTAGCTTACGTCTTCATTATTGTCAGCATCATGCTGGCGGTATTGATGGACAACCGTCAGCCGGCAAAGACGATAGCCTGGGTGATGGTGTTGCTCTTTATGCCCATTGTCGGAATAATACTGTACGTTTTCTTCGGACGGAACACCCGCAAGATGACGTTCATATCGCAGCGGTCGCTCGACCAACTGTCGAAGCGTTCGATGCTGGAGTTTGTGGAGCAACGCCAATTGACGTTGCCCGACGACTACCGTTCGCTCATACAACTCTTTACCAACCAGAGTCTTGCCCTTCCGTTCAAGGACAACGAGGTGGAGTTCTACACCGATGGCTACGAGTTCTTCCCTGCATTGCTAAAGTCGATAGCTTCGGCACGCAAGCATATACATCTTGAGACATACATCTTCGCCGACGATGCACTTGGACGGCTTGTTGCAGACGCACTAATCTGCAAGTCGAGAGAGGGCGTAGAGGTGCGGCTTATCTACGACGATGTGGGCTGCTGGCGGGTGCCCCGCGAGTTGTTCGAGCGTATGCGTCGTGCCGGGATAGATGTCAATGCCTTTATGCCAGTTAAGTTTCCGGCGTTCACGAGTAAGGTGAACTACCGTAACCATCGCAAGGTGTGCGTAGTAGACGGCGTTGAGGCGTTTGTTGGCGGCATGAACATCGCCCTGCGCTATGTGAAAGGAATATACAAAGGGCGTCTGCCTTGGCGCGACACCCATCTCCGTATACGTGGTGGAGCGGTGTACGCCCTGCAGCGCACGTTCCTCGTCGACTGGTATTTCGTAGACCGCACACTCGTCACCAACTCTAAATACTATCCGCCGATGCCGTGGCGCATAGAGAACAACTGCCTGATGCAGGTCGTAACGAGCAGCCCGATTGCCAAATGGCCGGACATCATGCAGGGATATGTGCGCATACTGCTTGAGGCGAAGAACTATGTATACATGGAGTCGCCTTACTTCCTGCCTACCGAGCAGGTGCTCTTCGCCATGCGCACGGCAGCACTTGCCGGCGTAGATGTGCGACTGATGATTCCGCGCCATAGCGACTCTCGCTTGCTTGAACTTTCGTCGATGTCGTTCGTGACGGAGGTGCTTGAGGCAGGTGTGAAGATAATGCTTTACGAGGTTGGATTCAACCACAGCAAGTTGCTTGTGGCTGACGATGCGCTCTGCACCTGCGGTTCTACGAACATCGACTTCCGTAGCTTCGAGAACAATTTCGAATCCAACGTCTTTATCTACGACCGCACAACGGCGCTGCGCATGAAGGAAATCTTTATCAGTGATGAGCAAGAATGTGTAGACTTCCTGAGCGTGTACAGCGAGCGAAAGCGCCCGTTCATGCACCGT
>UMHE01061798.1_pt1 | contig 12405 bp, 9 predicted proteins | sample 1965451 | NCBI WGS metagenome assembly UMHE01 (sample SAMEA4836090, study PRJEB28245) | human gut metagenome | biome: gut microbiome; material: fecal sample | place: Denmark | collected 2008 | reverse complement strand
AACTCTGCGAAAGTGAAAGCATCAACAAGCACGACAAGTTGCTGTTGAACATCATCAACCGAAGCGTGGATAGAATGCTGAGACTCGTCAACCAGTTGCTCGACTTCAACAAGTTGGAGAACGACACACTCCGCTTGCACGTCAAGCAAACCGACATCATCTCCGAGATGAAGCGCATCATGGACCTCTTCATCGTGAATACCGAGGAGAAAGGTATCACCTTGAACTGTCACGGACTGGAAGGTTCCTACCTGATGCTTCTGGATTCCGACAAACTGGAAAAGATTATCAACAACCTGATGTCCAACGCCATGAAGTTTACCCCTCGTGGCGGTAAGATAGATGTTTCTTTCGACACCGAAACCATTAACAAGGGAGAACAGATGATCACCATCACAGTAGCTGATACAGGCAAAGGAATCCCACAGAATGAGGTGGAGAATATCTTCAAGCGATATTATCAGTTGAACAACCAGTCTACAGGCACCATCAACTGGGGTACAGGCATCGGACTCTACTATGCCCGCAGCCTGGCCGTCCTTCACCATGGCAATCTGAAGGCTGGCAATCGCAAGGACTGCCAGGGAGCCATCTTCACCGTTACCCTGCCTACCGATGAGCGCCTCTATACCGCCAACGAGAAAGCCCTTTTGGAGCAAGACCAGAAGAAAGCTTTCCCGCTGCACGACAGTCAGAAAGTGGCAGACAAGGTAAGTCAAGACAACAGCACAGACAACCGTCCGAAAATACTCATCGTAGATGACGACACCGAAGTGGTGCATTATCTTCGCACCCTCTTGGCATCATCCTATCGCATCATCTATCGTTTCGATGCCGAGAGTGCCTTGAAGGCGACAAGGGAGGAAGAACCTAGCCTCATCCTCAGCGATGTGGTGATGCCAGGAATGAGCGGCTATGAACTCTGCAAGGAAATCAAGCAAGACATCCAGCTCTGCCATATCCCAGTCATCCTGGTAACGGCAAAGACCACCACCGAAAACCAGGTGGAGGGTCTGAACAGCGGAGCAGATGCCTACGTTACCAAGCCATTCACCCCCAAGGTTCTCCTGGCAATAATCAACTCACAACTCACCAACCGTGAGAAGACCCAGACCATCCTGACCAGCGCCACGGAGACCGACAAGAACGTGGAGGAAGTACTTTCGCCACAAGACAAACTCTTCATGGATGAACTCTATCATATGATGGAGCAAGAACTGGCCAACTCGGAATTGGATGTCAACAAGGTAACGAAACTGATGCACATCTCTCGCACAAAGCTCTACTACAAGGTCAAGGGTCTTACTGGAGAGAATCCAAGCGTCTTCTTCAAGACCTATAAGCTCAATCGTGCCGCCGCCCTCATCGTGGAAGGCAAGTACAACATCTCGGAGATTGCCTACATGACGGGATTCAACACCCTCTCCCACTTCTCTACCAGCTTCAAGAAGCAATTTGGATGTACACCGAGCGAATATAGTAAGAAAACTTATTAAATTTCGATACGAAATAGGTCTATTTTGGGAAAAAATGCTTATCTTTGCATCTAGATTGATTTAATAATAGAAAAAGAAAATTGATTATGAACGCAATTCACACAGACAATGCGCCTGCAGCTATCGGTCCATATAGCCAGGCTATCGAAGTAAATGGTTTTGTTTTTGCATCTGGTCAGATTCCTATCGACCCTGCAACAGGCAATTTCGTAGAAGGTGGCATCAAGGAGCAGACTCGCCAGAGCCTCACCAATGCCCAGAACATCCTGAAGGCAGCAGGTACCGACCTTTCTCATGTGGTTAAGACTACAGTTTATCTGAACAGCATGGACGATTTCGCTGCCATGAACGAGGTATATGCCGAGTTCTTCAGCCAGCCATATCCAGCCCGTTCTGCCGTAGCTGTAGAGAAGTTGCCAAAGGGCGCCCTCGTAGAGGTTGAGGTTTTGGCAGCCAAGTAATTCTTCCTTTTTTCTATCAGGAAGTAAAGTTTCAAGGTGAAAATATTCTTTAGATGGTATCAAGCATTACATTAAAGAATCTGATTATAGGCTATCGTTCGAAGCATCAGCTCCGGGCGATAGCCTCACCTGTTCATGCCTCGCTCCAAGCCGGTGAACTGACCTGTCTCATCGGAGCCAACGGAGTGGGCAAATCTACCTTACTCAGAACTTTAGCCGGATTTCAGCCAGCACTTGATGGCGAAATCCTGATTCAGGACAAATCTCTTTCCGATTTCTCTGCCCAGGAACTTGCCAGGGAAATCAGCATCGTTCTCACCACGAAGACAGACCATGCCCAGCTCTCTGCCGAAGAGATTGTTGGCATAGGCCGTTCTCCCTACACCGGTTTCTGGGGCACATTATCTGCTGCCGACAAGCAGATTGTAGCCTCTGCACTTCAGGAAACGGGCATTCAGCATCTTGCCCAGAGAAACATCAGCAAACTGAGCGATGGTGAGCGTCAGAAAGTAATGATAGCCAAAGCCTTGGCGCAGCAAACCCGCATCATCATCCTGGACGAGCCAACCGCTTTCCTCGATTTCCCCAGCAAGATAGAAACTCTTCAGATGCTCCGCCACCTGGCGCATGAACAACACAAATCCATATTACTGTCAACCCATGATGTAGAGTTGGCGCTCCAGCTCTCCGACCGTCTCTGGCTGATGGAAGAAAGCCGTTTCTCTATCGGCTCTCCAAAAGAACTGGCTGCCGATGGCTCCTTATCCAGATTCATCAATCGTGACGGCATCCGATTCAACAAGGATTCCCTCCGCATCGAAATCAAATGAGTTTTCGTAATTGTTTTTTTCTATGGTTGCACGCAAGCACATGAAGAAAAATTCTCAAGTGGCTCAGTTTGCTAACTCAAGTAGCTCAGTTTGCAAACTCAAGTAGCTCAATCAGCGAGTTCAGACGTCTCTATTAGCTGATGCAGACGTCTCGATGAGCCTACGGATACGGCTCCGTTAGCTTACGCAGTCATATCCGTAACCCGATGCAGCCATATCCGTAACCCAGCGCAGTCATATCCGTAACCCAGCACAGTCATATCCGTAACCTGATGCAGCCATATCCGTAACCCAGCGCAGCCTTCATACGAATAAATTTTAGATAATTATCTATCACCCATCACGATTTGCACATACCACATATCTTAACATGTTAATATACAAACACTTAAATAGCGTGACAGATACTCCAAAAACGGAAATATCCATCACGCTATCCATCACGATTTGGGGTTATCCATCACGATTTTCTCACTACCAGATACCGCATTCCGTCGTTAAAACGCTTGCGATGGATGGTTGGCATCTGAGAAAGCTTGCGACCGAAGGCTATGAGACTGTTCAACTTCAACGATGAACCGATATGACTCTTCAGCTCCTGGAAAATTTCGGCTGCCGTAAGATACTCGCCCTGTTCGGCATTATCGGTCAGGTCAAAATAGAGATCGAAATACTGGCCTACCGGCGAAACCACCTCAAACTTCCTGTTGTTCGCCATGATCAGTCGGGTCTGCTCCGCATCAAAATAAGTCTTCTCGCCTGCCCGTAATGCAGAGAGCGCCTGCGCATAAAGCTGTTCATAATTCGGACGCTGACTCACGTTGATAGGTCCCGTGAGCTCCACACCCAGAAAACGGCGATTACCGGAAGGATCGGAGAGAATATCCTCCATATTACTTGTGGCGATAAAAGATGCCATCCTCGGAAACTCCTGAACATGACTGCCATACGGAGGCTTTATCTTGACACTCGGCAACTGGATGATGTTTTTCAGAAATCCCTGCTGCACCTGAGGAGAAATCTGGTTGAACTCATCCAGGTTGATAACCAGCGACTGGCACATCGCCTGAAGCACCTGGCTTTTTTCTGACAATACGAGATTATCATTATACCCCCATTGCAACTCCGGCGGAACCAGAGACCGGCAGAAAGTACTCTTGTTGTAACCCTGCTTGGAGATGAGAAGTGGTGCCACAGAGTTGCCGTATTTGCGATGACTGTAAGCACGCCACTGGTCAACCATCGCCAGGAACCAGGTATAGAACCAATCCTCCCAATAAGGATTATCAGTAGGCACCGTGCGCGCCAAGGCACGGATATGATCCTTTCCATCCCACTTTCCCTCACACTTAAACAGGAAGTTTTCCACAGGATTATAGGTAGAAAGAAGATCCGACTCCAGATAATTGCGCACATCCTTGATACTCACACGGATGTTGGCGAGCTGTACCTCCAACGTCATACGCTTCTGCACACGGGCATCCACAGGCTGATAGCCCCAATAATCCTTTTCCTTCGGCCTATATTCTGTGCATTTCATTACCGAATTATAACGGAAATCATATTTCTTACACAGAAATCCGATCATACTCATGATATTGTCACTCAACTCCTTGCTGTCGTTATCCACACCTCCGGAAGAGTGGTCAGCCTCCTTCTCATCAACGCTCTCCACAGGTTTTTCTGCGCCATGAAAAACTTCATTCAACGTCAGGGGCAAGGCATCTTCACGATAATAAGGAAAAGAATCTCTTGTCATCAGGAAATCGGAAAAGATAGAAGGCTCGGGCACCTGCATCTTTGCCTTTACTAGCACCTGATAAAGCGGAGCAAAGGTCAGGAAGGCCTGCTTGTAAATCCTGTCGGCAGCAACCTCCTCATCAGGTAACGTCCCCTTTGCCAGCGCATATTTCGCCAGAACATGCAGACTGATGCCATCGGCTCCCACAAAGGCTGCAAGAGTAGAAGGCAGACTGGCTACTTTCTGCTTGATGGCATCCACACCTCCATCCTCATTTATATCAACAAACGTAAGCAGCAGGACGCCGTTGTTTTTCTTCATTTTCAGGAGTCCATTCTCCGATTTCTGAAATTCTGCCGCAGGGTGAACATGCATCCAGGTTGGCATATCCTTATACCCATCATAACCATTCGTGAGATAAGGTACATATTCACGGAAGTTCTCCACGGTATTCCTGGCGTCATCGTTTACGATGCGCCCCAGGAAACGTTCCAGACTCTTGGTACTTACCAGGAGCTGGTTCTTTTTATTTCTATGTGTTATGGTAAATTTCATTGTCTGTCATTTTAAAAAGTTTATCGATACGAAACAGTTTGGTTCATACCATGAAACTGTTTGTTTCAAGCGGAGAAACGCTCCGTTTCACCCTGTGAACCAAATCGATACGTCACATTCCAGGTTTCGACACATCGGCAAGGGATTGTGCTTTATTCGTAAATGAATCCGATTTCTTCTGCATAATGATCATAGGCAGGTTCCCCATAACCATATTCAGCAAAGACCTTCTTCACCTGCTCCTGCATTTCCGGCGTAAGATGTTTCTCCCCCCGATGTACACGATAATAGGTAGTACGGTTGCCCAGAACATCCATGACGCGGTACTTGATGGTCTGCATTTCAACATGTTTTACCTGGTCGTAGAGATGGGAAAATCCCCATGCTGCCTTGAACTGGTACACACGCATGAAATGGGAGCAAGATGCATGGAGGTTAGCATCGGGATAAACCGCATTTCCGGCAGTAACATCATCGGGTTTGAACTTAGCCGAGATGAATCGGATGCACTCTGCTGCCCGAGGACAATCGGCATTGAAGCAGTACATCCAATGATAATCTACCAGGCTTTTGATAAACTCAGGATCATTAAGATTTAATTCCATGAAAAAATAAAATTTAAATTAAACATTAGGTTTCGCAGTGGTTAAAGCCATTGTGGAATCTGTGTTGTCAACTCTCCGCAAAGAAACACGGGGTATCTGTGGTATAAGCAACAGCCCCATGTAACTTGGTTGCTGCAAAGATACAAAATTTTAAAGCCAAATGCAAGCTTTGTCCCGAAAACTTTCATCCTTGTCCCGAATCACGTGCATAAAAAAACGATTTTAGCAAGAAGATAAGCTGAAAAACGTGATGGATAAAGGCAATAAGTGATGGATAGCGTGATGGATTTTGTAAACATTTCGGCTATCCATCACGCCTTACAAGAGAGGCAACCACCTCATTATCAAATGATTAAAAATTTAAAAAGAGAAAACGTGAGGGATGTGAGGGATAAAAAGAGAAAAAAAACTATTTCCGTTTTTGTTGTTCTCTTATTATCCTGAACGCCAAATCGGTAAACTTTTCTATTGCTACCTGAACCTGGCCTCGTCCGAAAGCCAAGAAAATGAGAGCGGCAGAGGTCGGTGCAGCATGTGTTCCTACATACTGGCGCATTTTGACTAATAAAACTGAAGCCACTTACTCTTCATTAACGACCGCTTGTGACCTTGATCCTCACCTCATAGAAACTGGAACCGTATCCCAGCCAATAACCTAAAGCACCCTGAACATTCGACTTCAAATTGGAGTTGACAGGCATCAGGGGAATTCTGGACAAGGCTGCCATATCTTCGAAACTGCGCCAAAAGGCATAACCTTCCTCACCTAATGAAGAAAACTTTACCCTTACTATTTCATTCTCCTTAAAAAAAGGAGTAAAATCTTTCTGTAAATTATCCCTACCCCGTTTTACAGAAATCCTTCCCTCTTCTCCTATCATTCCATCGTCAAAAAGACCTAACTCGGCAGAATACATTTCGTTCTGGCTTCCTACAGTCTGCGTAAAAAGTTTGCATTTTCCCCGAAAAGACGTATAGGCATAAAGTTGGAAAAGACTATCCACATCAGTAGGCTCTACACGAAAGGAATCAATTTTTGCAGACACAGGAATACGAGTCTTTGCTTCTGCTACCTTGCCATCCGAAGCCTCTACCCTCAAGGCATATTCCCTGCCCTCCACGCCACGCATATCATAAGTTGTGTAGATAAAAGGTGGAAAATATCTTTTATCATACCTACCAACCAAGACCTCTGTTCTTTCGCCATCAGAAATGGTAACTTTCGCCCATCGGTCCATATAGCGAGAAAGGCTGTCTAATGACAGCTCATTCTTACCCAAAGGAATCGTTTTAGTCAGTTTTACGATAGGAAAACCACCAGCATCAATCCACCCTTCAACTACCAATTGCGATTCATCTGATGTAGACACATCCTGGCTGCATCCTCCAAATATAAAGGATAAAGCCAAGACGATTATGACAAGACTATTGTGACTGATTTTCATAATCTGCTGTTTCAAAATTTACAATAATAATTGATAGAAGGCATAATGGGCATCAAGAACTTAAAACCATTATATCTCACATGATTATCATACACCTTGATGCGATAGAACAAATCATTTCCGTGCATCGTAACATTATACAGCGAAAAATTGATTCCGCTACGAACTTTACCCTTCGTTGCAAAATCATAACTTACCGACAAATCAAGACGCATATAAGGTTTTACCCTATCTCCATTATGAGGTCCATATTCCGTTACAAGATTGCCCGACATTAAATAAGCATAATTCACTTTAGTATAAGGGGTTCCGGAAGCCAGCACATAGGTTGAGCCTAAACTGACACGGCGATTTATACGATAAGTAGCTACGGCATTCAGCTCGTAAATTCTCTCATGCCCGGCAGGATACCATCCCTGATATTGTTCGCCATCAAACTTTCGCATGGCGCGCCCCAAGGAACCACTCAGCCATCCCGTCAGTTTTCCCCTTCGCTTTTCAAGGAGAAGATTCAATCCATAATTGTAACCCTTGCCATGCAACAAGGAGCCATCAAAAGAATAAGAAGAGAAAAGGATATCAAACATATTACTATTATTCTCTATCTGATTCATCAGCCATTTATAATAAGTTTCAACACTCAACCGATATTCCTTTTCGGCAAACCAGAATTCACCTTGCAAAGCAGCATGACAAGCATATTGCGGACGATGATTCTTATCTGCAGCGAACCAGAATTCGGTAGGAAGTCCTGACGAAGAAAAACCAGTCTGAAAAAGATACTGGTTACGGATGCCCAAATTGAGATTCAGTTTGGCTGATTGCGACAGGTCGTAATTAAACTTAAGATGAGGCATCACCCGATAAAAAGATTTCTGACAATGATAACCTGAGACTCTAGCACCCAGTTCCATCAAGAGATTTTCTCCCAAAGGTTGACAATACTGCAGATAAGCACTTGCCTCCATTGACCGCTGATGCTGCGTATCAGTCTGATAATTAGACAAATTGCCAGAAATGTCAATATCTTGCGGCAAGAGCTGATGGCGAACCACCTCTGCTCCCATTCTCCATCTTCCACAAGAGAAATTTCCCTTATATCCTAAATCAAAGATGAAAGACCGCATTCCTACTTGAAAAGAATACTCATTTAAATTCAACCGGTTGGCATAACGGGAATAATACACCATCTGCTCCATCTGCCAGTTCTTTCTCCTCTCATTTTCACCATGCTTGGAGCGCGAATACCAATGGAGCGCTGCCATCGTATTGTTCCACTTGAGCTTTCCCTGCAAGCCATGACTGGCCTGTCCTATCTTCATTTTATCATAGCCCCAATAACCTTCAATTTTCAACACATTAGCATCATCCAGCTGAGTGATATAAGACAGATTATAATCTGAGAAATCATACTTTACCTCATCACCATCTACCTCAAGCCATTTAGAATACAACAGATTGAGATAGGCAGCACGAGCCGATAATAAAAGTAAGGAGCGTTTGCTAATAGGCAAGCGTAAAGTGCCTTGAGAAGACATCGGACCTACAGACAGTTCTCCATGAACAGTACCAACCGAAAGACTATCTTCTGCCGCAAGCCAAGTAGGAGTCAACATATCTACCCTACCGCCCAATCTGTTAGGGAAAGAAGCAGAAACTGGAGATTTCTGCAGACTCATCTCAGAGAAATGTCCCGCATTGAATATTGAGAAGAAGCCCAGCAGATGAGCCGCATTATAAACAGGAGCACCACCAAGGGAAACATAATTGTGAGAATTGTCACAGCCCTGGATATGCAAACCGGCATCATATTCGGAATTGGTTTGCACGCCAGGCAAAAGTTGGGCATAATGCAGAGGATCGGCATTGCCCAGAATATGAGGCATCTCATCCATAAGAGACATGCTGATAATGCTGGTCCCCTCTATTTCTCTCAATTGAGAACGAAGGCGCTTACCACGAATCTCAACTGCCTGAAGCCCATAATGATTGAGCGTGTCGGTCATTTCTGCCGACACGCCTTTCAATATACCAAATACTACATAAATAAATATGCAGAAAACTCTTTTCACTATCTGATATTTCCTTAGATAATTCTACTTTACTGTGTTTACTTATATTAGTCAAACATCTTAATGAAATCATCCACGATGCTCTGCACCTTATCAACTACGGTCTTAAACGACTTCTCGTTGAAGTAATCAGAGTAAGAGTACTTCGAACCATCAGAGAACTCCAACCATGGTTCAGCATCCCAATACTTATAGCTACCATAGCCATCCTCGATAGGTGCAAGATAAACCTTAGCACAACTCTTAGAGCTGTTATCGAGATACAACTGAGCATCAATCAATCTGTTAGCATTCTCAAGATACTGCTTGAACAAAGATTCATTTTCATCATTTTCATCTGCTTTATCAAGATTCTGAATCAGCAGATTAACATCAGAGAGGGTTGCAACAACCTTTGCCTTGCCCAAAATATCAACAGATGCAGAAACCTTGCCGTATGTACCTTCCAGATTGTTGTCGATATTTCCAGTAGCACTAGCAGTAACCGTAATCAGCTTTTCGTTGTCCTTAGAGATTACAGCCTTTGCTTCTGCATTCTTTCCTGCCTTGAAAGCCGCTTTATTTACTTCTACCTTATAAGCACCAATCTGAGTTACAGAAGAAATCTCTACCTCGTCTTTGGTCAGGTCAATTTCACCTGCGGTCTTCACCTCGGTATTAATCGTTGTCATGGCTCTCACCTCGCCATTTCGGCTCAGCGTAAGTTCCATCTTCTTAGGCAAGATAAAACGGTATTCGTCTTTATACTCTTGCCACTTGTAGCCATCCCAATATCCACCTTCATCATCAAAGCAATCATGATGAATCAGGGTTCCATCAGTACTTCCTTTCAAAGTAAGCACACAGTTCTTGCCGTTCTTGTCATTAAAGATGAATGAGAGATGGTCACCACCCCTCTTCGTCTGTTTCCACACGCCATTCAGAAGCGTAAACTCCCCTACAAAGTTAGAAGCCTTGATAAGATATTTCGTACCTTCTTCGCTGTCTGAAACCGTGGAAGCATCGCCACATGCCTCAAACCATTCTGACACTTCACTACCATCTTCGTAGTCAACACCATCTATCATGGTCTTGAACTCCTGCAGATCATTCACATTCATCTTGCCCAGCAGCTCCTGTGCTGTAGCGTCTAATTTCTGTTTAGCTTGTGCAGCTGTCAATTCTGTGTTTCCGCCAGGATTATCATTTCCCCCACCAGGAGTCTCTGTGCCACCTCCAGGAATTTCCGGAATGTTTTCAGGATCATCACTACTACTGCTGCAAGACGCTACAGAAAAAGTCATCGCCATCGCTAAAAAAGATACCAACAGAAAATTCTTTCTTTTCATACTAGTTAGTTCTATACTTGCCTATCCTCAAGAGCAAGTTTTTAATGAATGAATAGTCAGGTGGTGAGGACATCATTCCACCTTTTTATATTTCTCCTCTTATTATTATGCAAAAGTAAGTTTTTTCTGTGGATAAACCAAGAAAAAATGCGTTTTTCTGAAGCATGTACAATATATTCTTTTATCAGGTATCGATTTACATCTTTTTAATTGCCAAAAACTTGCATGATTCAAAAATTAGCCGTATCTTTGCGGCTAAAGATAGGAATAGGAGAAAAGATTATGGCAAACAATGAATGCAGAAAGCTGCCGGTAGGCATACAGTCTTTCAATGTTATCAGAGAGGAAGGATACCTCTATGTTGACAAAACTGACATGGTTTGGAAATTGGCGAACCAAGGTTTAAAGTATAATTACTTGAGCCGTCCTCGCCGATTTGGTAAGTCTGTGCTTGTTGATACACTCCAGGCTTACTTCGAAGGAAGAAAAGAGCTCTTCGAAGGACTGAAAATCATGGAGTTGGAGAAGGAATGGAAACAGTACCCGGTTATTCGATTCGACATGAGCCGAGGGGGAGCGACTGCAAATGAAGTTAAGGCATACCTGGATCGAACTTTTGATGTTTATGAGCAATTATATGGCATCCATATCAAACCAACAGATTCACTAGGAAACCGCTTCGACCTAATCATTAAAACCGCCTATGAGCAAACAGGGCTCAAGGTTGCCATTCTTATCGATGAGTACGACTCTCCTCTCCAGCACTCGTGGAAAACTCCCGAGCATGAGGGTTGCACAGAAGTATATAGAAGCGTGTTTTCCATCTTGAAAGCTGATGATGCGTACCAACGTTTCGTCTTCATTACGGGTATCACCAAGTTTACGCAGATTTCTCTTTTCTCTGTTCTCAACAACCTGACCAATATCAGTTTCCTTCCTGAATATGCTGCTATCTGCGGTATTACAGAAGAAGAAATCGGGGAGAACTTCAAGCCGGAACTGGAAAGAATGGCTGAAGTGAACGAGTGGACCTTGCAGCAAACTCATGATAACCTGAAGGATTACTACGATGGATACCATTTCAGTCGCAGAAACATGGTGGACATCTACAATCCTTTCAGTCTCCTTAATGCACTCGACGCACAAGACTTGAGCTGTTTCTGGGTTTCATCAGGAGCAACCTCCATGCTACCTAAGTTTGTGGACAACATGGAACTGCGCTTACGGAATTTCGAAAATTGTCCGATTTTACGCAAGACTCTTGAGAGTTCTGATGTCATAAATGGTGGTGCCGAACTCTTTCTCTATCAGACGGGTTACCTAACCATCAAGTCGAGCGATGAATTTGGCTATTTCTTAGGTTTTCCAAACCAAGAAGTGAAACAGGCTCTTTACGAGGTTGTGCTGCCAAGCCTGACCATGAAATCAGAAAGCGATATTATCAGTCTGCAAGGCAGTCTGTTCCGCCAATTGGGTACCGGGCAAATCGCAGATGCCATGAAAACGTTGAAAGCATTGGTTGCCGATGTGCCTTACAGCAACAAGAAACTTGCCTCGATGGATATGGAAGAGCGCTACCGTCTCATCATCAGTACTATTCTGAATGCCATCGGTCTGAAAGTGGAGGTAGAGCATATGCTTGCAACAGGAAGAATCGACCTCATCGCCCAAACTTCACGCTACATCTACGTGATAGAACTGAAACTGAAAAATAATGGTGGTAAGAAGGCTGCCATTCAGCAGATACTGGATAACAAATACCTGGAGCCTTTCCAAGCAGACAAGCGAAAGGTGATAGGCCTCGGCATCGAACTGGACGAGGAAGGCAAAGGGCTATTGGATTGGGGAATTACTGAAGAATAAAAACATAGA
>UMHE01037751.1_pt1 | contig 12442 bp, 9 predicted proteins | sample 1965451 | NCBI WGS metagenome assembly UMHE01 (sample SAMEA4836090, study PRJEB28245) | human gut metagenome | biome: gut microbiome; material: fecal sample | place: Denmark | collected 2008 | reverse complement strand
AATCTCGGGGTCGTTGGTTCGAATCCGACAAGAGGCTCAAAATGATGACGAGACAAGACTTTAAGTTTTGTCTCGTTTTTTTGTATTTGCATGTTTGAGGTGCATGCAGCGCCTTGAATGCTGCAGGGTTGTATAAACTTAGAGCGGCGGAGCTTTACCTCAGTCGCCATGATTAAAATTAAGAAGACTATGGAAAAGATAGACGTTACGACACTCCACGATAATGTGTTCACAACTATTGGTAAGGAGTGGATGCTTGTTGCTGCAGGCAACGAGGAGAAGTTCAACATGATGACAGCTTCTTGGGGATGTCTCGGCTGGTTGTGGAACCGTCCGGTGGCTATTGTGTACATCCGTCCGGAGCGTTATACACACGAGTTCATAGAGGCTAACGACACAATGAACCTTGTTTTCCTCGGCAACTCGGAAGAGGCACGCAAGGCGTATGCCTTCTGCGGCGCTAAGTCGGGCAGAGACTTCGACAAGGCGAAGGAGGCTCATCTCACACCGGTTGCTACCGAGAACGGCTGCGTAACATTCGATGAAGCACGCCTCACACTCACCTGCCGCAAGCTGTACAAGACACAGATTCGTCCGGAAGAAATGCTCGACAAGTCGATTGAGCAGTGGTACGGTGTGAAGGGCGGCTTGCACGACGTGTATGTAGTGGAGATTCTCGACGCTTACAAGAAGTAATGCGCTAATTAGCAAAACCATTCTATATACATAATATTATATAGTACAGGTCAATTAACATTCAAACAGAACTTTGATGACAGAGAAAATAGACAAGTATAAGGTTCAGGCGGCTTTGGTGCGCTCGTTCTTCGACGCCTTCTCGCATGGCGTTATAGAGAGTCAGGTGGAAGACCCGAAGGAGAAGACGACACCGCAGTCGGTGAAGAAGCTGATGTTGGAGCACTACGAGCACATTGCGCCCGCTTTCTTCGACACCATGTTCTTCCCGTTGGCAGCCATGAACTACAAGTACGAAGACATTGCGGCACTGGCTCGCGAAGCGCAGCAGCGTGGTGACGACATGATGGCACTTGTGCGCACGGCGTGTGGCGACGAGGCGTACTACAACGCTATGGTGGAGGAATACAAGCGCAACTTCTCGATGCTGCTTGCAGGCAGATACCTCTCAAACGCCGACCATCTTAAGGGCTATGTGCGTAAGGCGGAGGCAGAGACGGAAGCGTCGGTAGACTCCGACCGCGCTATCGAGCTGACTGTGCGTGTCGTGATGTTCGCATACGTTCGCGGTCTGCGCCAGACGGGGGAGGATGCGCGTTCTGATCGGTCGGTGCACTTGGGACAAGTGCACCCCCTTGGGGAGGATGCGCGTTCTGATCGGTCGGTGCACTTGAGACAAGTGCACCCCCTATGTGGGGCTACGCTCTTCCGTCTGATGCTCGACGCGATGAACATCTTGCTGCTCGACGAAGCTGTCGACTTTGCTGACGCAGAGGCAGCAGACCTTGCTTCGCTGTTTTTGAAGGTCTGCCAGACGCAGCATAACTTCACGGTTATGACCGACGAGATGGACCGCACATATTCTGAATTAATGGAGGAATAATAACAAAATACTATGACACAGATTCCGGTATTGCTGCTCACAGGTTATCTGGGCAGCGGCAAGACAACATTGTTAAATCGTATCCTTTCCAACGAGAAAGGCATTAAGTTCGCCGTTATCGTGAACGATATCGGCGAGGTGAACATCGACGCCGACCTCATCCAGCAGGGTGGAGTGGTGAACAAGAAGGATGACAGTCTGGTGGCTCTGCAGAACGGCTGCATCTGCTGCACGCTGAAGATGGACCTTATAGATCAGTTGCGCGACATCATTAACATGAAGCGCTTCGACTATATCGTCATCGAGGCGAGCGGCATCTGCGAACCCGCACCGATTGCGCAGACTATCAGTTCGATGGTGACACTCGGTCCGCAGTATATCACCAACGGCATACCTCGTCTTGACAGCATCGTGACCGTGGTGGACGCGCTGCGCATGAGAGACGAGTTCAACAACGGCAACGCTCTGACACGCGACGGACTTGAAGACGAAGACCTCGAAAACCTTGTAATACAGCAGATAGAGTTCTGCAACACTATACTTCTGAACAAGGCTGCGGAGGTGAGCGCTGATGATCTGCGCAAACTCACCGAGATAATCCGCGCCATTCAGCCTAAAGCAGAAATCATACCATGCAACTACGGCGACGTAGACTTGGAGCGTCTGCTCAACACCGGTCGTTTCAACTTCAACGAGGTGGCTACATCGGCTGCATGGATCAACGAGATTGAGAATCATCACGGCGATGAGGAGGATGATGACGACGATGAGGAGGAAGAGCATGAGCATGAGCATCATCATCACGACCATGAAGATGAAGAGTACGAGCACCATCATCACGACCACGACTGCCATGGCGGTTGCGGACATCACCACCACCATGACCATGAAGGCGGCGAAGTGGAGGAGTACGGCATTGGCACGTTCGTATATTATCGCAGAAAGCCGTTCGACATGAACTTCTTCGACAACTTTGTGGCACGTCTGTTCCCGAAGAACGTCATTCGATGCAAGGGATTGTGCTGGTTCAAGGAAGAGCCCGACATGTGCTATCTCTTTGAGCAGGCAGGCAAGCAGATGGAGCTGAAAAACGCCGGACAGTGGTACGCCACAATGCCCAAGGACGAACTGCAGCAGATGCTCGAACGCGAAGAAGGACTGCGCAAAGACTGGGATGAGAAGTATGGCGACCGTATGCAGAAGCTCGTGTTCATCGGTCAGAAACTCGACAAGAAGGCAATAAAAGAACAGCTCGACATGTGTCTTACGGATGTAGAACTGTAAAAGGACTTACGGAATTATAACATAAAGCAAGAGGGGATGGCGGAATAGCCATACCCTCTTTATTTTTTAGTCTGCGTGGGTATGACACGGATGCCATACCCTTCTATATTAGAGATGCTTCATGATGTCGAGCAGGTGATCCCAAACCATCTGAACAGTCGGGATGTGCAGACGCTCGTCAGGAGTATGCACGTCGCGCAGCGTAGGACCGAACGAAACCATATCGAGGTTCGGGTAGCGCTCCGAGAACAGACCGCACTCCAAGCCAGCGTGGATGCCCTTAACGATAGGATCCTTGCCGAAGAGCTTCTTGTACGACTCTACAGCCACCTTCGTGAGCTTGCTGTCCGGGTTCATCTTCCAAGCCGGATAGCCGTCGCTCATCTTCACCTCAGCGCCAGCCAGTTCGAAGGCAGCCTTCACGGTGTTAGTCTCGTTCTCGAGGTTGCTCATCACGTTAGAGCGCTGCGAAGCCACTACGTTGATCTCGTTCTCTGTGGTCTGAACGCTTGCCACATTGTTAGAAGTCTCGACCATGTATGCCAGAGCCTCGTCCTGGCACATAGCGAACACGCCGTTGTCGACAGCCTGCATGCAGAGGATGAAGCGGCGGCTTGCGTCCTTCGGCAGTACGCTCTCAGCGTCGGTGCTACCGAGGTTGAACTCCATAACCGGCTCGGTTACGTGGAACTCCTCCTCGATATTAGCTGTGAACACGTTCCAGTCGGCACGTACAGTCTCCTTCTCGCTTGCCGGAACAGCGAATACGATGCTGCCGTCGCGAGGAATAGCGTTGTGCAGCTTGCCAGAGTTGAACTTAGCGAGGCGAAGATCCATCTTCTCCTGCTCCTTGTAGAGGAAACGAGCGAGAATCTTGATGGCGTTGGCGCGCTTCTTGTTGATATCGTCGCCAGAGTGTCCGCCCTTCAGGCCCTTTACCGAAGCTGTGAGGAAGAACATACCCTCGGGAGCAGCCTCACGCTCGAATGTGAAGCGAGCCGAAGTTGTCTTTCCGCCGGCGCAAGAGATGAAGATCTGTCCTTCGTCCTCAGAGTCGAGGTTGATGAGCATATCGCCCTTCATGAAACCTGCCTTCATGCCCATAGCACCAGTGAGACTTGTCTCCTCGTCGCGTGTGAACACACACTCCAGTGGTCCGTGCTCGATGTCGTCGCTGTCGAGGATAGCCAGTTCGATGGCGCATCCGATGCCGTCGTCAGCACCGAGAGTTGTGCCCTTAGCGTTGAGCCATTCGCCGTCGACATAAGTCTGAATAGCGTCGGTGTGGAAGTTGAAGTCTACGTCTACGAGTTTGTCGCAGACCATGTCCATGTGGCTCTGCAGGATGAGTGTAGGAGCGTTCTCGTGACCCTTTGTAGCCGGCTTGCGGATTACTACGTTGCCCGTCTCGTCGGTCTCGGTCTCTAAGCCGTGGCTCTTGCCGAACTCCTGAAGATACTCAATCATGCGCTCCTCATGCTTTGAAGGGCGCGGAATCTCATTGATTTTAGCAAACTGCTCGAACACGCGAGCAGGTTTCAATTCGCAATTGCTCATTTTCCTTAATTTTTTTATGTTGATGTTATAATAATCTGAATTTTCGGTAAATTATTTTGCCATACCGCCGATTTGCCGTACCTTTGTACCGATATGGGGCGGTGTAGCCTATCGGATACAAAGATAATGTAAAAGGTAGACACCACAAAATAAAAAAATATAATATGATTAAATTAATGCTTATAAGCCTCGCTGTAGTGGCAGTAGCCTTCGCTTTGTTGTCGATAAAGGTGCTGCTGAAACGCAATGGCAAGTTCTCTTCACAGCACGTACACGACAATCCGGGCTTGCGCAAGCAGGGCATCCACTGCGTGATGGACCAGGACCGCGAAGCCCGTGAGCGCAACGGTGCCTACTAAAGTAGCCTACAAGTAAGAACGGCGTCAGTATTTTCGTATGAGATATAGCGGTACGGATATCTCCGCCCATACTATATATAATGTATACAGGCAGACGCACAGAACGATAAAAAATTAAAAAACAGAATAAAGATGAACAAGAAAAACATTTTCGGCGCACTTGCACTCGCAACTGTTGCCGCTTTCGCAATGACCTCTTGCGACAAGTCGAAGTGTCAGGTTGACGAGAAGAAGGTAGAGAGCAAGCAGGCTGTGCCTTCAGACGCAAAGATTGCGTATGTAGAGGTAGACAGCATCATGTCGCAGTACAAGTTCTGCAAGGACTACTCGCTCATTCTCCAGAAGAAGGGTCAGAACATCCAGAACACACTCGCACAGAAGCAGCACGCTCTTGAGCAGGCTTACGGCAACTTCCAGCAGAAGGTTCAGCAGAACGCCTACACACGCGAGCAGGCAGAGCAGATCCAGATGTCGCTGCAGAAGCAGAACAGCGACCTTCAGGTGCTCAACCAGCGTCTGAGCGGCGAGTTCCAGGCAGAGACAGAGAAGTATAACAACGCTCTGCGCGACTCTATCCAGCACTTCCTCGCTGTATATAACAAGGACAAGAAGTATGGCTTGATTTTGAGCAAGGCAGGCGACAACATCCTCTACGCCGACAAGGCTTACGACATCACCAACGAGGTGATTGCAGGCTTGAACAAGGCTTACAAGCCGGCGGCTCCTGCAAAGGAGGAGAAGGCTGCTAAGAAGAAGTAAGTATTTCTGCAAAGAAGAAGTAAGGCTTCTTTACAGACAAAACGCATATAACCGGAGACAATGCTGCCAATAGCATAGTCTTCGGTTTTTTTGTGCTCGCACACTTTGTCGCTTATTTTGCAAATTCACGCTGCGAGTGGAGATTTTTAAACAAAATGCCAATTTAAACACAAAAATATCTATCAAATGTTTCTTTGTATTAAAATATTTATTACTTTTGCAATCGTATTGTATGCCTTTAGTGTAAAATTGATACAATTAATAATTGGAGAGTAGTAATAGATAACTAAATAGATTCATTAACTTTTAAACTTTATAGTTATGAGAAAGACGTTACTTAACACAATGGGGCTCGTTCTTGCGTTGTTTGGCGCAACGAATGTTTATGCCCAGAGCACAGTAGAACTGCCTTACTCTATCACCTTCGATTCTACCAACGACGTTTGGACCGTGCTTGACGCCAGCCCGACACCTGGCACCTCATGGGAGTTCAATAACGATTGGGGCAACGACGGTTTCTGCATCGGCAACGCGTGGACAGCCACACCGAGCTACTGCATCAGGACCGACTCCGGCGAACCTAACGACTACTACGTTTCTCCGTCATTCAGCCTGAAGGCAGGCAAGACATACACCGTGAAGACAAGCTCGGGCACAATGTACAGCACACCTGCAACACTCTCTGTAGAGTACACGACGACTCCTACCAACGCCGCTTCGTTCACAAAGCTGAGCGACATCGATATGCCGTCTTCTGGCGTGCAGTACGACAATTCGTACGACCTCACCGTTCCTGAGGACGGACTCTACAGCTTTGCGTTTCACGCCACAAACACTTCTGCTGGCGACAAGAGCAACTGGGCATATCTCTACGCTCTCGGCTTCAGCGTCGAGGAGAAGGTAGGTGGCGAAACTCCTGACCCGGGTCCTGATCCTGATCCCGACAAACCAGATCCACCAGTAGAAGACCAGGAGGGCACATTGCCTTATGATATGACATTCGACTCGGCAGAGAAGTTCGCTACATGGACCACGATGGACAACAGCGAGACACCGGGCGTGACATGGGCTTACACCGCATCCGACTTCGCCGGCAAACCGGCTGCACACATGGGCGTAGACGCTAAGTCTGAAACATGCGACTGGCTCGTTTCGCCGAAGTTCGAGCTGAAGGAAGGCAAGTCGTACACGATTACTGTAGACGCTGCTTCGGGTCCGAACAACGAGCTGAACCTCATCCTCGACTACTTCGTAGGCAGCAAGTCGGCTGACAACCAGAAGACTATCGAGTGGATCGGCTCTAAGCTCCCCGCAACAGTAGGCGAGAGCGGCGAGGTGAAGAACCAGTGGACACTCGACGCCAACAAGGACGGCGTATACCTCTTCGCGTTCCGCGCACTCAACTGGGGCGCCAACAACGCTAATGACGCTATCAGCATCTACTCTGTGAAGATAGAGGAGAAGGCAGACGGCGAGCCCGATGCTCCGGTAGCACTTCCGTACGAGGTTTCGTTCGAGCAGGAAGAGAACGTAGCTGCATGGACAGCAATGGACCGCAGCGGCAATACCGGTTCTACATGGAGCTGGAATTCTTGGGGCTATCAGGAGTACGATACCGACTGGAATCCGGTAGGCGACCAGCATCCTTGTGTAAGCTTCAGCAGCGACTGGAACACCGACGCCAACGACTATTGGGTATCTCCGGCGTTCGCTCTCGAGGCAGGAAAGACATACGTAGCGAAAGCTCATACAGCCAACAACCGCAGCTGTCTTGAGTCTGGCACAACATCGTTCACGATGAAGCTCGGCACAAACAAGAAGGTGCAGTCTTCGTTCGACCAGACTCTCGGCTCTATCGAGCTCAACACAGTATACGACCGCGACCCGAGCACATTCGAGTTCAGCGTACAGGAGTCGGGCAACTACTATGTAGCGTTCCACATCAGCGACACAGAGGGTGCAAACGCTTACGGTTACATCTTCGACTTCAGTCTGGCTGAGAAGGAAGGCGCAGCAGAAGAGCCGGTGGCTACTGCTCCGGTTGCCGACCTCACGGCTACCGAGGTTATGACACGCTCGGCTGTAGAACTTGCTTGGACCAACCCGACTAAGGACGTCGACGGAAAGGATCTGCCGGCTGACGCAGCGCTCACCGTTAAGGTTTACGAGGGCGAGGAGCTTCTCGCTACACTGGACGCTCAGGCTCCGGGCAGCGAAGGCACATACACCAAGGAATACACAGCCGACACATTCGCAGGCGAGCACAGCTACAAGGTGGTTGTAGTTTACAAGGAGAAGGAGTCGGAGGCAGCTACAGCAACGCTCACAGTGGTGGTTGACGCTATCAACGGCGTGGTTGTTCCGGCTGACGCAAAGGTTTCGGTTCACACACTCGGTGGAGCAGCGGTTGGCAACAACCTCTCAACACTCGGCAAGGGCACATACATCGTGACCATGAAGAGAGCCGACGGCACTATGAAGACCGTGAAGGTTACTAAGTAACTGAATTCTCATAATTAATTAATTGGGCCGCTCTGCATACCAGTATGGGATGTGGAGCGGTTTTTTTTATTGCTCTTGGGCGAAAAAGAATATACGGTGGGTAGCAAATAGTACGTAATAATTAATATTTCTTAGCAAAAAGGTTTGGTATATGTGAAAAATGCTGTATATTTGCAAATGTTATACCACTTAAAAACAGTAACCTAAAAAATTTATAGCTATGGAAGAAAAACTTCAGTTCGTGCCTTCTTTGAAGGACGCATTCGCCATCGGCGTTAAAAATCTTGTGCCGATTGTTCTCTCTGTGTTGCTTTGGCTTGTAACCGTATGGATTCCGTACGTTAATGTGGGCACTACGATAGCCTTGGCTACGCTTCCCGTGAAGCTCAGCAAGGGCGAGATGATCAGTCCGATGTTCATTTTCGACTCCGAGTACCGTCATTGTATGGGCGAGTATTTCATCCTTCAGGCTGTCATCTTCTCTGCCGTATACATATCCCTCCTGTTCATGATTGTTCCGGCAATAGTACTCTCGTTCAGTTGGATGCTCGCTGTCTATCTGCTTGTGGGTAAGAAGATGAATTGGGCGCTGTGCCTCTCCGAGAGCAACCGTCTGATGATGGGCTATAAGTTTAAGGCGTTCTGCTTGAAGTTTGCCGTAAACATCGCTCTGCTCGTTGTTTCCTACGTTCTCTTCAGCATGTTCGACGCCATCGCAGGTTCGTTGGGCGTACTTGTTGTGCTTCTGTGCGTTCTTGTCGGCGTTTGCGTAATGCTTTCGGTCGACGCAGTTATCTATCGCGAGTTGGTGCTCAGTGAGGATAAGGTTGAGGAGACAGAGCCAGAAGAAGCTCTTTAACGAGTGAATTGCAATGCAATAGGCATCGGTTCGCGTTCGGAATCTGATCGGGTCGCGTTCGGAATCTGATTGGATTGCGTTCGGTGTCCGATCGGATTGCGTTCGGTGTCCGATCGGGTTGCGTTCGGTGTCAGATGATTTTTCGATAGCAAAACATTCGTAAAACCACTGCCAATAGGCAGGTGTTCTCTGAAAGAGTAAAGATTAAAGCATAAGAAAAGGCTGACTCTTGCTGCGATTTTGCAGCTTAAGAGTCAGCCTTTTTTAGTAGCGGAGGTCTCCGGCCTCCGCCGCAAGCAATAGTGTTGCTAAGTATTTACTATCCAGCTTGGTGCTGCTAAGTGCTTATTATTCAGCTTGGTGCTGCGGAGGCCGGAGACCTCCGCTACGTAGTGAATTAGAAGTCGACGACCGTGATGCCTGCTCCGCCGAACTGCACGTGCTCATCCTTGCATTGCGTCACGTTAGGCACCGACTGCAGATACTGTCTGATGAGCTGTCTGAGTATGCCGTTGCCCTTGCCGTGAAGGATGCGCACTCGCGACATACCCACGAGTATGGCGTCGTCGATGAAGTGCTGCACGGCGTTCAGCGCCTCGTCGCCACGCATTCCGCGCACGTCGAGGTCCTGGTGGAAGTTGAGCTTATGCTGGTCGATGGTCTGACGCGTCTCGCGGCTGATGCCGAACGTTGGCGGCAGTGTCGACTCCGGCGTCTTCGTGGTGTGCTCAAGGCGCGATGTCTTCACCTTCGTGCGCACGTCGCCGAACACCACCGTCGCCTCCTTGCCCTCTACCGACTCCACGCGACCCACCGTCGTGAGTCCGCGCATGCGCACCGTGTCGCCTGCCTTAAAGGGGTGTTGAGGCGTTGAGGTGTTGAGGTGTTGAGATGTTGAGGTGTTGAGGAGTTGGGATGTTGAGGTGGCTGGGTTCGCCGCGTTCTCCTTCTTCTCCTTCTTGCGCTTCTCGCGTCGCTCCTTGCGCTCCATAATCTGGCGCATCTTCTTCTCGATGAGGTTGTCAGCCGACTTCGTGTCTATCTCGTTCACGTCCTCCTTAAACGCTTTCAGCTCTTCGCGCAGACGCTTTGTCTCCTCCTTCTCAGCCTGGCACTCGCGTATCTCGCGGATAGTGTTCTCGATGTTGCGGTTGCTCTCCTTCAGCAGTTCCTGCGCCTGCTCCTTCGCCTGGCGCAGAATCTCCTTGCGCTTGCGGTCGAGCTCGCGAATCTCCTCTTCGTATTTTGCGATAGTCTTCTCCAGGTCCTTCTCGCGCTGATGCACGTTCTGTCGCTTGTTCTCCCAGTAGCGCTTGTCGCGCACGATGTCCTGCAAGTATTTGTCGCTCTGTATGTAGTCGGAGCCCACGATGTCGCTCGCCTCGCGTATCACCTCGTCGGGTATGCCCGTCTTGCGTGCAATCTCGATGGCAAACGACGAGCCCGGCTGGCCGATGGCGAGCTGGAAGAGCGGTCGCATCTCGTGGCGGTCGTAGAGCATGGCGCCGTTGGCTATGCCGTCGTGCGAGTCGGCGTAGTGCTTCAGGTTCTGGTAGTGGGTGGTTATCACGCCCCAAGCGTGCTTCTTCACAAACTGGTTGAGCACAGCCTCTGCCATTGCGCCGCCAATCTGCGGCTCGGTGCCCGTGCCGAACTCGTCGATGAGCAGCAGCGTGCGTTCGCCCGCCTGTCGCATCATGTTCTTCATGTTCAGCAAGTGAGACGAGTAGGTCGAGAGGTCGTTCTCTATGCTCTGCTCGTCGCCGATGTCGATCATTATGTCGCTGAAGACGCCCACCTTAGAGCGCTCGCTCACGGGGATGGACAGTCCGCACTGCAGCATGTACTGCAGCAGACCCACCGTCTTCAGGCACACCGACTTGCCGCCGGCGTTCGGACCCGAGATGATCAGTATGTGGCGGTCGCGCGTCAGCATGATGTCGAGCGGCACGATAGGCTTCTCCTGCTTCTTCAGCGCGAGCCACAAGAGCGGATGCTTCGCCGTAATCCAGTCGACCACGGGCTTCGCGCTCACCTCCGGCTCGATGCCGCCCGTGAGCTGCGCAAACTCGGCGCGCGCACGAATGAAGTCCACCTCGGCAAGCATGCGGTAGGCGTTCACGATGTCGTCCACATGCGGACGCACAAGCTTCGTGAACTCTGTGAGTATCACTATTATCTCGCGGCGCTCGTCTGCCTCCAACTCGCGTATGCGGTTGTTCGCCTCCACCACCTCCGTCGGCTCCACGAACACCGTCTTGCCCGTCGACGACTCGTCGTGAACGATGCCCTTTATGCGTCGCTTCATGGCAGGAGCGATAGGCACAACGAGACGGCCGTCGCGCAGAGTCGGCGTAACGTCCTTGTCGACGAGGCCCTCACTCTGCGCGGCGTGCAATATGCTATATAATGTACGCGACACACTGCCCTCAGCCTTGCGCAGCTGCGAGCGAATCTCGGCGAGACGCGGCGACGCCGTGTCCTTAATCTTGCCGTACTTGTCGAGAATCTGGTCGATGCGGCGAATGAGGTCGGGGAAGGTGAGCACGCCCTCCGTAAGGTCGTGCAGAGTAGGGTAGTCGAAGTTGCCGTCGTCGTCGCTGCGGTTGAGGAAGCGCACTATGCCAGCCACCGTGTCGAGCGAACGGCGCAGGTCGAAGATCTCGTTCTCCTCAAGGTGCGTGCCCTCGATGCGTATGCGCTTTATCGACTCGCGCATGTCGAAGAAGAACTGCAGCGGAAAGTCGTCGGTCTCCTCCTGCATTCGGCGGAACTCGCGCGTCTGCTTCAATGCCGTGTTGATGCGCTCCGCGTTGTCCGAGAAGCCCATAGCGTCCACCTTGTCCTTGCCCAACTGGCTCAGACAGTAGCCCTTCAGCAGCGAGCGTATCTCGCTGAACTGTATCTTGTTTTCAAAGTTGCTTGGATAAATCATAGGTGCAAAGTTACTGCAAACCGAAGACAATACAAAATATGCTTGCATATTTTTATAGTTGAGGTGCAGCGTAACTTATTAAGAGTTACTGCAAACCGAAGACAATACAAAATATGCTTGCATATTTTTATAGTTGAGGTGCAGCGTAACTTATTCAGAGTTACTGCAAACCGAAGACAATACAAAACAAGCCCGCTTGTTTTTGTGGTGTCCGCAGCTTATACTTGTATTTCTTGCGGCTTCAGAAGCAGTAAAATGTGTCGAAACCAATGTTTTTTCGCTAATAGACGAAAAAAGTAAGCCGAAAATTTGGAGGTATGAACTAAAAAGCGTAACTTTGCACCCGCTAATAAAGCAAAGTGGAATAGTAATTCACTGCGATTGCAAGGCTACATCAATTGCGTTTCCCCTATTGGAGAGATGGCAGAGTGGTCGAATGCACCGGTCTTGAAAACCGGCGTACTGAGAGGTACCGGGGGTTCGAATCCCTCTCTCTCCGCAATGTAGTGACGCTTTCAAGTGATTTACTTTTTTTCACTGCGAGCACCGCAATCTCAAACACCCTATGGAGAGATGGCAGAGTGGTCGAATGCACCGGTCTTGAAAAC
>UMHE01018190.1_pt1 | contig 12463 bp, 19 predicted proteins | sample 1965451 | NCBI WGS metagenome assembly UMHE01 (sample SAMEA4836090, study PRJEB28245) | human gut metagenome | biome: gut microbiome; material: fecal sample | place: Denmark | collected 2008 | reverse complement strand
TCCAAGGAAGACAGGGCAACTATTTTTTTAGTCTAAATCTTGCATGATGTGCAAGATTTGCGAAAGGAGGGAGAGTATGGCTGAGGAAATCCAGCGAGTGCGTGGCTGCGCCATGAACCCCGCAAGAGCTGACAAAATCGACCAGACAGCGCAAAAGGTAGCCCAGCTCTTGGCGGAGAGTAAGGCCACCTTCGCGGATGTCGATCTGATTTTTAGCCGCAGTAAACTTTACATTGTTTCAACAGTGTGATCTTCGGGACGGAGGTTTTTGAGACTGCCATTGATAACCGATAAGGCGCACTCCAACCGCTCTGTATCAAACCATGCGCACTTCTCTGTGCAGTTAACAGTCAGATCTTTACCAATAGACATAATCGGGCAAATATCATCCCTGTAATCCAAGCCACTCACCTCCTTTCTCCAGCACAGCATATCACGCTGGAGAGAGGGAGACAAGCCCATACCTACCACAATCAAAACGAAAGGAGTACGCACCGATGAAAATACCTCGCTACGGAAAACTGTCTGCCCGCCTCCGGGAGTTAGGGCTATCGCAGACTGATCTGGCCTATGCGCTGCACCTCTCCCCTGGCGCGATTAGCCAGAGAATGCAGGGTAATACCGCATGGAATATCGAGGAAATGTACCGAACCATGGAACTCTGCCGAATCAGCCCAGAGGAGATGCACATCTATTTCCCTGACCCCGCCACGCAGCGAGGGAGGCGATCCGCATGAGCCCCAAGACGGATGCGGCCCACCGGCAGATCGAGCAGACTGTTCACATCGAGCAGACCGGGCAGATCGTCCGGTGCAAGCCGATCAAAAAACCGAACCCCCGAAGCAAATGGGACAAGCGTGCGGGGCCGCAAGACATCTTCCGCCGGAATATGATCGAAAGTAAGTATCATGCCAGAGGGTACCGCACGATAACAGCGCTGGAACGAGACCTCGGGGTCGGCGAAAACTGGGTGAATCGGCGTGTACGAGGGGAAACGCCCTTTCGTCTGGACGAGTTGGAGCTGCTGGACAGTGTCTTAGATTTTTCCGACACCGAACTGGCGCAGATAGTGAGGGGACGAGATGAGTCAAAGAACTGAGAAGATCCGTCGGCAGGTTGACCAGCTCCGGGCCGACGTGGACGCGCTGCAGGCCGTATGGCTGGCGCAGGAGTACCATGCCGCCACGGAGCTGGAAGCCTCCGCCGAACGCGCCCGGCAGGCACACCGCAGAGCCCGAGAGGCAAAAGCGGTCGCTCAGGCATGGCGGCGCAACGCAATTCTGGCGCTGATCCTTGCGGGCCTGACCGGCTGCGTGGCTCTGGCGATCTCCGCCAAGGCCACCGAGGAGCCTACCACTCCCATGGCGGACGATCCTGCCGTTTTCGACACTGGTCGGCTGCCCGGGGATGATACCCCGGCGCAGGAGCCGGAAGAACCGGAGAATGAGCTGATCGAGACGGCGCTGCTCGCGTCGGCCCACCGTCTGGATAACGTGACCGTGACCCATTACTGCATCTGCCAGCAGTGTTGCGGGAAGGCCCCTGATCACCCGGCATATGGCATCACCGCCAGCGGCCGCAGAGCCACGCCCTATGTCTCCATGGCGGTAGATCCATCCGTGATCCCGCTGGGCGCCGACGTGCTGGTGGATTATGGTGACGGCGAGATCCATTACTATCGCGCCGACGATACTGGCTCTGGTGTTGATGGCCGCCACATCGATCTGTGCGTCGGCAGCCATGCCGAGGCCCTGCGGATGGGCGTCAAAACCGCCACCGTCTACTGGGTGGCACAGGAGGAATGAATATGAAACAGTTTAAAGAGGTGCATTTGGAAATCACCACAGGTGGCCTGAACGCTTCTATCCGGGCTAAAGGTGATACGAAAAGCCTTATTTTGGCCTGGGTGCTGCTGACAACGCATGTTTCGAAGAAGCTGAAAGTACCTCTTCCGAAAATGCTCGCGCTCTGTGAAGCCCTTCGCGGTGCTATTGAGGATCTGCGCCGAGGCGCCGAGATCTGCGAGATCGACCTTTCCGGATTGCGTAAAGGAGATGCCCTATGATGCTGTACTGTGCTCGCTGCCAGGATGCTACCCTCTCCATTGATCTGAACGGCCACCCGGCCCATGTCTGCCCCCAGTGTGGCGCTGTCTATGCGCACCGATACGGTAAGATTTATTCCATGATTGCGGATCTTCACGGTGCCCAGAGCGTCAAGGATCTGCTTCATGCTATTGGCCCATGCAGAAAGGAAACAACAGCCAGCGCATGATCCTGTATATATCCAGCCTTCTGCCGGGCGTTCCCGGCGCCCGCAACTCTCTTTTTGCCGGGCCGCCCCGAGCAGGTTAGCCGCGGGGCGGCCCGGCAGAGGGCTGGAGCCCTTATTACGAAAGAAAGGAGGAGAACCCCCATGAATGAATACGCGAAGAAATCCATTTTGGAGATGGCCCGTGGCGGTTTTCTGGAGGTCACAGATCTCGAGATGACCAAGGCGATTGCGAACATTATGGATCCAAACACCTCTGCAACGGCCAAGCGCAAGATCACCGTTACTATTGAACTGAAAGCGGATGACAGCCGACAGAATATCGGCGTCAGCTATACGGTCAAATCCGCTCTGGCGCCCACAAACGCTGTGACCACCATGCTGTATGTGGCCGACGAGGAAAATGTTGTGGAGATGGTCCCGCAGATCCCCGGCCAGTTCGGAATTGCCGGAACCGAACAGGAAGCACCCCCGGCACTCAAACTCGTTAAATTTGCCTGATGAGGAGACAACACCATGCTGAAAGAATTTATCGAACACATCCAGAAGACCACGCAGCCGCTCATTACTAATGTCAACGGCTCCGCATTCTGCGTTACCAGCGACGGTAACATCGAGGAACTGCTGCCGACCATCTTCCATCCGTATACGCTGGACTTGAACAGTCTGGACGCGCTGGTAACGATGGTCAGAACCGAAGCCAGCGAGATGGACGCCCCGCTGTACATCGCCGTTCCGGACTGCAAGACTGTCCGCTGCTTCGGCCAGTCCAGAGATTATGACGAGCGCTGCTTCCGGCAGGTCTATTATGAAGCACACGCCACAGACGTTCCCGGCTGGGATCAGAAGGTGACCCTTGGCTTTGAAGAGGCGCAGATCGCACTTCGCACCCGCTTCCAGGAAACGCCGGATACGGTGTATGCCATGAAGCTGGTCAGCGACATCTCTTTGGGAGCCAAGGTGATCTACAACGATAACGGGATCGCCACCACTATTACCACTCAAAAGGGAGTAGCGCTCCAGACCAACGAGCAGATCCGCCCGCTGGTGAAGCTCCGGCCCTATCGTACTTTCCAGGAGGTCGAGCAGCCGGAGAGCATCTTCCTGATTCGCGTCAGCGACCGTGGTATCAGCTTCATCGAGGCTGACGGCGGCATGTGGCGTCTGACTGCCCGGGAAACCATCAAGAAGTATCTGGAAGGCAGACTGGAGCAGGAAGTGTCTGAAGGTTCCGTCCACGTTGTTCTGTAAAAAGAAATGCCCCTGGCAGGTCTCGCACACCTGTCAGGGGCAGATCGGCACCATGCCGAACAACTTCACCCCTATCATAGGGGTAGAAAGTGAGAATGTCAATGAAAACCACAAAAATTACGATCAAAAACCTGTTTGGCATCCGGGAGACTACCCTTGATGGGAAATCCGTGGAGATCTCCGGCCCCAAGGGGAGCGGAAAGACGTCTGTGCTGGATGCCATCCGTTATGCCCTCACCAACCGTTCTGACCGGGACTATATCGTTCACCAGGGCGCCGATGAGGGCGAAATCATCATTGAGACCAATACCGGCCTGTCCATTGACCGGAAGGCCCTGCCCGCCAAATCCGCCGGCACGGTGAAGGTGCGGGACGGCTCCATGCTTCAGACAAGACCGGCTGAGTTCTTGGCCCAGATCTTCACGCCGCTCCAGTTGGATCCGGTGAAGTTTACGCAGCTCTCCCGTCAGGAGAAGAACCGGGAGATCCTGAACCTCATTGAATTTCAGTGGGATATGAATTGGATCAAGGAGCAGTTTGGTGAGATCCCACAGGGTGTGGATTACGGCCAGCACATTCTGGAAGTCCTGAATGATATTCAGGCAGAGAACGGCATTTACTTCCAGTCACGGCAGAATATCAACCGGGATATCCGCAACAAGCAGGCTTTCATTGCCGATATTGCCAAGGATATTCCGGCTGGCTATGACTATGACCGCTGGAACAATTATCCATCCGGAGAGAAATACCGGGAGCTGGAACGGCTGCGGGAACAGAACAGCCGTATTGAGCGGGCAAAGGCGTTCCGCAGCGGCTATGACGCCAAACTCCGGGGATTGGAAGCGCAGCGGGATATGGATCTGGCTGCCATTGACAGTGATATTGCCAGAGAACGTGCGTCCTTGACCGGCACGATGGAACGACTGAAAGCGGAGCTGAAGGCCACGGAAGAAAAATTGTCCGGCATGGAACAGCGCCGGCAGGAAAAGGCCGATGTGGTGCAGTCCAAATATGAGACTGCCGCAGCCAAGCTGGAGAAAGATATGGGCGTTGCGGCGGATTACGCAGGCCGGGAGCCGGTGGACACCACAGCCCTTTCGCAGGAGCTGGATACCGCCGAGGAGATGCGGAAGCACCTCAACGAGTACCAGCGCATGGTAGCCATGCAGGCGGAACTGGAAGATCTCACGGAGCAATCCTCTGAATTCACCCGGAAGATCGAGCTGGCCAGAGAGCTGCCGGCGAAGATCCTTGAAACCGCCAAGATCCCCGTGGAGGGCCTGACCGTGGAAAACGGCGTGCCGCTGATCCGGGGCCTGCCCATCTCGAACCTGTCTGACGGTGAGCTGCTGGAGCTGTGCGTGGATATTTCTGTCAGCAAGCCTGGCCAGCTTCAGATCATCCTTGTGGATGGCGCTGAGCGGCTGGATAAGGAGAGCCGGGATCGGCTGTACGCCAAGTGCAAGGAGAAGGGCCTCCAGCTGATCGCCACGCGGGTGACGGACTCCGATGCGCTGGAGGTGACAGAGCTGTGACTGCTGCGGAACGTTTACAGGCTGAAAAAGAGCGTCTCCTCACAACTACCGGCTTTTATGTCCCGCCGTATAGAATGGCAAACCTGATGAAGGCCGCAGCCAAGATCATGGATATCATCATCAAGGCGGATACCAATATTTGTTATGAGGAATGCCGTTTTATTATGGCTATCGTGGATGCTGCTATTCCAAGAGTATCAGATCAAACGGAGGAATGTAATCATGATGACGAAAGATAGACTGCGCCAGCTGACCGGAGATGAGCGCCTGGGCCAGATGCGGGAATCCGAATATCTTGGAGCCGAAGACATCGATGACGGTGTGGAGCCGGTACTCACGATTGCCGGCCTCTGGTATGGATCCGTGACGCTCCAGCGTGGAAAAGAGAACAAGGACGTGCTTTCCTTCACGGAAGAACGTGTGCCGGGCGTTATGCAGGTCCGGCCGCTGATCGTCAATTCGACCAATCGAAAGACGCTGCGAAAGCTGTTCGGCGACGCCAAGGCATCCACGCTGGTTGGCAAGCAGATCCAGCTTTTTGTGGATCATAATGTCCGGGACCCGCAGGATGGCGGTATGACTGACGGCATCCGCATCCGCCCTTATAAGCCCCGCGTGCAGAAACAGGAACCGGTGCCGCCCTGTACGGACTGCGGACAGGAGATCACCCCTGCCATGGGAAAAGATGCCCGCTGGCTTGCCGGCTATACCATCAAGCATTACGGTGTTCCCCTCTGCGCGGCTTGTGCTCAGAAGCGAAAGGAAGCTGCGTCCGCTGCGGAAACGCAGCAGGAAGCTGAAACCGCTGCGGAAACGCAGCGGGAACTCGATCCTGAGCGCATCCAGGTCGATCCGGAGACCGGGGAGGTGCTGTGATGGCCTTACCCATTGTAACAGCGGAGAATTATTACTCGCCTGAAATGAACATGGCCTACATGGGCTCCACGCAGTTTAAGGCTTTCGAGAAATGTGAAGCGGCGGCGCTGGCGGAGCTGAAGGGGGAGTACCATCCCCCTTCCTCCACGGCCCTTCTGGTCGGCGGCTACATTGACGCATGGTTTTCCGGGGAGTTGCCCCTTTATCAGGCACAGCACCCGGAGATCTTCAAGCGGGACGGTACCTTGAAGGCTGAATATCTCCGGGCTACCGAGGTAGTTGTGCGTATGCAGTCGGATGAGCTTTATATGCTTCTGATGTCTGGCAGGAAACAGGTCATCCGTACCGGCGAGATTGCCGGTGTGCCATTCAAAATCAAAATCGACAGCCTGCTGGATGGTGATACCTGCAAAGCCATTGTGCAGCGATTCCCTAATACGGCGGCCGCATTGGGCTTTTGTGATGGGGCCATTGTGGACCAGAAAGCCATGAAGGATATGGCGGATGTGTGGTCGGCCGAGGATCACTGCAAGATCCCGTTCATCGAGTTTTATGGCTATGACATTCAGGGAGCCATCTATCAGGCCATCGAGGGCAATATGCTGCCGTTCGTTCTGGCAGTTGGCACGAAGGAAGAATCCCCTGATCTGGAGGCCCTTTACATCGCAGACGAGGACTTGGCTGCCAAGCTGGCTGAAGTGGAGGACCGGGCGCCACGATACCAGGCAATCAAGGAAGGTCGCATTCAACCGACCCGCTGCAAGCATTGCGACTACTGTAAAGCCACCAAGCGCCTGACTGCCATCCTGAATTACAAGGAGCTGGCCGCGGATGCCTGGGAATGATCTGGCCCGACAGATCAAGGAACATTTGACAGCTCGCCAGGTGGTGGAGCTGTATGGCTTTCATCCGGATCGCGGCGGTTATATCCAGTGTCCTTTTCATGCCGGAGACAATCACGGCAGTCTGAAGGTCTACGATGGGAACAAGAGCGGCTGGCATTGCTTTGGCTGCGGTGCCGGCGGCAGCGTGATCGATTTTGTAATGCGGCTGTTTGGACTCAGTTTCGCGCAAGCGTGCCTGAAGCTCAACTGTGATTTTGGGCTTGGTCTCACCGGCGAGCGTCCCAGCATGGCAGAGAGATCCGCTCTGCTGGAAGCTCGCCGGCGAGAAGCACAGGAAAAAGAAGCCGCTGCGGCGTTGTATCGAGAGAAAGCGGCAGAATACCGACAGTTATGGGAAGCTCAAAAATTTCTTTCCCCGGATATCGTCGGATACATCCATCCTCTGTATGCGGAGGCGGCCAAGAAACTACCAGTCCTTGAATGGTGGCTGGATCAAAATATTGGGAGATAGCTATGAGTGAAGAATGGAGCTTCGAAAAAGATGATTTTTTAACCACAACGCCGTATGAGGCGCTGTATGCGTATCACAAGGAGCCTTTCACTCATGCGGCCAAGATGGAGGAACTGGCGGCATATTCCGTTTCCAAGGGATTTAAAGGCTTCAAGACCATGTACAAGAAATACGTGGAAAGTCTGAAGGCTCAGAGCGGCACCATTTATATCGATAACGTTACCAACTTCACGAACCAGCCGCTGGAGCTCAATGCCGGCGACTGGGAGGCAGATGACAGCGGCATTTTTAAGAAGAACGGCTATAACGATGAGGTTGCCTGTCCGCATCCGATCATGCCGGTGGAACGGTTGGTGAATATTGACACGGGTGAAGAAAAGCTTCAGCTGGCATTCCGGAAGGGCACCATCTGGAGAAAGATCATCGTCAGCAAGACGGTGCTGGCCAGTTCCAATAAGGTCACGGAGCTGGCTGGCTCCGGCATTGCGGTGACCAGCCAGAACGCCAGGGCTTTTATTCAGTACATCTCCGACATGGAAAACATGAATTATTATTTGATTCCGGAGAAAAAGAGCATCGGACGCTTCGGCTACATACCGGACGAGGGCTTTTCGCCTTTTGTTGACGGCCTGATTTTTGACGGTGACGCCAACTTCAAGGCCATGTTCCAGACGGTCCGGAGCCGGGGCTCTGAAACAAAATGGCTGGAAACGGCGGCGGAGGTTCGGGAGATGTCCACAACGTCAAAGATCATCCTGGCGGCTTCCTTCGCCTCGGTACTGCTGGAGCCGCTGAACTGTCTCCCATTCTTTGTCCATTTATGGGGTGTTGATTCAGGCACCGGCAAGACGGTGGCTCTGATGGTGGCCGCCAGCGTATGGGGAGACCCTGCTGTAGGCGCTTATGTCAAGACCTTTGACGGTACCGTGGTCGGCATGGAGAAGACAGCCGCGTTTCTGAACAATCTGCCATTCTGTCTGGATGAGCTTCAGCTCGCAAAGGACAGCAAAGGCCGTACCACGTTCGATGTTTATAAGCTAGCACAGGGCGTTGGCCGAACCCGTGGCAACCGCTCCGGTGGCGTGGATCTGACGCCAACATGGAGGAACTGCATCCTGACTACGGGTGAATCTCCCTTGACGGGCACGGCCAGCGGCGCCGGCGCAGTAAACCGCGTTATCGATATTGAATGCAAGTCTGCCCAAGCGGTTATTAAGGACGGTATGCGGATTTCCGGTGCAGTGAAGCGGAATTACGGTTTTGCCGGAAGAAAATTTGTGGAGCGTCTTTATCAGCCAGGCGTAATAGATCAGGTATCAGAACGGTACCGGGAACTGTTTCGGATCCTCAGTGACCGGGACACCACGGAGAAACAGGCCATGGCGGCCGCTGCCATCATTCTTGCGGACGAGCTGGCCTGTCAATGGATCTTCGGAGGCACCCAGCAGCCGCTGACGATCGAACAGATATCAGAGTTTTTGGCATCCAAAGCGGCGGTGTCCGCCGGCGACAGGGGCTATAAGTACCTGTGTGACTGGGTCACGCAGAACTCCAACAAGCTATGCGGTCGCGCGGATAACCCTAATGTAGAGGTTTTCGGCGCGTTGGAGAGTGGAAGGGCATATATCATTCGCTCTGTCTTTGAACGCATCCTGCAGGACGCAGGATACTCGACTGCGGCCATGATCTCCTATCTGAAGCAGGAGAATCTTATCGAAACGCGTGGACGGGCAAATACCAGAGGCAAGCGGATCAATGGCATCCCAACAGAATGTTTTTGCCTGCGGCTGCCCGCAGTTGATCTGGATGACGAGGAAGATCCGAATGACTTGCCGTTGTAGTGTGGAACTTGAGGAACATGTGTGGAACCAGTGTTCCACAGGCTGTAACCGTTGCGGCACAAGGGCTACAACATCATTTTTAGAGGGGTGTGGAACTGTGGAACAGAAAATACAGCATATATAAGAATGTGCGTGTGTGTACGTTTGTTCGAGTAATTTATATACACACATTTTCGTGGAAATTTTTGAAAAATTTGTTCCACGGTTCCACGGTTGACCTGTATCCGTTGTGGCACAAGGCTTTCAAGTGTGGAACACAAGTTCCACGCTGTTCCACAGTTCCACGTTTTTTGGAGGAAAATTATGGAACTAAGGCCATATCAAGCCGAATGTATTGAAACCATCGAGGCGCAGCCGCCTGGTGCGTTCCTCGCCCAGATGGCAACAGGCCTCGGAAAAACAGTTACTTTTGCGAATATCCCCCGGCACGGGGAGAGAATGCTGATCCTGTCCCACCGTGAAGAACTGGTGGAGCAGCCGCGCAAATACTTCAACTGCTCCTACGGCATTGAACGTGCCCAGCAGCACAGCCACGGCGAGGAGGTTGTCAGTGCCAGCATTCAGACGTTGGCGCGCCGTCTGAGCGACTTCGATCCGGAGGACTTCCGTCTCATTATCTGCGACGAGGCCCATCACGCAGCTGCCAGCACATACCGGAAAATCTTTGATTACTTTCGCCCGGAGAAGCTGATCGGCTTCACCGCAACGCCAAACAGAGGAGATAAGGTTCGCCTGGATACGGTCTTCAGCAAGATCATCTTCCAGAGAGATCTGCGCTGGGGAGTGAAGAACGGCTATCTCTGTGATATCCATTGCCGGCGGGTAGACATTGGGTTCGACATCACCGCAGTTCATACCCGCCAGGGCGATTACGCACCCGGCGAACTGGATCAGGCCATGGACGGCACCGCAGATGCCATTGCACAGGCTTACAGAGATATGGCTGTGGGCGCCACGCTGATCTTCGCTGTCAGTGTACATCAAGCTGAAGAAATTGCCAAGAGGATCAATGGGGCCGTAGTGGTCACCGGCGAAACCAAGAACCGTTCCGCCATCATTGATGCTTTTACTGCCGGTGAGATCCCCTGCATCGTCAACTGCATGGTATTCACCGAGGGCACCGATATTCCACGGGTGGAAACGGTCATCGTGGCGAGGCCGACGCAGTCAGAAAGCCTATATGCTCAAATGGTAGGGCGCGGCCTTCGGCTCTATCCGGGAAAGCAGCGTCTGGAGCTGATCGACTGCGTGGGCATTACCGGAAAGGCGTCCCTGTGTACGGCACCCTCCTTACTTGGTATCGACATGGATAATGTGCCGAAACGGAAAGAGAAGGATATCGAGGGAGATCTGTTTGAACTGCCGGAGAAGATTGAGGTAGCCTCCGATTCTCCGGAAAGCTGGGTGAAGAACATCCACCTGGTAGATCTGTGGGCACAGGAAATGAAGTATCAGACTCATGACGTTAACTGGTTCAAGATGCCAGACGGCTCACTGGTGTGCTCACTGTCTAATAAGCAGCGTATGACAATTCCCTGCCCGGATGCTTTGGGCATGGTAAATCTACCCAACGGTTCCCGCTGCGGGATGCAGGAAGCGCTTGACCGGGCATACCTTACGCTGATCCGGGACCATCAAAATGATCGGATGCTATGGGATCTGCAGGCCGTGCGGAAATGGGGGAAGTCTCCCGCAACGGCGAAGCAGCTGGAAATCATCAAAAAGCGCTGTAAGGGGTTTGACGTCACTGATCTCAGTAAAGGAGAGGCCAGTCAGATCATGAACAGGCTGTTTAACGCGCCGAAGAAGCGGAGGGGTACATGAAACTGTATGTATCAAAAGCAGAGGACCGTGATCAGGTTATTGTGATCCTCGCCCGGAATGGGTACACCGTTCGCCAGGGCAAGGAGAAAGACCCGAAGAACAATAAGACCGTGACCTTCGTGGAGGTGATAGAGAATGGCAAGTGAGGCCCAGCATCAGGCTTATGTCATCAAGTGGAGCCAGCAGCCTTCTATCCGCCGGCAGTGGCCGGAACTGGCGTTGCTCCATCACATCCCCAATGGCGGTACCCGTGATGCTGTGGAGGCCAAGCACCTGAAGCAGCAGGGCGTGAAGTCCGGCGTGCCGGATCTCTGCCTACCGGTACCTCGGGGACAGTATCACGGGCTGTATATCGAGATGAAAACGGAGAGCGGACACACTTCCGATGAACAGGAGTGGTGGGGTGAACGCCTTCAGGCACAGGGCTATGTGTGGCGTGTCTGTCACGGCTGGCAGGCGGCGGTAGCAGTCCTGGAATGGTATTTGCAGTTATGAGCACAGGATTTACGTTTCCCTGGGAAAAGGCTGCCATGCACGGTGAGGAGCTTCCTGAAGGTTTATCCCTGCCGGATCAGATGGCCTACACCTGCCTGCGGAATATCTATTTTCTGTATTATAACAAGACAATCTCGCGGGATCAGGCGGCTGCCGAAAAGCAGCGTGTCCGGGTTCAATGGGAAAGGGCTGCCAGCGCTGCCGAATTTGAGCGAAAGCTCTCGGTACACCACGCAAGGGTTATCCGGGAAACAGAAGCGGCCAAGACTGCCTGCCGGAAAGATCCGACAGCGGAAAACGCCCTGCGCTTGTGCAATGTGATGGATGGTTTGACACATGAGTAATAAGGACTACTGCAGAGGCTGCGTATACCGTACCTACGCCGGTGCAGAGCCCATCTGCGGGTATATTTTGGTAGAGCGTCGCCGGCGGCCCTGCCCGTCCGGCGAAGGCTGCACTGTGAAAGTTGTAGGAGGAAACAATAAAAAAATGAAACGAAGAACATGGGATGAAAACCGCGCCCGACAGCTATATGAGGAAGGCAAAAGTGATGTGGATATCGCCGATATGGTCGGAGCTACCGCCGGCGAAATCGCCGCTTGGCGTAGCCGGAACCGCCTGACGAGCCAAAACCCACCTGGGCGCAGATCCTCCGCACCGGCGCCCATCGACGCGCCCACTCCGGCACCTGTGAAAGAGTCTCTGGCTCCGATCGCAGTTCCCCCGCCTGAGCCTAAGCCAGCCGCAGACATCTCGGTAGAGGAAGATCGGCCGGCGACAGTGAAGAAACCCATTCCGGAAAAGGAGCATCGCACCAAGCAGCCGGATGGACCGGTGAAACTGGCGTTCTCCCTCGCCGGATGCACGTGTGAGCTTACCGCACCGGATATCGCGTCTGCCGCCTGGATGGCGGAGCATCTTTGCGACAGTTTGAAGCTGATCGAGAAAGGAACGAAATAGGAGGTAATCACTTATGAGTTTTTCGTCAAATTTTGAAGTAAAAGCAACTCTCTA
>UMHE01049683.1_pt1 | contig 12513 bp, 5 predicted proteins | sample 1965451 | NCBI WGS metagenome assembly UMHE01 (sample SAMEA4836090, study PRJEB28245) | human gut metagenome | biome: gut microbiome; material: fecal sample | place: Denmark | collected 2008 | reverse complement strand
TAGCCCGCATGGATGACAAGCTGGGGGCCGGGTACAGTGAAGCAGAAATCCGTGCGGTGCTGGCCGGTGAAAAACAGCATACGCCCCGTAAAAAATCCCTCGTGCAGCCGGAGCCGCCCAAGGTCAATCTGCTGGTGGATATTCAGGCAAAATTACAGGCTGGGAAAGGCGCTGGGTATGCGCGATGGGCCAAGGTTTTTAACCTGAAACAGATGGCGCAGACTGTAAATTTTCTCACCGAACATCAGCTGCTGGATTATGGGGAGCTGGCAGAAAAAGCGGCGGCTGCCACGGCACATCACAATGATCTTTCGGCGCAGATCAAAGCGGCTGAAAAGCGCATGGCGGAGATCGCTGTTCTGCGTACTCACATCGTAAACTATGCCAAGACCCGTGAAACCTATGTAGCCTACCGCAAGGCCGGTTATTCCCGAAAATTCCGGGAGGAACATGAGCAGGAAATCCTGCTCCATCAGGCGGCAAAAAATGCCTTTGACGAGATGGGCGTGAAGAAGCTGCCCAAGGTCAAAGACCTGCAAGCCGAGTACGCAAAGCTGCTGGAGGAAAAGAAGAAAACCTATGCCGAGTACCGGCGCTCCCGTGAAGAAATGCGGGAGCTTTTGACGGCAAAGGCCAATGTGGATCGGGTGCTGAAAATGGACGAGGAACAGAAAAAAGAACAGGAAAAAGACCACGGCCAGCGGTGAGCCGGTCATGGTCCAAAGCGTTCGCAGAACGCGCAGCCACAGAATGAAATTCTGTGTTCAAAGGGGCTTGGGGGCGCTGCCCTCAACAAGCAAGCGGAGAGGAAAATCACAAAGGGATTTTCTTCTCTGCGGGCCTGTGTGTATTAACACAGGCATTGCTTGCCCCTTTTGCATCTTTGCATGGATGTATGCGTTACTGCCCGCTTTCCGTCCGCTATTTTTTCTCGATCAGCTCCTGTAAATCCCGCTTGACCTGGGTATAAGTCAAAGCGGGAATGGGAATAGAGATGCCCGAAATCAGCTCCGCTTCAAACCGCCGCAGGGCGACAATATACAGCGTGTTCACAAGATAGCCCCGCCGCAGCGGGTAAAACACTTCCGGCAATCTCTCTTTCAGCTCCCGGTAGATATAATTGCAGCTCACGACCCGGTCAACGCAAACTAATTCCGTCCGCTTATCCCGGCTTTTGGCGTACAGAATGGTATAGGGATTGACATACACCGTCTGATTGCCGCTGGGAAACGCTATGCGCCGGCCGACGGGCTGTTCCAGCAGCAGATTGCGGACAAACCGCGTCGTGTTCATATCCATCTTCAAAATGCTGCGCTCGCCCTCAATGTCCGGCTGGGTGTACTCATAGGAATTGTGCTGATGTACCATTTTCAGCTCGCCGCCGATCAGCCGCCAGCCGATGGTAAAACAGTTGACGGCCCCAAGCTGGTTGTGCCTGCTTCTCACCGCAATCTGGCCGCAGACCTGCGCCGCTGTTTCGCCCAGCGGGACAGGGTAATATTCTTCCGACACCACGTCCACCGCCCTGCCCTCAAAGCCCTTGAAATGTTCCTGTATCGCGCTGCCGCCAAAGAGCATTGGCTCGCCGGTGCCGAGGTAGATGCTGTCCGGGCAGAGATAGTCAAACCACCGTTCCAAATCCCCCGCGTAGTGGGCGTGGAACAGCTCTTTTGTGAGCGCGGTAATTTCCTCTAAATGGATTTGCTTCTGCTTTTTTTCTTTGCCATAATCTGTTCCCCCTTGTCTGCTTCCATTGTACCAAAATACGGCGGGCAGCACAAGAGAAAACACATCATTCACGCCGTATCACACTTCATTCGTTCCAAACCTATTGACATCCAAAACGCCGTATCGTAAAATATAGGGAAAGGGAAAATTATGCGCTTTTTTGCGGGAAAAGAGGTTGACAAACTATGCCGTTGAACAATATACTTACGACAGACAGACAGACAGACAGACAGACAGACAGACAGACAGACAGAGGTAAATCTGCCTGTTTTTGTGCTGTCCGCATATCGCTATAGCAGAGGAAGCAGTTGTCCATTCCAGCCGGATGGATGACCGCTTCCTTTTTGCGTTTTTTGATAGACCAGCACAGGAACAGGAGGATGACTATGAAATTAAAGAAACGGATTGCCGCTCTGCTGATGGCGGGCGCGATGGTATGCTCCACTCTGCCGGTAAATGTACTGGCGGTGGAAAGTTCAAATCGAAATGTAGGCGGTTTATGCGAACACCACGCCGAACATACGGAGGATTGCGGTTACACCGAGGGCAGCGAGGGGACGCCCTGCAATCACGAACACACCGAGGACTGCTATACCCTTGTGACAAGCTGTGTCCACAAGCATACGGCGGTCTGCTACCCGGCAGAAAGCGTATCGGACAACACAGCCAGCCCGTCCGATGCGGAAAATCGGGAGCCAACCGAGTGCAGCCACGAGTGCAGCGAGGACACCGGCTGTATTAAAAAAGAATTAGACTGCAAACACGAACATGACGAGGCTTGCGGCTATGTCCCGGCCACTGAGGGGAGGCCCTGCGGTTATATCTGCGGCGAGTGCGACGTAGAGGACGAGCCGGAAACGGCCACCCCCTCTAATGCGGCGCAGCTTTCCGCAGGGGACGTGCAAAAGCTGATCGACGCCCTACCCGCAACGGACAAGTTGACGACCATGACAAAAGATGAGCAGAACGCAGTTTACGCCGACTTGCAGGCGGCATACGAAGCCTACGAAGCCCTGACCGAGGACGAACAGGCACTGCTTACCGGGACAGAGGTTTTCGAGAGCCTGTTCCACTTCTTCAATTGTATGGTCAATTTACTGGCGGAGAACGGCGTTTCCTATTTGGACGAAAACGGCAGTAAACAGACAGCAGATAATGTCACTGTGGTGGAAAGCAGCACAACCGCATGGAATGACGGCTGGTATGTAGTCAACGGCGTTGTGACCATCGGCAGCCGCGTCACCGTCAGCGGCGAGGTTCATCTGATTCTGGCAGATAACGCAAGCCTGACCGTCAATGACGGCATCAATGTGGCAGAGGGCAACAGTTTTTCCGTTTATGCCCAGTCTGTCGGGGAAAACATGGGAACGCTGACCGCCACAAGCAGTCAATTTGGAAAAGCCGGAATTGGCGGCGAAATCCGCGGTTCTGGTGGCAACATCACCATTAGCGGCGGCAATGTCACCGCAACCGGCGGATCTTCTGCAGCCGGAATCGGCAGCGGTAAGGATAGTGTTAGCGGCGGCAATATTATCATCCACGGCGGCACAGTGAAGGCAACCGGCGGGAGTTTAGCAGCCGGAATCGGCGGCGGAAATTCCAGTTCTGGCGGCACTATCACCATCCACGGCGGCACAGTGGAGACAATCGGCGGCGGAGATTCTGGAGCCGGAATCGGCGGCGGATATACTGGTTCTGGTGGCGATATTGCCATCCACGGCGGCAGTGTCACCGCAACCGGCGGGCGTCTCGCAACCGGAATCGGCGGTGGAGGGAATGGTTCTGGCGGCAGCTTTGCAACCGGAACGGACGGTCATGCCCTGATTGTTGTCAATGGGGGTATCGGCGATACGAGCAATCAAAAAAATTGGAGCGGCATGATCTTCGAGGGAAATACTGGCACAGTCTATGGAAATCCAACCATTCAAGAGAATATAGAGATTCCATCGGGCAAAACGCTGACCGTACCGGTAAACACCACCCTGACCGTGAAGGACGGCGTGACCCTCACCAATAACGGAAAAATTATAAACAACGGAAAAATCACCAACAATGGAACAATCACAGGAAACGGCACAGTCGAGGGGAACCAACCGCTTTTACCACCTCCACCTGTTTCTTACCGAACCTGTGATGAAAATGGGCAGAACTGGGAAACCAAGGAATGTAGAAACTACACTGTGGTGGACGGCAGTACGACCGCATGGAGTGACGGCTGGTATGTGGTCAACCGCAATGTAACAATTGCTGAACTCGTCACCGTTACCGGGAATGTCCGCTTGATTTTGACGGATGGCACAACTTTGACCGTCGACGGCGGCATCGGCGGCATCAATGTGGCAAAGGGCAACAGTTTTTCCGTTTATGCCCAGTCTGTCGGGGAAAACACGGGAAGGCTGACCGCAAACAGCGGCGGCTGGGGTGCGGGCATCGGCGGCGGAAACGGGAAGGCTGCAGGCACAATCACCATCCACGGCGGCGAAGTGACCGCAAACGGTAGCAAAGGCGGCGCGGGCATCGGCGGCGGAAGCGGCGCCGAATTTGATACTTCTGGCGGCACAATCACCATCCACGACGGCACAGTGAAGGCAACCGGCGGAGGTTCTGGAGCCGGAATCGGCGGCGGAAATAGTGGTTCTGGCGGCACAATCACCATCCACGGCGGCAATGTCACCGCAACCGGCGGAGATTCTGGAGCCGGAATCGGCGGCGGATATACTGGTTCTGGCGGCACAATCACCATCCACGGCGGCAATGTCACCGCAACCGGTGGACCTTCTGCAGCCGGAATCGGCGGCGGACAGGGGGGTTCTGGCGACAACATCACTATCAACGGCGGCAGTGTCACCGCAACCGGCGGGGGCTTCGCAGCCGGAATCGGCGGCGGTTTTGACGGCTCAGGCGGCACCATCAGCATCCACGGCGGCAATGTCACCGCAACCGGCGGAGGTTCTGGAGCCGGAATCGGCGGCGGATATACTGGTTCTGGCGGCACAATCACCATCCACGGCGGCAGTGTCACCGCAACCTGCGGATCTTTGGCAGCCGGAATCGGCGATGGAAATGGTGGTTCTGGCGGCAGCTTCGCAACCGGAGCGGACGGTCATGCCCTGATTTTTGCCAATGGGGGTATCAGCGATACGAGCAATCGGGACAGTTGGAGCGGCATTATCTTCGAGGGAGATACTGGTAAAGTCTATAAAGACCAAACCCTGCAAGAGAATATAGAGATTCCATTGGGCAAAACGCTGACCGTACCGGAAAACACCACCCTGACTGTGAACAGCGGCGTGACCCTCACCAATAGCGGAACAATCACAGGAAACGGCACTCTGGGTGGCGAAGGAAATCTTGCGGGTTCCGGCACCGTTGCAAATACCATTCGGAACAATCTGCAAAAGGATTCGAAAGTAACGGTCAACGTCAGCCCATCACTGGCAACCTACGGTTCCAAGGTGAACCTCACTGCCACCATATCCAAAGCGGCCACTATATCCAGAGCGGCCACTATATCCAAAGCGGCAAATGCCATCACTCGTGCAGCAGAAAATCAAGTGGAATTTTTCGTTGGAACAGACAGCAATAAGAAAAGCCTTGGCACAGCAAATGTCAGCGGCGATACTGCCACCCTTTCCGATGTGGAAATTTCACAAGAGAAAGGCTTTGCGGTTGGAGAAAATACTATCACCGCCGAATATGGCGGCAGCATGGGGCTGAAGCCGCAAACCGGCAGCACCCGGCTTACGGTGCAGGGAGATTTGAAGGATGCCATTGTGACGGTGAACGGCGAGTATTTTTATACCAATTCTCCCATTATCCCAGAGGTAAGTGTAACATGGAACGGTACGCAGCTTACAAAGGACACCGACTATACGGTTAACTATACGGATAACACCAATGTGGGCAATGCTACCGTAACTGTCACCGGTACAGGCAACTATATCAGCACAAAAACGGGGAGCTTTACCATCGCTCCGGCCCAGCTGAACGACGCGACAGTGAAAGTAAACGGCACCTATACCTACACCGGCCAGGCGCAGACCCCAGCCGCTGGTGATGTGGTTGTCACGCTGGGCGGCAAGACCGTCCCCAGCGATCAGTACACCATCGGCGCCAGCAATAATATCAATGCTGGGCAGGCGACCGTAACTGTGACCGCGAAAGCAGGTGGAAACTACACCGGTTCAGCCAGCGGGAAATTTACCATCGCTCTGGCCTCGCTGAACGATGCCAAGGTGGAGGTCAGCGGCGGGCCGTTTACCTATGACGGAACCTCCAAAGATCCCACTGTGACGGTGACGCTGGACAGTAAGACCCTGAGTGCAAGCACAGACTACACCCTCTCCTATTCCAACAGCAACGGCGGGGACGGAAACCTCACCAATGCCGGAACGGTCACAGTGACCGCCACCGGTAAGGGCAATTACACAGCCACCGGCACAGGGACATTTACCATCAACAAGGCCCAACCGAGCTACACGCCCCCTACCGGTCTGACCGCCACTTATGGCGACACGCTGAAGGATGTACCTCTGACAGACGGCTGGGCTTGGAATGATCTAAATACTTCGGTTGGCAATGTAGGAGAGAACACCTTCCCTGCTACTTACAACAAAGATAGTAGCGGCAACTATAACCCGGTACAGCAAAACCTTACAGTGAAGGTAAGCCCTGCTTCTTATAAGATCACCCTTACCGGGCAAGCGGACAGCCCCACGCAGATCACCTTGGAGGAGGCTCAGGTAGAACCCGGCAACACCGGCGCAGCAGTCAGCTACGGCATGAATACCACCAACACAGCCCCCAGTAAGTGGCAGGCAGAGAAAGCATTCTCCGGCTTGACCGCAGATACCACCTACTACTTCTTTGCAAAGGTGGCGGCCACCACCAACTATGCGGAAACCATCAGCACAGGCGTGGCAATTACCACCCCCGAAAAAGAGGTCAGCAGCATTTCCATCCAAACCCAGCCCGCCAAGCTGGCCTACACCAGCGGCCAGACGCTGGATCTGAACGGCCTGTCGGTGCAGGTAAGCTATAGAGACAACACCAGCAAAACCATTGGCTGGGACGCCAACAAGCTGACCGCCGATCCCGCCCAGGGCACGGTGCTGACCGTTACCGGGCATAGCGGAAAAACTGTCACCATCAGCTATGGCGGAAAAACGGCCAAAACCGATGCACTTACCGTGGGTAAGGCAGAGCAGGCGGCTCTTTCCATCACCGGCAAGCCCACTACCGTCTACAACGGGGACACCTTTACCTTGACGACCATCGGCGGTTCCGGTACAGGGACGGTCACATGGGAGATCATCAGCGGCCCCGCAACAGTGGATGCCAACGGTAAGGTTACGGTAACTGACATCGGCGAAATTCAAATCAAAGCGGTCAAGGCCGCAGATACCGAATACGCCCAGTCCGAGACAACCATTGCGCTGACAGCGGTGAAGAAACCCAGCAGCGGCGGGGGCAGTTCCTCTGGCGGTGGCTCGTCCTCCGGTAGTGGTTCTTCTTCCGATAACGGCGATTCCAGCGGCTCCACGGTTGTAGAGCGTCCGGATCAGACCAAACCGGAAATCCCTACCACCAGCCAGACCAAGCCGGCAACACCGGATAAAAACGGAAATGCCAGCATTAACGGCAACGCCGTACAGGACGCAATCAACAAGGCCACCGCTGACGCGAAGAAAAATGGAACCACCGCAAACGGCATTGCCGTAACGGTTCCCATCCAGAACGCGGCAGATGCAAAGAATCTTACCATCACCATCAAGGCACAGACGCTGGACAAGCTGGTGACGGCAAAGGTACGCCGGTTTGAGATTACTACAAACGGCCTGCCCTCTTTCGGATTTACGTTGGATACCTTGAAGATGCTGAATGCCCAGTCCAAGGGAGGGAATCTGATTCTGCGGGTTTCCAAAGCAGCGGTCACTTCCGCTAAGGCAAAGGCGGCGATTGGAACAAGACCAGTTTATGAGTTCTCTCTGGTTTATGTCAAAGGCGGCAAGAAAGTGCCCCTCACCGATTGGCAAGGCAAGACGGTTTCCGTCAAACTGCCCTATACCCCGGCGGCAAACGAACAGGCTGGAAACCTGTATGCGGTCTATGTGAACGACAAAGGCAAGGTACAATGGCTCACCAAGTCCAGTTATGACGCGGACCAGAAAGCCGTGATTTTTGAAGCACAGCATTTTAGTATCTACGGCGTAGGCTACAAGAACCCGGTTCCGAACTTCACCGACATCAATGGTCATTGGGCCAAGGAACACATCCTGTTTGCAGTCAGCCGCGGGCTGTTCTCCGGCACAAGCAAAACCACCTTTAGTCCGAACACCACCCTGACACGGGGAATGTTCGTCACCGCCCTGGGACGGCTGGCAGGAATCAATCCGGCGGATTACCAAAACAGGAAATTTACTGATGTGAAAGCCAACGCCTACTACGCCCCCTATGTCAACTGGGCAGCGAGTAAGGGAATTGTCAGCGGTACGACTTCCTCCACCTTTGCCCCGGACAGCAGCATCACCCGTGAGCAGATGGCAGTAATTATGAAGAACTACGCTGACAAGATGGGTTACTCCATACCGAAAACGCTGGCGGCTGTGACCTTTGCCGATAACGCGCAGATTTCTTCCTGGGCAAAGGATGCGGTCAAGGCTATGCAGCAGGCGGGCGTTCTCTCCGGCAAGGAAAACAACCGGTTTGACCCGCAGGGCAACGCCACCCGCGCCGAGGCGGCTACTGTCCTGCACCGGTTTGTGGAGATTGTCATTGACCCGCAGTCCGCAAACGGCTGGCAGCAAAATGACAGCGGCGAATGGAGTTACTACAAGGACGGAGGGCCGGTCAAAGGCTGGCTCTCCGACGACCAGAAATGGTACTGGCTGGACAAGGCCACCGGTAAGATGTTCTCCGGCGGCTGGAAGCAGATTGATGGCAAGTGGTACTACTTCTACGCAGACGGCTCTATGGCGGTCAGCACCAAAGTGGACGGCTACGAAGTTGGCGCAGATGGCGCGAGAAGATAACTGACCACAAATTTAGAAAGGACACGAAGCAGCATTGGAGTATATTGAAACAATAACAATAGATGCCGCAAGCGGTTTTCGGGACATATAACTTCTGCTGCTTTGTTCCATTCCCATAGCGGTGCAAGGGAGGCCGCTTATGGGTAGATACCCCTTTTGACCTTTCTCCACCGCTAACAGGTGGAGACTTCCAAAATAACATATCCAGTCCGATCAGGGCGCAAGTGAACTTACCATCACTTGCGCCCTATTTTTGTACGCCTTTTTTCGATAAGAACCCCCCATTTTCTGTATTCAAAAACAAAAACAAAAAACGACGGAAGTATCACAAAAAGTCCGACAAACCTCCACCTGCCGAACCATATTCCCCAACGGTTCGACATAAACGGTTCCGCTGTGTCGGCTGCCGTTCACCGCCCTCCGAAAGTTTGAAAACCTATCCACCTTTCAAACTTTTCGGAGGTAACGGCTATGAGTAAAAATCGTGAAGAAAGGGCGAATTATTATCTTTACATAGATGGACAGACTGTGCCGGTAAGCGAACAGGTCTACCGTGTGTATCAGCACTACGAACGGAAAGAGGAATACTTTTCCTATGATCTGAAAGTGGAAAAGTTCCAGAAAGAAACCGCCTCTTTCCTACCCAGCCGCGAGGATTCCTATGAACGTCTGCTGGAACAGGACAAGCAGTTTGCCGCACCCGGAAAAAGCGTAGAACAGCTTGCAGCGGAACATCTGGAAGCAGAGCAAGTACGCTTCTGTCTTTCCAAATTAAGCGAGGACGAGCGAGATCTGATTTTACTGCTTTTCTATCAGGAAAAGACGGAACAGGAAGTCGGGAATATGCTACACATTTCGCAGCAGTCGGTCAATAAGAGAAAACAGACGCTACTGTTGAAGCTGAGAAAAATTTTTGAAGAATTTTTCTAAAATCGGTTGTTAAACTGCTTTCCCAACGGGGAAATAAGTGAGGGGGTCTATCTCTCTCATGCAGCTTGACAACTGAATAGACGGCATTTCCGGTACATAACCCATGTACGAGCGAATCAGGCGCGCCGCGAAGATGGACAGCCCCAGGAGGTGATAAACAGGGCTGCTCCGAGCGATCTACGCCAGCCTGATCCCCGAAGGCGGCACTTCGGGACGCGGTGACTGCATGGGGGAATAATGATACTTCCTCACGGCCTCCTAAAGACTTGGGGGGAACCCTGCGGCACACGATACGAACGGTGCTGCGGAGTTATGACAGCCGCGCCAGCGGAGACCGGGAATGTCCCCATCGTTAGGGGCGCGTGGCAAATGTGACGAGCATAAACCAAACTATCATACAGCAGCCGTACCGATTGACTGGTTCGCATATACCCTCAACTTTATCGGTGCGGCTGCTTATCTTTATATGAATTGAGACAAACTGTTTCCTCATATCTTATGAAGAAACAGTTTTTTTGACTGGAGGTGCGTCAATATGGATCAGCAGATTACCCCTACGACCTCCTATAAAGAGGTGAAAATCGGGAAAACCATTTACCGTGTGACCAGCTTTTTTTCGGGTGAAAAGGAGCTGGGAAAGACTTTGGAGCAGCTGGCTGTCCGGCGCGCCATGTCGGAGGTTTCCACACCTGCCAGCTGCTCCGCACACACGGCTACATAGTCACACTATCCTCCCGGCTTTGCCGCATCCTTGCGCGGCGATGGATTCTCCGTTACGATATTCATACAGGGATACTCCCTGTGGAGCCATCACGCCGCATGAGGTATGGAATCTGGATTGTCGGGAGGTAAAATAAAGATGACTACAAAAACATACAACGTCGGCATCTACTGCCGTTTGAGTAACGACGATGAACGCGACGGCGAATCCGTCAGCATCGAGAACCAGAAACTGCTGCTTCAGAACTATGTGCGGCAGCGGGGCTGGAATGAAATTGATACCTATATCGACGATGGATATTCAGGTACGAATTTTGACCGTCCTGGGGTCAAACGACTAATCGAGGACGCCAAGGCCAAGCGGATCAATGTGATTCTGGTCAAGGATCTGTCCCGTTTTGGCCGTAACTACATTGAGTTCGGGCAATACACGGATTACTTATTCCCATCCCTGGGCTGCCGGTTTATCGCTCTGAACAACGGCATTGACACGGAAAGCACCAATGGCAGCACCGATGTCATGTGCTTTTTGAACTTATTTAACGAATTTTATAGCCGCGACACCAGTAAGAAGGTCAAAGCAGTCAAAAAAGCCTGTGCAGAAAACGGGAAATTCATGGGAACCTATCCCGCCTACGGCTATAAGCGGGACCCAGCGGATAAGCACCATCTGGTGATCGACGAGGACACCGCCCCGATTGTGCGCCGTATCTTCGAGATGCGGGCAGCCGGAACAGGGTTTCACGCCATCGCCGTTATGCTGAATGAGGAAGGCATCCCGTCCCCCGGTGTGCTGTACTACCAGCGCAAGGGACAGAGCGATCCGCGCCGGGTCAACCACAAATGGGCAGACCAGACGGTGAAGAATATCGTCCGCAGCGAGGTTTACATCGGCAACATGGTTCAGGGAAAGACCGGAACGCTGTCGTATAAATCCCGTAAACTCGTGGGTAAGCCGGAGGAAGAATGGATTCGTGTGGAAGGGACCCATGAACCGATTATCTCACAGCAGCTGTGGGATACCGTAGTCAGCATTGATAAAAAGAAGGTGCGGAAATCTTCTTCCGCTGACGGTTACAGGAGCATCTTCACCGGCCTTGTGTACTGTGCGGACTGCGGTTTCAAAATGAGAAATCAGGTGGAGCGATTCACCTATAAAGACGGGACGCCGGGGCGGTACAGCTCCTTTATCTGTGGGAACTACTCCCGCAGCGGCAAGGGGGCCTGCACCATCCACACCATCTATGAGAATGTACTGAGCCAGCTTGTATTGGAGGACATTCGGGAAAAGGCCCGTTTTGCGGAATATGACCCGGAGCAGCTGGTCCAGCAGATTATCCGCTTAAAGGATAAGGAAGCTAAAAGCCGCCTTTCCTCCTGTGAACAGGAGCTGAAAACATACACGGTGCGGCTTTCCGAGCTGGAACGGCTGATGCAGAATCTCTACGAGGATAAATGCGCCGGAACCATCCCGCAGACCGTTTTTCAAACCCTGATGCACAAATATGAAGCAGAACGGGCAGAAAAGGCCGAAGCAATCCCGGAACTGGAACGTAAGGTCAAAAGCTATCTGGAAAACCGGACTGACGCCAACCGCTGGCTGACTATTATCTGCCGGTACACAGAGATTACAGAGCTGGATGAATCCATTCTCTTTGAACTGGTAGACCGTATTGAGGTTGGAGAAACCAAAAAAGTGGGCGGACAGCGGATTTGTGACCTCCGCGTTTACTACCGCTATGTCGGAAATGTGGATGCGGCACTGGCACAGGAAGAAAGGAGGCAGCCACTTGAAGAAGCAATATAAGGTCGGCATCTACTGCCGCCTGAGTGTGGACGATGCCTCCAATTCTGCAAAGGCAAAAAACTATATCCCCGGTGATGAATCCGCCAGCATAGAAAACCAGCACGAAATTCTCTCCAAATTTGCCATGCTCAACGGCTGGATAGAGGTCAAGACTTATCGGGACGATGGGTACAGCGGCGGAAATTTTCAGCGGCCCGGATTTTTGGAAATGCTGGAGGATGCCCGCCACGGTCTGATTAACCTGATTCTGGTCAAAGACCTGTCCCGCCTGGGGCGTGACTTTGTGGAGGTAGGCCG
>UMHE01009811.1_pt1 | contig 12545 bp, 11 predicted proteins | sample 1965451 | NCBI WGS metagenome assembly UMHE01 (sample SAMEA4836090, study PRJEB28245) | human gut metagenome | biome: gut microbiome; material: fecal sample | place: Denmark | collected 2008 | reverse complement strand
AAGTTTGTCTTTCCGAAAGCATAATTTCTTTTGTCCATTTTATAACTGAAATTGAATTTGTTATGTAATGTATATATTTAAATCTTATACAGGTCGCCAGCCTTCATTCTGAGGAACTTGTTCACAGAAATCGTAGCGCAGATGGCTGTCAGGAACAATCCGAAGAACACCACCACACCGGCTGTTATGGCAAGCACGTCCCATGTAAGGATGTCGAGGACGGCTGGCTCATACACGTAAAGGGCGTAGATGGCTCCGCCGAGGGCGCAGCACGCGATGATGGCGGCAAGCAAGCCCAGCAGCATATAGTGACGCACGAAAGGAGCGCGGATGAATCCCCATGACGCACCTACGAGCTTCATCGTATGGATGGAGAAGCGGCGGGCATAGATGCTCAGACGCACAGTGTTGTTGATGAGCGAGAACGACACGATGGTGAGCAGCAGGGCTATGCTGAGCAGCACCACGCTGATCTTGGCGATGTTGGCATTGACGCTGTCCACGAGGTCCTTCTCATACTTCACCTCGCTTACCTTCGGATAGTTCTTCAGCTCACGCGAGATATAGACGAGTGAGTCCGAATTGGCATAGTCGGACTTGAGCGTCACTTCCACAGAAGAAAGGAAAGGATTGGTGTCGGCAAACTCGCGCGGGTCGGTGCCCAGCGTGCGGATGCCCTCACGGAGCGCCTCCTCCTTGCTGACGTACGTAAGCTTGTGGATGTAAGGACGCGTGCGCAGACGGGCACAGAACTGCTGTGCCTCTCCCGACGTCATGTCGTCCTGAAGCACCATTGTCACCACGATGTTCTGACGGACATATTCAGAAAGGTTGCGCGCGGTGAACACTGAGAACACCACGAGGCCCAATAAGATAAGCACCATTGCCGTGCTTATACATAGCGTTACTGCCTGCAATCCATGACGATTGCCGGTCTTCTTTTTTTTCTTTGCCATTTCCAAAAGGATATATTACTCCAAATTTCTTGCAAAGGAACAAAAAAATATTGGTTTCAGCGACTGATTAACGTCAATTAACAAGCTTTTTCGGACTATCGGGCAGTATATCACACACATTGTTTAACTTTGCACTATACATTAATAATAATATACATATATAATCTTATGCCAACAGCTTTATATCCTTCTCCCATCGTCGGACCCATACACAGCCGGCGTCTGGGCATCTCGCTCGGCGTGAACGTCAACCCGAGCGACGGCAAGATTTGCACGTTCGACTGCATCTATTGTGAGGTGGGCTACAACGCCATGCGCCGCCCCACCCTGCCGCGCCCGTCACGACAGCACGTGGCGGAATGCCTGGAAAAAAAGCTGAAGGAGATGAAAGACACACATAAAAACCTGGACGTCATAACTTTCTCGGGCAACGGAGAGCCCACAACGCACCCCGACTTTGAGGGCATAGTGGACGACACCATCCGCCTGCGCAACCTCTACTTCCCTACAGCAAAGGTATCGGTGCTCAGCAACTCCACCATGGCACATCTTCCTGCCGTCCATCGTGCCTTGGAGCGCGTGGACAACAACATCCTGAAGCTCGACACCGTGAACATCGACTACATCCGCCGCGTGGACCGTCCGACGTCGCCAGCATACAACATTGACGACATCATCAGCACTCTCCGCTCATTCCACGGCAACATCATCATCCAGACTATGTTCATGAAGGGAACCGACATCAACGGTCAGGACCTCAACAACACGTCCGACCGTTACGTAACGCCCTGGATAGAAGCGCTTAAGCTTATCCGTCCGAAGCAGGTGATGATCTACACCATTGACCGCGACACACCCTGCCACACATTGCAGAAAGCCACCCACGAAGAGCTCAACAACATCCGCGACCGAGTGGCGGCAGAGGGAATAGAATGCACGGCAGCATATTGACAAAGCTATTTCATTGCTCACACAACCGCTCCACCTCGTCCTTAGCCAATCCCGTCATTGACGCAATGGCATCAACGTCCATTCCTTTGTCATACATCATCTTTGCCACTAACGCTATTCCTTCAGCACGACCCTTCTCAAGTCCTTCCTCTCGTCCCTTCGCAAGTCCTTCTTCTCTACCTTTTGCAAGTCCTTCCTCCATGCCTTCCTCTCGTCCTTGCTCCTTCGCCGTGTCCAACGAGTTCTTTATGTCGCGATATGCCTTGAGGCTATCCTCGTATTCACGCAACTCCGTAGGAGTAAAGCGTGCCACGGCAGCAGCATCAAAAAGCTTAAAGCCAAAATCGGTCAACAAACTGATATATCGTTCTTCTGACTGTCTCATAACTGATTGTATTATAGCGTTAGGCAAAGATAGTGCAATAAATCAGAATATTCAAATATTTACAAAAAAATAACGCCGCAATTTAACCTACCGCCAAAATCCTGTTTATCGCTGAGCTAACACATAAGCTTGCAGTACAAACATAGGAGGCTATGGAAACTTGTGAATTGCAGGTTAGCAATTAGCATAATACAAAAAAAGAGGAACTTACTTGCGTAAATTCCTCTCTTCAGTTTATTCAACTTTGTGACTCCGGCAGGATTCAAACCTGCAACCTTCTGATCCGTAGTCAGATGCTCTATTCAGTTGAGCTACGGAGCCAAAAGCTTTTAAAGCGTTGCTTCTCGAAAGCGGGTGCAAAGGTAAGAAATATTTTTGAATCTACAAAATTTAATTTGTATTTTTAAAAACTTTCTTGCTTTACAACCTGTCGGGATGACTGGACTCGAACCAGCGACCTCACGCCCCCCAGACGCGTGCGCTAACCAACTGCGCTACATCCCGTTGTTCTTGTAAGCGGGTGCAAAGGTAGGGGTTTATATTGAAACCACCAAATTTATCAGCAACTTTTTTTTCCTTTTCGTGCGTTTTTTATTGTTTTGCGGGGCGTTCTTGCCCAATAAGGAAACCAAACGGTTTGTTAACTAATGCGTAACTTTATTGTTTTTACTTACATTAATCTTGTTATTCAGGATTTTTGGTTAAATTTGCATAGTAATATAAGTAAACAGCAAACATGCAATATATACTCAACGCTCCTTCACGGCTGGATGCCACCGTGAAGCTGCCAGCATCAAAGAGCATCAGCAACCGTGCCTTGATTATCTATGCCCTATCGAAAGGCAACATGCTGCCGGAGAACCTGTCTGTCTGCGACGACACGGAGGTGATTGTTAACGCCATGATGTATAAGCCTGACACCATAGACATCAAGGCTGCAGGAACCGCCATGCGTTTCATGACGGCTTACCTGGCTGTTACGCCGGGCGAGCACACCATCACGGGTACGGAGCGCATGAAGCAGCGTCCGATAAAGATATTGGTGGATGCGCTGCGTTATCTCGGTGCCGACATTGAGTATCTCGGCGAGGAGGGCTTTCCGCCGCTGCGCATAAAGGGCAAGCCGCTCAACGGCGGACACATCGAAATACCTGCCAACGTCAGCTCGCAATACATTTCGGCGCTGCTGATGATTGGTCCGGTTCTGAAGAACGGGCTGGAGATAAAGATGACGGGCGGCATCGCCTCGCGTCCTTACATCGACCTTACGTTGTGGATGATGAGGGAGTTCGGAGCTGACGCCGACTGGAGCGACTCAGAGACGCTGAAAGTGAACCCGCACCCTTACGAGCAGCACAAATATCTCATAGAAAGCGACTGGAGCGCTTCGTCATACTGGTACGAGATGATGACCTTGGCGGAGGACCCGGAGTCGATGGTGATGTTCGACGGTCTGTTTGACGCATCGAAGCAGGGCGACTCCATCGTGAAGTATATCTTCTCGCTGATGGGCGTGAAAACCCGCTTCCTATCCAACGGCACCGGAGCTCCAACCGTAAGGCTGAAGAAATGGCCCTGCCGTCTGCCACGACTCGACTATGACCTCCTTTCGGCACCCGACCTTGCACAGACTATCGTCGTGACCTGCGCTCTTATGGACATTCCCTTCCGCCTCACAGGACTGGCAAGCCTCAGAATAAAGGAGACCGACCGCATTGAGGCGCTGAAGTGCGAGCTGAAGAAGCTGGGCTACGTGCTGCGCGACGAGAACGGCGACACGCTCATCTGGGACGGTACGCGCTGCGAGGCAAGCATGGAACCCATCAACACCTATCAGGACCACCGCATGGCTATGGCGTTCGCGCCGGCTGCCATCAAGTTCCCCGGTCTGCGCATCAACGATCCGCAGGTGGTGACAAAGTCGTACCCGCAGTTCTGGGACGACCTCGAGATGGCTGGATGGAAGATAGAGAAGATAAAGGACTGACAAATACACATTATATAATATATAAAGAAAACCGCACAAGTGACAATACTGATACTGTCTATAGTAGCCCTCGGCGTTCTTGCAGCGATAGGCACGATCATCGCCAACCGCGGCAAGGACGACGACACGCCCATACACGTGGAGCAGACCTGTGCCACCTGCGACGGCACCGCATCGACGAAGTGCGAGCAGGAGTGCATGATGGAGGCTTCGACGAAACCTATCGAATACTTCGACGACGAAGAACTGGACACCTTCAAAGGCACACCTTCGGACGCTTATACGGACGAAGAGGTGGAAGAGTTTGCCAACGTGCTCTACACCATGCGGCAGGACGAGGTGGCGGCATGGTGCCGAAGCCTCAACTTGCGCGGCATCGAACTGCCCGACCAGCTGAAGGACGAAGTGTTCATCATGCTCAAGTAGGACATTCTCCTGCATACTGTATGCCCAGTATTTTCCCTAAACACACACTTATACACATAATATTTTGCATCTCCTAAAGACCCGACATATCATCCCAATGCTCCTCGCGGCTGTCCTTCTGGCTGCGACAGGATGTTCTACGCAGAAAAATACGGCGAAGACAAGATGGTGGCATTCATTCAAGGCTCGATATAACACATATTATAATGGTACGCTTGCCTACATCGACGGTTCGCTCGAGAAAGAGAACGGCAACAAGGACAACTTCACGGAGATGCTGCCGCTCTACACCGTCGGCAACAAACAGAGCCGCGAGATAGGCAAAGGCAACTTCGAGAAGGCCATAGAGAAATGCCAGAAGACCATCAAGCTGCACAGCATAAAGAAGCGTCCCGTCTGGGACAAGAAGCGACGCAAGACAGAGAAGGACATCGAGTGGCTGTCACGCCGCGAGTATAACCCGTTCCTGTGGAAGGCTTGGATGCTTATGGGAAGGTCGCAGTTCTATAAGGGAGCCTTTGACGAGGCTGCCTCCACATTCGCTTACATGGGTCGTCTGTATCAGACGCAGCCCGCCATATACGCCAAGTCGAGGGCTTGGCTCGCCAAGTGCTACCTTGAGGAGGGTTGGCTCTACGACGCTGAGGACGTGGTGAGGAACATGGAGCGCGACTCCATCCACTGGTCTGCACGCAAGGAATGGGACTACACCTACGCCGACTACTACATCCACACGGGCGACTACGCCAAAGCCATACCCTATCTCAGAAAGGTGATAAAGCATGAGATGCGACGCAAGCAGCGTGCCCGCGAGTGGTATCTGATGGGACAGCTGCAGGCGGCGCTCGGCAACAAGGCGGAGGCGATGCGTGCATACAAGCGCGTGATAAGGCAGAATCCGCCTTACGAGGTGGAGTTCAATGCCCGCATTGCCATGACGGAGGTGATGTCAGGCGGACAATGGAAGAAAATGGTGAGCCGACTGAAGAGAATGGCGGCTTCGGACAAGAACAAGGAATATCTGGACCAGGTGTATTATGCCATCGGCAACATATATCTGGCGCAGAACGACACGGCTAAAGCCATCAGCGCATACGAGCGCGGTGCCGCCAAAGCCACAAGGTCGGGCATCGAGAAGGGCGTGCTCCTGCTCAAGTTGGGCGACATCTATTGGGAGATGGAGCGCTATAACGACGCACAGAGATGCTATGGCGAGGCCATCGGACTGCTGGACAAGGAACGTAAGGACTACGAGGAACTGTCTCATCGCTCGAAGGTGCTCGACCAGCTGGTGCCATATACCGACGCCGTACACCTGCAGGACTCGCTGCAGACACTTGCCAAGATGGACGAGAAGGACCGCAACGCTGCCATCGACCGAACCATCGCCGAACTGAAGCGCAAGGAGAAGGAGGAGCGTGACCGACTCGCAGAGCAGAATGCGCAGGAGACAATGCAGCAGAACGGCGGCGGCAACAACATGCAGCAGCAGAACAACCGACAGCAGAACAATACCAATCAACAAAACAACGGTCTGTGGTATTTCTATAACGCCACGGCTGTAAGCCAGGGTAAGTCTGCCTTCCAGAAGATGTGGGGCAAGCGAGAGAACGTCGACAACTGGCAGCGCGTCAACAAGACGGTGGTGAACTTCGGCGGCAATCAGGAGGAAACGGAGCTTAGCGAGGCTCAGCTCGACTCCATCGCACGCCAGGAAGCCATAGAGGACTCGCTGGCTCAGATAGCGGACAGCGCACAGAACGACCCGCACAAGCGCGAGTATTATCTGGCGCAGATTCCGTTCACGGATGATCAGATTGAGGCGAGCAACAAGATAATTGAGGACGGTCTGTTCAATGCAGGCGTAATCTTCAAGGACAAGCTCAACAATCTGCCGCTCTCAGAGAAGCAGCTCAAACGACTGACAAGCCAATATCCCGACTTCGAGAAGATGGCGGACGCATATTATCACATGTATCTGCTCTATATGAGGAAGGGCGAAACGGATGTGGCGGAAGGATATGTGGAACGCCTGAAGAAGGAATATCCCGAAAGCGAATGGACCACTCTCCTATCCGACCCTTACTTCGTGGAGAACGCCAAGCTCGGCGTACACATGGAAGACTCGCTGTATGCCTCGACGTACGATGCCTTCAAGGCGGCTCGTTACGCAGAGGTTAGTGGCAATGTGCGCATATCCGACAGCCGATTCCCGCTCGGCGCCAACCGCGACAAGTTTGTCTTTATAGGCGGATTGTCGAAGCTTAACGAGGGCGACGCTGAGGGTTGTCTTGAGGATATGAACACGGTGGTGAAGAAATGGCCGCAGAGCGGAGTGGCTGAGATGGCGGGCATGATAGTGAAGGGTGTCAGCGAAGGAAAGCGTCTCAAGGGCGGAAAGTTCGACCTTGACAATGTTTGGGAAAGACGTTCGGAGGTGCTGACCGACAACGACTCTACCGCTGTACGCGAATTGTCGGACGAACGATTTGCCGCCTTCACATTCATGATAGCCTACAAGCCGGACTCTACGGACGAGAACCGACTGCTCTTCGAGCTTGCAAGATATAACTTCACCAGCTTCCTCGTGCGCAATTTCGACATCGCCGTGGAGGATGCTGACGGCATTCATCGCATGAAGGTGAGCGGATTCCGCAACTATGACGAGGCTTTGCAGTACGTAAGACAGCTCTTCACCAACAAGACCATCACGTCATTGATAGGCAGAAACCGCACTATTATAATAAGCGAGAAGAACTTGCCGTTGCTCGGACGACAGTTCAGCTACGACGATTACGCCCGTTTCTACGACAAACACTTCGCTCCGATAAAGATTAGCGACGAGCAACTGCTCAATGTTCCGGAGACGGTGACAACGCCGAAGCCGAAGGACGACAAGAGAGAAATGCCGGAAGACGGCTCGTACGACCTCGATAGTTCGAACGGTAGCAACGGTTCTACCGATACTTTCCTGGACTTGCAGGAGGGCGAAACGCAGGATAAGCAGGAGGGCGAGACGCTCATAGAGGCTCCCACAACGGGCAATGCCGTGAAGGAGGAATCAGGAACGACCGTAACTATGGAGCCGCCGACGACCGTAACTGACGAACCGGGCGGCACCACAATAATGGAGGAGCCGACCGTCAAGGAGAATCCGACAAAGCCAAACGTGGAGCAGAATCTGATTATAGAGGAGCCGATTACTGAACAGAAACCTGCTGTTAAGGAACAGAAACCAACCGTTCAAGAGCAGAAACCGACTGTTAAGGAGCAGAAACCAGCCGTTAAAGAGCAGCCTACGCAGAAGGAGAAGCCTTCGTCAAAGTCGCTGGAGGACGAGTTCTACTTCGGTGACGACCCACAACCTGCCACAAACAGCGGCTCTGGATCGAATAAGAAGCAGAACAACAGCACGGATTTCGACGACGAATACTATGAGTTGGACGGATTCTAAGCTATGAGTCGGACGGATTATTAGCAACATAATACATCATCAAATAAAGGAAATTGACAATGAGCACAGGACACTTATTATGGGTGGATGACGAGATTGAACTCCTTAAAGCCCATATCATATTTCTTGAGAAGAAAGGCTACGATGTCACTACGGTAAGCAACGGCACGGACGCCATAGAGGAATGCCGACAGCAGACCTTCGACCTCATCTTGCTGGACGAGATGATGCCGGGCCTGACCGGACTGGAAACGCTGCAAGTGATAAAGGACATACAGCCCGCCACACCCGTTGTCATGGTGACAAAGAGTGAGGAGGAGAACATCATGGACCAAGCCATAGGTTCGAAGATAGCCGACTATCTCATCAAGCCTGTCAATCCAAGCCAGATATTGCTGACCCTGAAGAAGAACATTCACCAGCGTCAGATAGTCACGGAAGTGACGCAGACAGGATATCAGCAGAACTTCCAGAACATCACAATGCAGATTGGCGACAGCCGAACCGTGGATGAATGGAAGGACGTTTACCGTCGTCTTGTGCATTGGGAGCTGGAGCTTTCTGACACAGACTCGGGCATGACGGAGATGCTGCAGATGCAGAAGGAAGAGGCAAACAACGCTTTCGCCAAGTTCATCAAGAACAACTATCTCAGTTGGGTGGCTCCCGGACAGACCGACCGTCCGCTCATGAGCCCGGATATATTCAAGAACAAGGTGTTTCCTGCCATCAACGGCGGTGACAAGGTGTTCGTCATCGTAATCGACAACTTCCGCTACGACCAGTGGAAACTATTGGCGCAGGAGATCGGCGACATGTTTGACATTGAAGAAGACATGTATATGAGCATCCTGCCTACAGCCACACAGTACGCCCGTAACGCCATCTTCTCAGGTCTTATGCCGAAGCAGATAGAGAAGATGTTCCCCGAACTGTGGATTGACGAGGACGAGGACGAGAGCAAGAACATCAACGAGGAGCCGCTGCTGAAGAAGCAGATAGAGAGGTTCCGTCGCCACGATACGTTCTCTTACCACAAGATCAACGATTCGGTCGGTGCCGACAAGCTGCTCGAACGTCTCGGCGACCTGATGAAGAACGACCTTAATGTGGTGGTGGTCAACTTCATTGACATGCTTTCGCACGCCCGAACAGAATCGAAGATGGTGCGCGAACTTGCTAACAACGAGTCGGCTTACCGCAGCATTACGCTCTCATGGTTCCGCCATTCGGTGATGGCTGACCTTCTGAAAGCGCTCTCACAGCGCGACTGTAAGATTATCCTCACCACCGACCACGGCAGTATCCGCGCCTCGAAGCCGGTGAAGATAGTGGGTGACCGCAACACCAACACCAACCTGAGGTATAAGCTCGGCAAGAATCTGAACTGCCAATCGAAGGAGGTATTCGTTATAAAGAATCCGCAAGAGGCCCAGTTGCCAGCACCGAACATCTCCACTTCGTACGTCTTCGCCACGGGCAACACGTTCTTCGCTTACCCCAACAACTACAATTACTACGTGTCTTACTATCGCGACACGTTCCAGCACGGTGGCATTTCGATGGAAGAGATGCTCATCCCGCTGATAACGCTGAACCCAAGGAAGAAGTAAAACAACAACAACAATAAAACCGTAAACGGATAATACATATATTTATGGAAATCAGAATCAATTCCCTGGCAGACATAAACGAGGCTGCCAAGCAGTTCATTGCCAATATGGGCAACGGCAAGGTGTTTGCTTTCTATGGCAAGATGGGAGCCGGAAAGACCACCTTCATCAAGGCTATATGTGAGGAAATGGGCGTGGAGGACGTAATAACGTCACCCACTTTCGCCATCGTAAACGAATATACAAGCCAGAAGACAGGCGATACCATCTATCACTTCGACTTCTATCGCATCAAGAAACTGGAAGAAGTGTATGATATGGGCTATGAAGACTACTTCTATGGTGGCAGTATCTGCTTCCTTGAGTGGCCCGAACTCATAGAAGACCTGCTTCCCGAGGACGCCGTGAAGGTAAGCATAGAGGAAACGGAGGACGGCGGAAGAATCGTAAAGTTCTAACTGTCGTTACAAAAAAAATCCGCAACGCTAACAAAATGGCGTTGCGGATTTTTTTTGTTATTCCCTTATAAGGCCATAAAAGACCATTGATAAGGTCATAAGAGATTATTTATAAGGTTATGATAAGCCTATTCGATGACCAGCTCCACGGGACAATGGTCGCTGCCGAACACCTCGTTATGTATGGATGCTGCGGTCACACGGCTCATCAGTCGCTCCGATACGATGAAGTAATCGATGCGCCATCCGGCGTTCTTCTCGCGTGCCTTGAATCGGTAAGACCACCACGAATAGGTAGGATCGTCGGGGTGAAGCGTTCTGAACGTATCGACAAATCCCTCTGAAAGAAACCTTGTCATCTTCGCACGCTCCTCGTCCGTGAATCCGGCGTTCTTGCGATTGGTCTTCGGATTCTTCAGGTCAATCTCCTCGTGCGCCACATTAAGGTCGCCACAGAGAATGACCGGCTTGCGGGCGTCAAGCGTCTTGATGTACGCAAGGAAGTCGTCCTCCCATGTCATGCGGTAGTCCAGACGGCGCAGACCGTCCTGCGAGTTGGGCGTATAGCACGTTACGAGGAAGAAATCGTCCATCTCCAACGTGATGACACGGCCCTCATGGTTGTGTTCGTCCTTCTCTTCTCCTATGCCATAGCTGACCGACAACGGCTTGAGACGCGTGTAGATGGCAGTTCCTGAATAGCCTTTCTTGTCGGCATAGTTCCAGTATGAGCTGTAGCCTTCAAACTGAAGGTCTAACTGTCCCGCCTGCATCTTCGTCTCCTGAAGGCAGAAGAAGTCGGCATCAAGCGTACGGAAAGACTCCTCAAAGCCTTTCTGCACACAGGCGCGCAGTCCGTTGACATTCCATGAGATAAACTTCATAATTACTTAGAAAGACAGGTGAATAAGAGATTGCGGAAGAACTGTTTCGACACCTGATTGTTGAAGTCAACAGGAGCCTTGTCGAACGTAATCGAGTTGAGGTACATGTTGAACTCGAAGGTGCGTGTCGTGTAGTTGTAGTTGCCTCCGAAGTTGTTGGTAAGGAACACGAAGAAGACGTCGTGCTTGCCACCGTCATACTCGAGAGTCTGCTTGAAGTAGATCGGATTGACGAAGAACGAGATGGCTGAACTGGTCACGAATGACGTTGTGGGCACATAATAGTAACACTTGAGGTCAAGCTTTGTGTCCAGCTTACCGATTGCCTCCTTAAGGCTGCGGAGCTTCTGAACCTCCTGGTTGTTTGATCCAGCGTAAGGAGTGTTAAGGTTGATACATGAGTCGAGCACGCTTACTGGGAAGTCAGACACGGTCAGCGTAGAGTCAGTACGCACGGTCCAGCGTGTCTGAACAGAGTCGTACTTCACGTACTGCTGCTTCTGAGCGTCGGCATAATAGACGCGCATCTTACCAGAATACATATTAGCCATCGTTGACTGGTACTGCTTCTGGGTCTGATAGTCGATGGAATAGTCCGTCGAGTCAGTGTTGCACGATGTGAAGGAAATGGCCATCGCCATGATTCCGAATACAGACAATAGAATAGTCTTGAGATTTTTCATTGTTCTTTGTTTATTTTTTAGTTGTTAATCTATACATTAAATGCACGATTAACGTATATCTTGCCTGGGGAAGTCAAGTTTTTTTAGAATTTATGCGAGTTGGAATTGACCAGCTCCATAAACTCCTGTCTTGTCTTGGCCTGCTCGAAAGCGCCACAGAAGTCGGACGTTACGGTTATGGAGTTCTGCTTCTCCACGCCGCGCATCTGCATGCACATGTGCTTTGCCTCTATCACAACCATGACGCCGAGCGGATGAAGTGTCTCCTCGATGCACTCGCGAATCTGCTGCGTAAGGCGCTCCTGCACCTGCAGACGGTGCGAGAAAATGTCAACAACACGGGCTATCTTGCTTAGTCCGGTGATGTATCCGTTGGGGATGTAAGCCACGTGTGCCTTGCCATAGAAGGGCAGCATGTGATGCTCGCAAAGCGAGAAGAGGTCGATGTCCTTCACCACCACCATCTGATTGTAGTCTTCCTTGAAGAGTGCGTCCGTCAATACCTTTTTAGGGTCCTGCGTATATCCGCGTGTGAGCACCTGCATGGCCTTTGCCACGCGCATAGGTGTCTTCACAAGTCCTTCGCGTTCCACGTCTTCTCCAAGCAGCGTGAGAATGCTTTTATAGTGTGATGCAAGGTCGTCCAGACCTTCTCTGTATTCCGGATTATCCATATTTATATTTTTGAGTTTTGAATTTTATATCAGCCTTAATTCCGCAACACTATAGTTTAACATTATTTATAAGT
>UMHE01060950.1_pt1 | contig 12549 bp, 10 predicted proteins | sample 1965451 | NCBI WGS metagenome assembly UMHE01 (sample SAMEA4836090, study PRJEB28245) | human gut metagenome | biome: gut microbiome; material: fecal sample | place: Denmark | collected 2008 | reverse complement strand
AAGCCTGTCATCGTAATACTGATATTGCAATGAGCCGTCCATCCGCGGGCCCCAGGACTCCAGACTCACAGTACTGGTATAATCCGGTACAGGATGATAGCCCAGTCCCTTGGCATTGTCGCCGCTTCTGAGATAGTAGTAATAGTTGGAATTGGTACCCTGACCATATTCATACTGAAGTTCAGGCGATGTCGTCAATGTTTCGAACATCACATTCGTGCTGTATGAAACGCTGAGTTTCGCATCCTGGTTTCCTCCTGATTTGGTAGTGATGATGATAGCACCATTGGCGGCATTCGAGCCATAGAGCGCCGTGGCGGCAGGTCCTTTCAGCACCGTAATATTCTCAATATCATCAGGATTGACATCACTGGTTCCGTCACCATAGTCGATGGCAAAGGTGGACTCATCACTGCCTGAGGTAGAAGATGTGGACGTATTGAACATAGGCACGCCGTCGATGACGAACAATGCCGAGTTGTTGGCCAGATCCACCGAGGACTCGCCTCTCAATGTCACACGCATTGATCCGCCTGGACCGGAGTTTGTCCTGTCAATGGCGAGACCTGCAACCTTGCCTGCCAGTCCTCCTACCCAGTTGGAAGATGTGGCGGCATTGGAAAAGTTCCCGCCGTCAACCTTGGTCGCAGCATATCCAAGCGATTTTTCATCCCTCTTCATACCGAACGCCGTAACGACCACAGATTCAAGCACCTGCGCATCGTCCGTCATTCTCACGCTGATTTCCGACCTGCTGCCGACCTTGACAGTTTCGTCTTTGTAGCCCATTGAACTGAATCTCAATTCCTGCCCCGCGGCTACTTTGATGGAATATGCACCGTCATTGTCAGTAATGACGCCCGTAGTTGTCCCGACAATTAACACGCCGACTCCCGGAAGAGGTTTCCCTTCAGAATCTCTCACGACTCCAGACACAATGCGAGTTTCCCGGGTGCCGGCAGATTGTTCCGTCACCGTCTGCGATTTCGCCGCAATATTTGCATCGGCAGGCTTCAAACTTGTATCCGTCTTGATGGCAATCTTGTTCCCGATCACTTCGAACGTGCATCCAGTTCCTGCCAATGCTTTTTTAAGTACTTCGCTTACGGGCTCGTTTTCGGCATTGACCGTCACCTTTCCCGCCTGTTCAAGTACTTGAACGCTGTAAAAAAAGGTATAACTGCATTTCTTTTCGACTTCCGCTACAAATTCCCGTAGCGGCATGTCCTTGACATGCTATGCTAATGACCGGTTCCTGCCGAACTTCCGCCGCATTGACGGAAGAGGAAGCCCCGAAGCATACTGCCAACCCCACAGAAAACATTGCGACAAGCAATCTTTTCATAAAATTATTCATATTGTCGTGATTTATGGTTTTTCGGTAAACTCATCCACTTGACTAGAGAACACCATTCCACAGATAGAATGTTCCGCGTGTGCCGGTGGTGCTGCCGATGGCGTAGGTGCTGAGGTCTGTTTCTTCGGTGATTGTGGTGCCGTTGATGGTTCCGCCGAATCCGCAGGTTGTCGTCACGCCGGCTGAACTTGCAGCGTCGGCCTTGCCTATGATGCCGCCGGTGCTTACCTTTGCTGGAGCTATCAGTTCTCCATAGTATCTGCAACCATCAACTGTAGAAGAAACGGCTTCACCGACTATACCACCACAGTCTGCATTTGTGCTTCCGGCAGCTGCAGTTTTTATACTGGCTTTAACATAACATTCGGAAATAACGCTTGAATTAGCCACACCTGCTATTCCTCCACCAGGAGCAGAACGGGTAATGCTTCCAGTAAAACCACAGCCTTTCATAGTGCCTTTGGACACATAGCCGACTATTCCACCACTGGCTCCACGGAGACTATAGACAGTACCAGAATTTTGACAATCCTCAATAGTGGCAAGGAAATTATTGTCTTCAGAATAACCAACACTACCGACAATGCCGCCAGCAACATTTCCATTATATGAAATCCACGGATTGTTATTAAAGTGCCGGCTCTCAATTCTTGCTGTATTAGTGCATCTCTTTATAATAACATCTCCACCAAAGATTCTGCCCGCAATGCCTCCTACATGCACGGAGTAGCCATTTGTTTTGACATTATTCGCTTTAACGGAGACCTTGGATGAATTTGAACAATCGGATATCGAAGTTCCTTTTGTAGCTCCACCTATAATGCCTCCTACGCCTGAGATCGTATGTTTTAATGTATCGATGGCAATAGTGCCTTCTGACTTCATCCCGGAAAGGTTTATAGATGCACCATATGCACAACCACAAATACCTCCAAAGAATGATTCAGCAGCAATGTTGTCCCCAGCCGTAGCCTTTACGACATAAGATAAGCTTGATTTCCAAGTGGCACTACCACTTACTTTGACGTCAGCTGTTGTCTGTCCGATAAGGCCACCACAATACAGATAAGATGATGCAGACGATTCTATTGTACCGATCTTGATGACTCCAGTATAAGGTTCTCCGTTCAGATTGAGTTCAACAGCTTGAGTAACCGCACCGAAAAGCCCTCCACAATATAGATTTCTCAGTCTCTTGGTCGTGGTAATATTACCAGAACTTGTGTTATCGGTTAATGTTGTATTGGACGAATCCAGCAACCCTGCTACACCACCAATATAAAGTTGCTTGACATTTGAACGGGAAGTAATGGCTCCTGAATTTGAGCATCCATTGACAATAGATGGAGAATTGTCCTTGTCTGTATTTATGACGCCGAATAGACCTCCGAGATAGAGGAACTTGCAAGGATCATTTTTAGCGCGAGCCATGGTCGTTTCTATAGAACCGGAATTTGTGCATTGTGTGACAGTTCCGGCAGAACATCTTGCGCAGATGCCGCCTACATAGATATTCAGAGCAGTCGATGCCACGGAAATGTTCCCGGTATTGGAGCAGTTTTCAAGTACGCCGTTAGGATTTGAGCAATAGCCTGTGAATCCTCCAATATACAAGTCAGTTTTGGCTGCGGCGTCCGTGACATAAGTTGCATCAGACACAATTGTTGCTGAACTTGTACAGCCGCTGATAGACGCCTCCCTATTTCTTCCAATAAGTCCTCCCACATAAAGAGGAAACTTGTTCGCTACGGCATTGCACTGAGAAACGGTTACAGTCGCCTCGCTGGTGCAATTCTTGACTGTGCCATCTGAGCAATAGCCTATGAGTGAGCCGAATTCCAACTGCTTTTTATCGCCGTACCATGGTGTGAAACTGCAAGTCTTATCAATGTTGACATCCTTCACCAAAGCACCTGTTCCAATAGCCTGAATGAAAGGAACATCTGACTTAAGATTCATTATCCTCTTCCCGTTGCCGTTGAGAGTTCCGGCAAAATATTTAGCCTGTCCATCAGGGGACTGCTTCGCTCCGTCACGAAGTCCCAATGTGACAAATTTATCGGCGCCAACTGACGAGAAAACCAAGTCAGCAGTGATGGTTGCAATCTGTGAATCAGGATATTTGCCTGCATTGTAAGCCGTCGCGAAAGAGTTCCAGTCCTCCGGTGTGGCAATCTCCACACCCTTGTCTTCAGAATTAGGAACAAATTCCAATTCCGGCATGAGCATCAATTTTCCTGCTTCGAGTTCGCGGTTTCCCTTGATGCTCCTGACCATTGCCCGACCATCTTCATCCACGACTTTTACCTGGAACCTGGCAGAATACACGCCGGCAGGAAGAATTACATTGAACGTGTTTGCAGAGCCTGCAGGAAGAGTCTTCTGAACTTCCATTCGTATAACATTGGCATCTTTCGCTTCAGATGAAAGCGTACCGTTCTGGTAATCAACGGTAAAATCGCCACAGACCGGTTCACCTCCCAATGCCGTAACCTCGATGTAGCGGATAAGGTTGGCCTCCGTTCCCATTTTCAGTCTGATTCCCAGTATTCCGCAAACCTGTTTCATCATGACAGATTCCGTGGTGGAATAACCTGCCATCGGCATTGAACCGGAAACGATATTGTCACCTGCAGCATAGTTCTGCTCGGCAGGCAGGGTAATGGTCGCGGCATCCTTGACCATCCCGGCAGGGTAAATTATTTCATACGGAGCTGACACTTGCTCACTTAACACAAAGTCGGCCTTGAGGACATTACCTTCCACATCGAGAGGGTCGGAGACTACTCCATTGACAGAAATCTTGTCTCCTTTGCACCAAAGGACCGGACGCACTCCGTCCTGTGCATCACCGAGAACAGTCTTGGTGGTTCCAGGCAATTCCAATGTCAGTACAGTACGGCTATCATTCTGATATTCAAGCTCATTCGAGCAGGCAATTGCCCCCATCAGGCAAAATGCCGCCAATATTGTCTTTTTCATAGGCTTACTTGTTATCAAATTCTTCTTCCCAGATCCAGCTGTCGTCAATTCTGAATTCTTGAGTCTGGGAACTGCTGACGATATTACAGATATCCGCTTCAAGCGACAAGTCGATGCCGGTAATGACCGGTGCTTCATAACTCGGTTTTAGTGTTTTAACTTTTGGTTTCATATTCTAGTGATTTAATTGTTGTCTTGTTGATTTTTTGGAGATGTAGTATTCTCCCTTGAATTCCGTGACGGAGAGTTCGACAGGAGAAGTCATTGAAATCAGCCTCAGAGCATCCTGCAGGGATTCACGGTCAAGACATCCGTCATAGACAATGTCCTCAATCGAGCTGTGCACATTGATTTTCACATTGTACTTGTGTGAAACCTGGTTGGCGACGTATTTAAGCGGCAGTGATGAGAAAGACAACTTTCCGCTGTCCCTCCACTTCGCAGAATTGGAAATATCGACCGTCTGCTTGGTAATCTGGTTCATATTCCTGTCAATTCTCAACTCGTCACCAGGCTTCAGCATGATGACATCGTCATGAACCCGGGCTTCAAGACGTCCGGTATGCAGTGTCACGATAGAGAATCTGTCATTCACATATGAGGAAACATTGAATGATGTACCGCGTACGATATATTCATTGTCCCGGCAGCATACGATGAACAGCTTCTCGGGATTCCTCGCGACATCGAAGAATGCTTCGCCGTCCAGGTCCACGCGACGTTCGGTTTCATTGAAATCATCCGAAAGCATCAATTTCGCTCCGGAATTGAGCATGACCTTCGTATTGTCCGGGAGAATCACGGTTTTCTTTTCACCGGCAGCTGCCGTGTAAATGAGCGATTCCTTACGGGCCGGGGCCGCAGTTTCCTGCATCTGCACGTGCTCAGCGACAATGTCCTGCTCCGGAATATCCTTCTTGTCAATGTTCATAATCAAGATTGAGACACTGACGATGGCCGCTACTGCAGCTGCAAATGCACCGGCATATTTTGTCCACGTTCTCCTGAAAGATTTTCTGGTGCTATCCTTGCCAGAGAATTTGTCTTTCGCGAGGCGATTCCAGAATTCGACCGCATCGGAGGTCGTTGTCCGGTTTTTCTCCATGGCACGTACTTCATTGCGGAACAGTTCCGCATTGTCCCCTGACATTTTTATCCATTTTGCAAGTCGCACGGCTTCTTCATCCGACAAAGTTCCGCTGACATATTTGCTTATCAGTATTTTAATATATTCATTCATCTTATTCATTGGCCGGCCTCAGTTTTCCGGGTTCATCATAATAGACACGACATTTGAAAATTCCGAACCTGTTTTTTCAATTTTTTTTATATTTGCCGACAAATTTGAACTATGGGCACGCGGTTATTTACATACTCAGAAGATGAAGTGAGGGATCTCGTCCTCAAGATCCACCCGCGCATAGTGCCGTATATCAACAGTTTACTAGCCAGAGGCGGGCAAAAATGCTCTACCTCAAACAACGCCGAAGACATTTTTTATGATGTTCTTTGCGCATTTCTCGACAAGCGGATTGAAATCAGTTCAGACAAGGTTCCGGCATATCTTTTCAAGGCAGTAAGAAACAAATGTTACAATATCATCAGCCGGAACAAGGAAGAAAATTCTGCAATACGATTTGATGAACTGCCATTGTCGGCAAGGGAAATAATCGCAGCTGCTGATTTCGAAGATGAGAGCGATATCCCCGGAGAAAAAGTTCAGCAACTGCCGGACATAACGGACGTTCTGGATTTTTCGTATTTCCTGCCGGAGCGTACGAAAGACATCTTCTACATGAGCCGCATTGAGGGCATGACGCACAGCGAGATAGCCGAGATTCTCGGAATCTCCACCAGAGCCGTGGAAAAGCACCTCCAGAATTCAGTCCAAGAGTACCGCCGCCATTTCGGCATCTCCGACAGCCACCATAAACCGTCATAGCATTTCAAGATTCGGCCAGACAATAGACAAGAATTGCTCAAATAATTGAAATTAAGTATATTTGCAGTAGAGGAGGAGTAATAATGAGTCCAAAACCAGTTGTCAATGTCAAACCAAACAAATTGTCTTCTGGCTTCACAGAAGCAATAGAGTTTTGCAGAGAATTAAGTCGCAACACTGGTGATTCTGACTTGGATATGTCAGAAGTGCGATTTGTGTCTCCATCATTTTTACTCCCCGCTATGGTATATTTGCAAAATCTGCCATATTGGCCAAATATGACAAATATAGGTACTTATCTATCCGTAGTATCTTTTCAAAACGGCGGCGTAGATTCGTCCCGTTTTTTAAGGAGCTCGGCATTCAAATCCTATATGGAGTCATATGCATCGAAAAGTTTCATACCGATTATTAAATTTCCTACAGATCTCTCCGGCAGTGATACTCGCAATGCGATTCTGGATTGCATTGATAACATTCTGGGAAGACAAGTGAAATTCGGAAACAATGTTCGTCAAGCATTGAAATATATTATCGGAGAAGCTGTTGACAATATTGTCGAACATGCAAATTCGAAGTTCGGCTATATTGTAGCACAAAGTTATGAAAATGGAGGCTATACCGACATCTGCATTGCAGACACAGGTAACACACTGATAGGCAGCTACGCAAGCAATCCGCGCACATCAGAGATTTCTTCCGACATAGAGGCTATTCAAGCAGCTATTAATGGTATTTCGGCAAAGAATCTACCTGATGCTGAAAATCGAGGCTATGGATTCAGAACATCTATAAATATGCTGACAAAAGGGTTGGGAGGAGAATACCTTTTAGTCTCGGGCGACTCCGCTTTTGCAGTGAACAAGACTCAAGGGCAATCACTTATACTACCATATGGTATCAGATTTGAAGGCACGATCGTTGCTTTTAGAATCCCGCATGTTGGTAATGGGTTTTATTATCTCAATTACGTAGAATAAGAATAGAATTATGACAGTTATATACATTAAAGACTTAATCGGTCGAGACATATTGAATCGAATTTCCGCGAGGGATATCTTGGATGCAATCAATAATTTGGATGATACAACCATCACACTGAATTTTGAGGGTGTCCAGTTTACCACTCGAAGCTTTATGGATGAGTTTTACAACATAATACTATTCCAGAAACCATCTGGAAAAGTTGTGCATATTGAGGCTATGAGTAACGATTTGGCCGCAATGCTTGAAGTTGTAAGTAAGACGCAACATAATTCAGTAACCAAGGTCGCACCTCAGCCGTATGTCACTACCAAGACAATAGACGACATGAAAAATTTGTTTGCAAAATTATCCATCTGACACAAATAAAAAGTCCAGATATCCGTTACAGATATCTGGACTTTTTATTTATATGTTCTGTCGATTATTCAGCTTTGCCGTCAGAACCGAGAACGTCTTTGATCTTGTGCTCGTAGAGTTTCTTCATCTCGTCACGTGCAGGTCCGAGGTACTTACGTGGGTCGAACTCGCCCGGTTTCTCAACGAATACCTTGCGGATGGCAGCGGTCATTGCAAGACGTGAATCTGAGTCGATATTGATCTTGCAGACAGCTGACTTGGCAGCCTCGCGGAGCTGCTCCTCAGGAATACCTACTGCATCTGGAAGTTTTCCGCCATGAGTATTGATGATATCTACATACTCCTGTGGTACTGAAGATGATCCGTGGAGAACGATAGGGAATCCAGGAAGCTTCTTCTCGATCTCGTGAAGAACGTCGAATGCGAGCGGCGGTGGAACGAGACGACCTGTCTTAGGGTCACGTGTGCACTGCTCTGGTTTGAACTTGTATGCACCGTGTGAAGTACCGATGGAGATGGCGAGTGAATCGCAACCTGTACGGGTAGCGAAGTCGATAACCTCCTCAGGCTTTGTATAGTGAGATTCCTCAGCAGCAACCTCATCCTCAACACCTGCGAGAACACCGAGCTCAGCCTCTACGGTAACGTCAAATTTGTGAGCGTACTCTACAACCTTCTTTGTAAGAGCGATGTTGTCCTCGTATGGAAGAGCAGAACCGTCGATCATAACTGAAGAGAAGCCCATATCCACGCAGCTCTTGCAGAGTTCAAAAGAATCGCCGTGGTCGAGGTGAAGAACGATCTGAGGATGTTCCCAACCGAGTTCCTTGGCATACTGTACAGCACCTTCTGCCATGTAACGGAGAAGAGTCTGGTTCGCATAGTTGCGGGCACCCTTAGAAACCTGAAGAATGACTGGTGACTTCAACTCTGCTGAAGCCTGGATAATAGCCTGAAGCTGCTCCATATTGTTGAAGTTGAAGGCAGGAATAGCATATCCGCCTTTTACAGCCTTTGCAAACATTTCTCTTGTGTTTACAAGGCCTAATTCTTTATAAGAAACCATATTCTATAAAAATTAGAAATTATTTCAATGAACATTACGTAAGCCCTAAACGCTTACTGAATCCTCATGCTTTTCTGCAATAATTCTGCCACCTCGCTACTTTACCGACAAAATGTCATATAATTTCTCCGCACGGTTCAGCAAAACTCCACAAAATTAGTCAATTTCATCAAAATTAAAGAATTCCTCCTGAACTTTTTCAGTATAATCCACTGCCCTCCTATAGAGTCCAAAACGTTCAAGCAAGAACTTATGGCTCTCATTATCAGGATAATAGACCTTGGAATTCTTATGTATCATTGACCTTTGCGCTGTCCTGAAATCAGGATAGACTCCGGCAGCGGCAGCAGCAAAAATGGCAGCCCCGAGCGCTCCCGACTGCTTGCACGAACAGATTTCTATTTCCTTGTTGAGCACATCGGCCACCATCTGCACGGCCAAAGGCGATTTCTGGGCAATGCCGCCGGTCGCAATCACCTTGTCAATCTTCAGCCCGGCACTTTCCACGCCATCCATTATCACTTTGGAAGCAAACGAAGTCGCCTCGACAAGTGAACGGAATATCGCCCCCGCATCCGTGGACAGCTTCAGTCCCATCAGCGAGCCCCACAGACGCATATTCGAAGCCGGCGCCCTGCGGCCGTTAAGGAAGTCCGTCGCGAAAGGATTGTGGATGTTCGGACTCACCCGCTCCGCAGACCGGTTCAGCTCCAGCATCATCTTATCGTCAATGTAGTCCGCAATCGCTGCCACATCTTCCTTCGGGAGCACGTCGCAGTCCGCGAGAATATTGTTTACCGGAGTCATTATCAGGCGCTTGAGCCAAGCGTAAACATCCCCGTAAGCGCTGAGTCCGGTCTCGATGCCTATCATCTTGGGAGTGATCAGCCCGTCCACCTGTCCCATGACGCCGTCAATCACATTGTCCAGAGTCTCAGGCCTGAAAACGGTGGTATAGGCAGCCGAAGTGCCGAAGCTCATCACGAGCACGCCTTCTTCCACACCTGAGCCGAACGAGCCCGAGAACGAGTCGATATTGCCGGCACCGATTACGATTCCGTGAGGAACGCCCAATCTGTCGGCCCACTCGTTTGTGATATTGCCCACCGGCACATCAGGAGTCCGGTCATTGTCAGACAGACTCTTCCTGAGTTTCACGAGCACCGGATCTATCTTTTCGAAGAATTCCACCGGAGGATAGCCGCCCCACTTCTCGCACCAGAACGATTTTTCGCCCACACAGCTGTGGCTGATACAGAAATTGTCAATGTTGTGGCATCCTGTCAGAAGCGCCGGAATCCAGTCACACAGCTCAATCGCCGTAAAATACGCCTCACGCACCTGCGGAGAAGTCCTCAGCACATGCAGGGCCTTGGACCAATATGCCTCAGGAGAGTAGGCAAAGCCTGACAACATGGTGTAGTCAGGGACATTGGCATGACAGGCAGCCTCGATCCAGGCGGCCTCATCGGTCCCCGTATGGTCCTTCCACAGGATGAACATCGCATCCGGATTTTCGCTGAATTCCGGCTTCAGGGAGAGCGGAACGAGGTTTTCATCCACGAAACACGGTGTGCTTCCGGTAGTGTCCACTGACAATGCCACGATATTCCGAGCCTGCTGCGGATGTGCGGAAGTGACCGAGCCAACTGCCGACTCTATCGCGTCAATGTAATCCTGAGGATGGTGTCTGAACTGTGATTTCAACGGGTCGCAGAAGAGTCCCTGCTTCCATCTCTTGTAGAAACTGACGCTTTCTCCGACTATCGAGCCGTCCGCGCAGTTCACAATGACCGCTCTTGCAGAATCTGAGCCGAAGTCAATGCCGATGACGTATTTGTCTGAATTCATAAATTTTCGTGTCCGATGAATGGTTAACTACTTTTTCAGCTGGTTTGTCCGGTAAAGTTACCAACTTACGGGCAGTTAAGCAAAAAATGCTTACTTTTGCGTCAGAATCCAACAATTATCAGAATGAGCAATAAAGTAATCATATTTTCAGCCCCGTCAGGTTCCGGGAAAAGCACCATTGTGAGCCACATTCTCAAGTTGCATCCCGAGATGGAGTTCTCTGTATCGGCGACTTCCCGCGCGCCACGCGGACAGGAGCGCAACGGCATTGAATATCACTTCTTTACGGCAGACGAGTTCCGCAAGATGATAGCGGAAGACAAGTTCGTGGAGTACGAGGAGGTCTATGCTGGTTCGTTCTACGGCACGCTCAAGTCAGAGGTCCAGAGAATCTGGGACAAGGGCCATGTCATCATCTTCGACGTGGATGTGAAGGGCGGCGTGAACCTGAAGAAATACTTCGGAGACAAGGCATTGTCAGTATTCATCCAGGCCCCGTCAGTGGAAGAACTGAGGAAGAGGCTCGTCGCCAGAGGCACCGACAGCGCCGAAGCCATTGCAAAGCGCGTTGCAAAGGCCTCAGAGGAAATGACTTACGCTGACAAGTTCGACTATATTCTTGTCAATGATGATTTGCAGAAAGCTTATGCCGAAGCTGAAAAAGTGGTTGACGACTTCCTACAATAATTTTTGATCATGCGCATTGCCGTTTACGCCGGTTCTTTCAATCCGCTCCATATCGGTCATCAGGCCATAATGGAATACCTTACCATAAAGAAGGAATTCGATTGGGTCTATCTGGTGGTATCGCCCAAAAATCCGCTTAAGGACTCGATTGATGCAAGTTCCGGACAGGACCGGTACAATGCCGCTGTCCAGGCTGTCCGCCGACATCCTGAACTGAACGTGTGGGTGGATGACATTGAACTGAAAATGGAGCCTCCGCACTACACGATCCGCACATTGGATGCGCTCAAGCGACGTGAGCCGGAGAACGACTTCACATTGGTCATAGGCGCGGACAACCTCTCCTCGATACACAAATGGCGTGACTTTCCCCGTATCCTGTCCGAATACGGTGTAGCTGTATATCCGCGTAAGGGCTTCGACATCAAGGCATTGAGGGCAGCACTCATGAACGAGTGCAAGCACTTCCCCGCTTTCTACGTCCTGGACGAGTCGCTTTCCGGAGCGGAACGGTTCAGTCTGGAAGATGCCGACCGGCAGATCTATCACATCCAGCTTCTCGATGCGCCGATCGTGAATATCTCCTCCACCGAAATCCGCGAGGCCCAGAGCCGTGGCGAAGACATGAGCAAGTACCTCATGTGATGCCTGGCCTAGCCGCAAGATATCAAACTTGAGTCAAATAGTATTCACTGACTAGACTTCGGTATCCGTACGAACGCAGTTGTCCGTATCGGAGCCGGTAGTTTGCCCCGTTGTGCTTACCTGTCGCCACATAACGGATATTCTGCTGAAGGTAATGGTCAATCTCCTTTAGCCCGGAGACATCATTGATGACAGGAAAAAACCATCTGGACCAGTTCAATTGATCCGGATCTTCACTTTCGATCACTCATCATCGCAATTTCCCTATTTGGAAGCATTCAGTTAGCCGCAAACATAAACACACTTGCGCCCAATATGACTGACATAAACCCATGGAGAACGCCGAACAGTTTGATGCTCAAGATATGACCTTATTTGACGTTTTGTTGTTGTGTTGGTCAAATGATTATTATTTAAATAAACATAAATATCATTAACTGAGGCACCATTATTTCCAGCATTTTTCAAAAAGTTCCTTATGTCGTTTTTTATGTTATCTGGAATCATAATTGTGTCATTGGTCGATTGAGCACCAAAAATAAATGTTATGATTTATATTTACATTTTATCATCCACATGAGTTTAGAGTCTAAGGAAAAAACACTAACTCCACGAAATCATATATGAAATTACCCCCCCAGACCGTCTTAAAAGTCAGTTATCAAACCCTCTGAG
>UMHE01071962.1_pt1 | contig 12585 bp, 9 predicted proteins | sample 1965451 | NCBI WGS metagenome assembly UMHE01 (sample SAMEA4836090, study PRJEB28245) | human gut metagenome | biome: gut microbiome; material: fecal sample | place: Denmark | collected 2008 | reverse complement strand
GTTACCCTCTCCCTAAATCCCTCCCCTCGGGGAAGGGACTTACTATCGCCCAAGAGCTCTAATCTCTAATTATCTCTATTATTTAGTCTATCTTAAATCTCAGACTTGTCTCTCCGAGCAACCTTTTTTAGGCCCCCGCACGTTTTTTAGTCGCACGTTACCCTCTCCCTAAATCCCTCCCCTCGGGGAAGGGACTTACCATCGCCCAAGGGCTCTAATCTCTACTTCTGCATGGCTTTCTCGATGTCGTCAGGGAGGATCGGAAGCCGTTCCTTGCCGAGCCTGCGGGCGCCGTCAGCGGTGACAAGCACATCGTCCTCCAGGCGGATACCTCCGAAATTGTAGTAGGACTCAAGCCTGTGATAATTGACGAATCCGTGGTCAGTCTTCTCCGATTTCCACTTCTCGATAAGCGCCGGAATGAAATAGATGCCTGGTTCATCAGTGATGACATTGCCCGGAACGAGCTTGCGCGCCATCCTCAGACTGCCGAGCCCGAGCTGAGGCGACCTCTTCTGGTCATCATCATAGCCCACGTAATTCTCGCCGTAGTCCTCCATGTCATGCACATCCAAGCCCATATTGTGTCCCAGTCCATGAGGCATGAACAGACCTGCCACACCTGCCTCCACCATATTGTTCAGATTTCCCCTCACGATATCCAATGCACGGAGCTCCTCCAGCATCAGATGCATGGTTTTCAGATGCACCTCACGGTACGTGATGCCCGGCCTGGTCAGCTTGAAAGCCAGTTCGTTACAGTCGCACACAATCTGATAGATGTCACGCTGCTTCGTGGTGAACTTTCCATTGACAGGATATGTTCTTGTGAAATCCGAAGCATAGTGCATATTGTTTTCCGCACCGGCATCTATTACCATCAGCCTTCCTGATTCTATCACCTTGTCGTGCAGATGATTATGAAGCGTTTCGCCATGCTGCGTAAGGATAGTAGGGAACGAGACGCCCCAGCCTTTCGCAAGCGTGACCGCCTCCATCCTGCCCACGATTTCCTGCTCGACGCGGCCGAGGACGATATTGTTCCTCGCCACTGTATGCATCTCGTGACCGAGCGCGGAGGCATCATCCAGCTGCTCGATTTCGCAATCCTCCTTCACCAGTCGCATCGAAATTATCGCCTTTGTCAATGCAAGCGAGAACTTGCCTGCCACCTCAGCATCGTTGCACTTGAGGAGAGAAGCGATCTTCATGGTATTGTAATACCTCGAAGGCGTCACGAAATGGACAGGCCTGCCTGCTGCCAATGCCTTGGAAACCACATTGTCCAGGGCTCCATAAGGAGAACTTTTCTCAACACCTGCAAGAGCGGCTTTGGAAGCGACACTCGGCTGAGGGCCCATCCAGATGATGTCCCCGATTTCCACATCGTCCGCGAAAATCTCCTCATCACCGTTGTCCAGGTCAATGACAGCCGCGAACAACGGTTCATCTATGCCGAAGAAATACAGCCAGGTGCTGTCCTGACGGAATTTGTAACAGTTGTCTTTATACTGTGCGGGGGCTTCAGCATTGCCTACGAACAGCGCAATACCTCTCTTGCCTTCAGCTGCGCTTTCTGCCATCTTGGCTACCAGCGTCTTGCGTCTTCTTACATAAACACTCTTGTCAAACATTGTAATTTCCTCCTTTTTAACCGCTAATAACTGTATTTCTGTGTTTCGGTGCAGCTTCAATGACCTCCGTAAAGGTACTCCTCCTGCTCTGCCGAAAGTTTATCGATGGTGATGCCCCAGTCCGCCAGCTTCCTGTGGGCCACTTCATTGTCGATAGCCTTCGGGACAGCATTCAGCATCTTGCCGGTCTTCCTGACGATAGTCTTCTCATTGTCAACAAGATACTTGGCGCTGAGGGCCTGGATTGCAAACGACATGTCCATAATCTCGGCCGGGTGACCGTCTCCTGCAGCGAGGTTCACAAGCCTTCCCTCTGCGATTATGTAGATCGTGCGGCCGTTCTCCAGTTTGTATGCTTCGATATTGTTTCTTGCCGGCGCATGGCTGACGGCCATTTCTTTCAATGCCGCCACAGCTACCTCCACGTCGAAATGCCCTGCGTTGCAGCAGATGGCTCCGTCTTTCATTTTCAGGAAATGCTCAGATGTGATGACGTCACTGCACCCGGTAACCGTCACGAAAATGTCGCCGACCTGTGCCGCTTCCGACATTGACATGACCTTGAACCCGTCCATAACGGCTTCCATCGCGCGGATAGGGTCGATTTCTGTTACTATGACATCGGCTCCGAGACCTTTGGCACGCATTGCCACACCCTTTCCGCACCATCCGTAACCGGCTACCACCACATTCTTGCCTGCCACGATAAGGTTCGTGGTGCGGTTGATGCCGTCCCAGACTGACTGGCCGGTGCCGTAGCGGTTGTCGAACAAGTGCTTGCAGTCAGCATCATTGACCAGCATCATAGGGAACTCGAGCTTCTCGGCATTGTTCATGGCCTCCAGCCTGAGGATGCCTGTAGTGGTCTCCTCGCATCCGCCTATGACATTGGGAATCAGATGTCTGTATTCGGTATGGATCATGTTCACCAGGTCGCCTCCGTCATCGATGATGATGTTCGGACCCGCTTCAATGACCTTGCGGATACCGTGCATGTATTCCTCTTCCGTAGCCCCGTGGACAGCAAAGACATTGAGCCCCTCGTGGACGAGTGCGGCCGCGATATCATCCTGGGTGGAAAGAGGGTTGCTTCCGGTGATGAACATCTCCGCACCGCCTTCTGCCAAAATTTCACAAAGATGAGCGGTCTTGGCCTCCAGATGCACTGACAATGCGATTTTCTTGCCTTTGAACGGCTTGGTCTGTTTGAATTCCTTTTCCAGACCTGCCAGCAGCGGCATGTGCCTTCTTACCCATTCGATCTTAAGTTCTCCGTCCCGCCAGAGTTCGGGATTACGTATTCCACTTGCCATAATCAATCTTTTTATTTGTTCAGCCACACAATTTACGAAAAAATCGTCAAGTTGCTTCACATTTTCGTAAAACTTTTGCATTATCCGCTTGTAACATAACCGAGCGTAGCGCAACTGATCCTGACATTGACATCAAAAAACTTCTGGAGCATGCAGATGCAGGCACCCATCGTGGCGCCGGTGGTGAAGACATCGTCCACTATCAGGATATGGCGGCAACCGCTCACCTGCGCGGCAGTTTCCCGTCTCAATGCAAAGGCTCCGTGGACATTATCGCTTTTTGCCAGCACGCCGAGCTTCGTCTGTGTGCGGGTGTAGTGTGCGCGGACCAGAATATCCGTGCGGACAGCCACGCCTCCGAGCGCCTCACTGATCTTGCGGGCGATCACCTCCGCCTGATTGTAGCCCCTGTTCCAGTGTCTTGCCCAATGCAGAGGGACCGGAATGATCAGGTCAATGTCTCTGTACAATGGACTGTCTTTCATGAAGTTGCCCAACATTCCGGAATAATGTGCGCCTTCCCCGAAATCTCCCATGTATTTGAGATGCTGGGGAATCCTCTTGTATCCGGCTTCCCCGTGATAGAAGAAAAGAGCAGTAGCGTAAGAAAATTTCGCCGTGGGGATGCTCTCGTTTTCCAGACAGTTGTCTGTCAGATTTTTCTGGATGATTCCGTTCAGCTTCGATGACATGGGGTTGTTCCGCCTTTCCCAATAGTAGGTGAGAGGCAGGTCTGATTCGCAATAGATGCACAGATATTTCTCGGACTTGTGCAGTTTCTTGCCGCACACCAGGCACTCCCTCGGGATGAGGATATCCATCATCTGCTTTCCCTCTTCCCGCAGCACTCCGCCCATCTGCTTTATAAATGAATAACCGGATCCCATACGTCTTTTTTTACAAAACTAAGATTCTTTTCGATAACAAGAGCGTCTTTGCAGCCTCTGACAGTCAAATTTTTACGATTTTTAAATTCTTTAATTTTTATTTTGTATCTTTGGCGACGTCTGTAAGGAGAAAAATGAGGACAAGGATATCCAAAATAGTTATGTGTTTCGCGGCATTGGCAATGCTGCTGATGTCCGCTGTCCCTCATCATCACCATTGCTTCGGAGTGGATCATTCCGATTATATCTGTTTTGCGAGTCTTGAACAGGAGCCGGGTTGCGGTCTTGAAACGGAAGATCATCATTGTCATGAAAATGAACATGCATGCCATCTTCATTCCATCGTGACACTCATCGGCCATATCCAGAATGCACCGCAATGCTATTCTCCGATGGTGGCAGTCGTGCCTGAGATCATTTCACTTGACAATCATAATATAAGTGGCCGCTCGTCAGAATACCGCATCTTGACAGCGGAGCGGTTGCTGCCGTCTTATATCTGCGGATCGACGGGCTTCCGTGCCCCGCCGGTGGTTCTTGGATAATTATTCTTGAAATGTGGAATGCAGGCGTGGCACCCGCCTGTGTCCCGTGAATTGTCAGGTGCCGTCTATCAAGAACCACGAATTTATGAGAAAAACATTATTATATGTCGTCACGGCATTGATTGCCGCAGCGATGACCGTCTCGTGCGGTAACCATGCTTCCGGTCATAAGGAAATTTCGGAGCATAACCATGAAGACCATGAGGCGCATGATCACGAAAAAGAGCATGGCCACGAGCACGGACGCCAGAACGGCGTCATCGAATTTTCAGAAGAGAAAGCTCAGGCGGCCGGTCTTGAAACAGAGAAGATTACGGCAGGAAAGTTCAGTTCCGTCATAAGGACGAGCGGAGAGATTATGCCGGCACAGGGGGATGAGGCCACTGTAGCGGCTACCGTTTCCGGCATCGTTTCATTGGGAAAGGCCGGCATTGTCCCGGGAAAAAGAGTTTCGGCAGGAAATGTCATAGCATCTGTTTCTGCAAGGGAAATGGCTGATGGTGACCCGGTTGCGAAGTCCAAAGCGGCATATGAAGTTGCTGAAAAGGAACTGCATAGGGCAGAAGCGCTGTTGAGTTCCCAGGCCATATCCCAGAAAGCATATGAGCAGGCCAAACGCGATTACGAAGTGGCAAAGGCCGAGTATGACGCATATTCCGGAAAAATGACCGAGGCGGGAGTCGCCGTGAAGTCGCCATTGACCGGAAGCGTGAAGGAAGTCTTCGTCAAGGAAGGGGATTATGTCAATGCAGGTCAGCCCCTTGCTTCCGTTACCCAGAACACCCGTCTTTATCTTCAGGCGGACCTTTCGGAAAAGTATTGGAAAGAAGCGTCTTCCATTACCGGAGCCAACTTCAGACCATCATATTCAGATGAAACCTATAATCTGAAATCACTTGGCGGAAGACTTGTGTCAGTGGGCAAGTCATCTGCCCAGGGGTCGTTCTATCTCCCGGTCATCTTCGAGTTCCAGAACAGGGGGAACTTCATACCTGGCTCATTCTGTGAGATTTACCTTACCGGAATGGAGCGGGACAATGTCATTTCTGTTCCTGAAACCGCATTGACAGAAGAGCAGGGCGTGTACTACGTCTATCTGAAACTCTGCAAGGAAGATTACAAGAAACAGGAAGTCAAGACCGGCGAAAGCGACGGTATGCGCAGGGAAATCCTGAAAGGCCTGAAAGAGGGTGATGTCGTAGTGACCAAAGGTACCCTTCAGGTAAAACTCTCAGCTGTTTCCGGAACAATTCCTGGCCACACTCATAATCATTGATGCCTATGCTGGACAAGATTATACGTTTTTCATTGCAGAACCGGGCCTTTGTTCTGGTGGCCGCAGTCCTGCTGATGGTGGGAGGTATCTATACCACTTCCCATATAGATGTGGATGTCTTTCCTGACCTGAACGCGCCTACCGTAGTGGTTATGACAGAGGCTACCGGAATGGCTCCTGAAGAGGTGGAGAGACTTGTCACCTTCCCTGTGGAGACCGCCATGAACGGTGCCTCTGACGTGAGGAGAGTGCGTTCTTCATCCACGGCCGGATTTTCCGTAGTGTGGGTGGAATTCGATTGGGGGACAGACATTTACAGAGATAGGCAGATAGTGTCCGAGAAACTTGCCGAGGTAGGGGAGAGCCTGCCGCCTGATTGCGGAAAGCCGACATTGGGACCTCAGTCCTCCATCCTGGGAGAGGCCATGATCATCGGGCTGGACTCCGACACTACGTCAATGCAGGACCTCAGGACATTGGCCGACTGGACCTTCCGTCCGCGACTTCTTTCGCTTGGCGGCGTGGCCCAGGTCACGGTCATCGGAGGAGACATAAAAGAGTATCAGATAAAGCTGTCTCCGGAGAAGATGAAGCATTACGATGTCTCTCTCCAGGAGGTCATCTCCGCCACGGAATCCATGAACCGCAACTCTACCGGCGGTGTGCTGTATGAGTATGGTAATGAGTATATTATACGTGGACTTCTCTCTACAGACGACATTGACGGCATAGGCCGTGCAGTGGTCAGGATGCAGGGCGACGTACCGATTACATTGAACAATATCGCGGAAATCGCCGTTGGTCCTAAGGCTCCTGTGCTGGGCGTGGCTTCCCACAGGGGCAAGCCTGCGGTGCTGATGACAGTGACCAAGCAGCCGGATGCGAGCACGGCGCTTCTGACGGAAAAGCTCGACAAGGCCGTGGAAGAGCTCAAGTCGCAGATTCCGTCAGATGTGAATGTGTCCACCGACATATTCAGGCAGCAGAAATTCATCGACAGCTCCATCGACAATATCAAGAAATCGCTCTACGAGGGTGCGCTGTTCGTGATAATCGTGCTGTTCTTCTTCCTGATGAACGTGCGCACCACGCTCATATCTCTGGTGACAATTCCGCTGTCCCTGCTGGTGTCAGTTCTGACATTGAAGTTTATGGGGCTGACTATCAATACGATGAGTATCGGAGGTATGGCGATTGCCATCGGCTCGCTGGTGGATGACGCCATCGTGGATGTGGAGAACGTGTTCAAGCATCTTCGCCAGAATCGCAAACTGCCTGAGTCAGAGCGGCTTCCTGTGCTGGAGGTGGTGTTCAATGCCTCACGCGAAGTGCGTCTGCCGATATTGAACTCCACATTTATTATAGTGGTCAGCTTCGTGCCGCTCTTCTTCCTTACCGGAATGGAAGGCAGGATGCTCAGACCTCTTGGAATAGCATTCATCACGGCACTTTTCGCCTCGACATTGGTGGCATTGACATTGACCCCGGTGCTCTGCAGCTTCCTTCTGGGCAGCGAGAAGAGTGACAAGGCCGGGAAGGAACCTGCGCTTGTACGTTGGCTGCAGAAGATCTACAATGTGGCCCTGGAGTGGGTCCTGAGCCATAAGAAACTGACATTGGGCAGTGTCGCGGCTATGTTTGCGGTCGCTATCGCCCTGTTCTGCAGTTTTGGAAGCAGCTTCCTGCCAGCCTTCAACGAGGGCTCGTTCACTATCAATGTAAGTACGCTTCCTGGTGTTTCCCTGGAGGAATCTGACAATGTCGGGCGACGTGCGGAGATGCTTCTGCTGTCCGTGCCGGAGATAAAGACTGTGGCCCGCAAGACCGGACGTGCTGAGCTTGATGAGCATGCGCTCGGGGCCAATGTCTCTGAAATAGAAGCCCCATTTGAACTCTCTGGCAGGCCGAAAAAGGCTGTTGTTGAGGAGATTCGCCACAAGTTGGGGACTCTGCCGGGTGTCAATGTGGAAATCGGCCAGCCTATCTCGCACCGTATCGACGCGATGCTTTCCGGAACAAGGGCAAACATTGCCATAAAGCTTTTCGGTACCGACCTGAACAAGATGTTCGAAATCGGAAACCAGATAAAAACGGAGATCTCCGCTATCCCGGGAGTTGTGGACTTGAATGTGGAACAGCAGGTGGAAAGACCTCAGCTTCAGATAGTTCCGAAGCGTGAAATGCTTGCGAAATATGGCGTCACACCATCGGAATTCACTGATATGGTGGAAGTTTATCTGGCAGGCAGGACGGTGTCCCGCGTCTATGAAGGCAACCGGGTTTTCGACCTGACCGTGAAGGCTGACGATGACAGCAGGAGCACGATAGAGGCCATCAGGGATATGCCTGTGGATGTGGTCGTCGGTAAGGTGCCGTTCAGCCAGATTGCGGAAATCCGTTCCGCTGCAGGTCCGAATACCATCAACCGTGAAAATGTCGCGCGCAAAATCGTGATTTCGGCCAATGTCTCTGACGGTGACCTCCAGGGTGCCGTGAACCGTATCCGCAAGACGATAAATGACAATGTGCCTCTTCCGGAAGGCTACCATGTGGAATACGGCGGTCAGTTCGAGAGTGCCCAGTCCGCCACAAGAACATTGCTGGTGACATCATTGATGGCAATCCTGGTGATCTTCCTCCTTCTTTACGGACAGTTCAAGAATGTGCGTCAGGCATCTGCCGTTCTGCTGAACCTGCCGCTGGCCCTCATCGGAGGCGTGTTCGCGATATTCTTTGCAGACGGCATCATCAGCATTCCGGCGATAATCGGTTTTATTTCCCTGTTCGGAATTGCAACGCGAAACGGTATGTTGCTGATAGACAGGTACAATGAACTCCGACAGAGCGGTCTTTCACTGCATGATGCGGTTATGCGCGGGTCGCTTGACAGGTTGAACCCGATATTGATGACGGCATTGACCTCAGCTCTTGCGCTGATACCTCTCGCCCTCGGCGGGGACCTTCCGGGCAATGAAATCCAGAGCCCTATGGCAAAGGTGCTGCTCGGCGGTCTGCTTACATCGACGATGCTCAACGGCTTCATCGTTCCGGTAGTGTATATACTAATTTCAAAGAAGAGAAATGAACAGACTATATAATTTGTCACGCAATGCTGCATTGTCGGCAATTGCTTTTGTGTCAATGACTTTTGTGTCCGGAGCCCAGAATTCGGCGGAAGTGGTGCTCGCTTCTGTTGAGAAAAACAATCCTGAACTCCAAGCATTGCGCAAACGTACTGAATCCGAGAAATATGGCTTCAAGGCGGAGCGTATGGTGGAGGCTCCTGAGGTAGGCTTCGACTATCTTTGGGGAAGTCCTGCGGATATCGGTACAAGGAAGGATATATCCGTGACTCAGAGCATTGACATCGCCACCATTTCGGGAACTAAAGGAAAGATCGCGAAGTCGGAATCGGAACTCTCGGATATGCAGTTCAATGTCCGCAGGCAGGAGATACTGCTCCAAGCCAAGCTGCTCTATATCAATATTATATATTGCAATGCGGTCGGCGCTGAACTTGAGCGTCGTCTTGAGCGCAGTGAGAAGGTGGAGTCTGTCTATCGGGATATGCAGGTGCGTGGAGAAACCGATATGATAGAGGTCAATAAAGCCCATCTGGCGTATCTGGCGCAGCGCAATGCATTGGCCCGGAACAAGATGGAGGCAGAAGGTTTCAGGCTGGAGCTTCAGCGTCTTAACGGTGGTGAACCGTTGGAAATCAATGATTTGTCTTATGTCCGCAGGGATATGCTTCCGGCTGATTTCGATACGTGGTACAAGGAAGTGGCTGACCGTAGTCCGGAAATCATGGCGGCAAGGCAGAACGTGAAGGTGAATGAGGCTGTGGCCAGGGGTATCAAGATGTCATCCTGTCCGACTATCACTGCCGGCTATATGGCGGAACTCGTCAAGGGCAGCAATTTCCGTGGACTTACGCTCGGCCTTTCTATCCCGCTCTGGTCCGCCCGCAGTAAAACCAGGCAGGCAAATCTGTCATGTGAGGCGTCCAGGCTTGAGGTCAAGGATGTGGAGGCTTCCGAATATTCGGCTCTCCGTTCTCTGTATGAAAAAGCTTCGGGGCTGAAGGACCTTTCCGATGAACTGGCTCTCTCGTTGGCGGTTTCTGACGAGGCTATGTCAATGACGGAGAAGAAGTTTAATGAGGGTGAAATCTCATTGATGGACAGCATAATGGAGCTTTCTCTCTACTATTCCGTTGTGGATGAGTCGCTTGCTGCATCCAAGGATTATGACTTGGCGCTTGCGGAACTGAATGCCTGGTCTCTATAGACAATGCATTGACCTATAATTTATTGCACTTGGCAGAGACGCCCCTGCCAGGTGTTTTTTTCTTTCAGGCGGTCGTCCAGCAGATGCAGAATCTGGAAGTTGCGTATAAGTCCCCACTGTGTTTCATTGACAAAACGTGGCGGAACTTCTCCTGCTACGCGCTCGATATACAGGTCGGGCCTCAGTTTCTCCAGAATCTCGATTATAAGGTCCAGATAATCAGGCAGGTCCAGACGGAGGAAATCTTCTGGCACGGCAGCATATTCCTTTTCGATTCTTGTGCCTTTGACGAGTTGCAGCTGGTGGAACTTTACGGAGTGCAGCGGCAGGGAACTGATGAAACTGCATTGGTCCGTAAGCATTGACCTGGACTCTCCCGGCAGGCCTAAGATAAAATGCGCTCCCGGCTCCAGCCCTCGCTCTGCGCTGAGTCTGACTGCGTGTTCGGCGGTCGCGACGTCGTGGCCTCTGCCTACCCGGACCAATGTCTTGTCATAGCAGGACTCGATGCCGTATTCAATCTTGACGACAGGCTTGTCGAAACTGTCTCTGTGCCAGTCCTTTAGGATGTGGCCTTCTTTCAGTTCGCTCAGGAAGTCGAGCTTTTCCTCATCTACGCAGTCGGGTCTTGTGCCTATGACAATGCCGACTATCTGAGGGTGCGACAGGGCTTCGAGATACAGTTCCTTCAGTCGAGGAAGGGGAGCGTAAGTGTTTGAATATGACTGGAAATATGCGAGATAATGCCTTGTGTTCCTGTAGCGTACCTGGTGAAATCCGATGCCTTCATCTATCTGTGAGGCAATGGTTTTGCCGGCGGTGCTGTATGAGGGGTGGAAGGCTGCGTTGTCGCAGAAGGAGCAGCCGCCGTAGCCGACTTTGCCGTCCCTGTTGGGGCATGTGAATCCTGCGTCAATGACCAGTTTCTGCAGGCGTTCTCCATAGACTCTCTTGTAGTAGCCTACGAATGTGTTGTATCTTTTTCCGTCCGGGAACCAGTCCGGCATGCTGTCATTGACCATAATATTTCCACTTTTGCTCTGCAAATCTATTAAAAAGTAAGTATCTTCGCAATGATGCATTTCCGGTTTTGGGGGTGCGGGAAGCTTAATTTACATTTGCTGATGAAAAGAATAATTGTTGCGCTGGTAGTGGCGATGGCCGTCTGCACGAGTCTTTACGGCCAGAAGAAATATGGAGTGGTGAAGTACTCTGTGAATTTTATGCGTACATATCCGGATTATGAGTCCGGGCTTGAGACTCAAGCACTTATGGGTACGCCTGTAGAGATTCTCGGGAGGCAGGGCTATTGGCTTCAGATCCGGACTCCGGAGCCGTATGTGGCCTGGGCTACTGATATGGGCGTGGTGCCGATGGACAGTCTCCAGTTGCAGAACTACCTGGCTGCTCCGAAATATGTCTGCACTTCGCTTTGGACTGAGGTCTATGACTCGCCGGAGAGTGGTGCGCAGCGTATCAGTGACCTTGTTGCCGGTGATATCGTGAGGATAAAATATGATTCGAGGAACAGGCCGCTCAAGCATAAGCTGTATCTCGGTATCGTGCTTCCGGACGGGCGTGATGCTTTCGTGAAGTATCCTGATGTGGTGCGGTTTTCCGACTGGGCTGCTTCCCGCAGGGCGACTCCTGCCAATGTGGTGGCTACCGCCAAGCGTTTTCTCGGTACGCCTTATCTCTGGGGCGGCACTTCGTCCAAAGGTCTGGACTGCAGTGGTCTTACAAGGACTGCATTCTTCCTGAACGGCGTCCTGCTTTACAGAAATGCGTCCCAGCAGGTAAAGGAAGGCATTGAGGTATCTTTAGATGGCTTTGTGCCTGGCAAGTGTGAGGGCGATCTGAAGCCTGGCGACCTTATGTTTTTCGGCAGGAAGGCGACTGAGGATTTGCCAGAGAAGGTCACCCACGTGGCGATGTACATAGGCGGCGGACGTATTATCCATTCTTCTCACGAGGTGAGGATAAATTCGCTCGACTCTTCCGCTCCCGACTACTACAGCGGTGCCAAGAGGCTGCTCCGTGCCCGCAGGATGTGCGACGAAAACGGCACCCCATACACTTCCACCCTCCTCCGCAACAGCCCCGCCTACTTCCCGTCCAAGTGAGATGTGGTGGCCCGATAGTCTTTATTCGATTTCCGGCTATACTCCACGAATAGGATGTCGGCTGACGACTGGCAAGGTTGGTTGCTCGGCATTGTCCTACTTGTTTCTATCCATGAGCAGGTTCTGTGGAGTGTACTCCTTTCTTTGACACTTTGGTTTTTAGAAATAACGCCCCTGGACTGTTGTAATGGCGATTCCGGGGCCTTTTCTGTTATGCAAGCATGTAATGCTTCGACAGTGATGTCACGGTTTTACGGAATAAAGATGCCTGCGGTCAGACTCCGGTCACGGGGGCAAAAAGGCCTGATTTGCCCCCGTCGCCGTTTAAAAATAGCTTGACGTGTGCAGAAAGGCCATATTTGCACACGGGAATCAAACGACGTAGGCAAAAGTGGCGATTTTGCCTACGTGCCTTGACGCATGCCCTGTGGCTTGACGCGTGAAGAGCATCATTACGGGCTTCGATGGGGTCAGGGGGGAAAACCCTGTGTATTATGCATTCCTCTACTACCGAGTG
>UMHE01050092.1_pt1 | contig 12711 bp, 9 predicted proteins | sample 1965451 | NCBI WGS metagenome assembly UMHE01 (sample SAMEA4836090, study PRJEB28245) | human gut metagenome | biome: gut microbiome; material: fecal sample | place: Denmark | collected 2008 | reverse complement strand
GCACGTTACGCTGTCGCCTAAATTTATTTAGGACAATATTGGCATATCATTTCTTTTTAGGTAGATGGATTTTTTTCGGAAGGATTTTTTGCGAGAAATTTTGCGAGAATGGGAAATTGTACGTAACTTTGCAGCGCTTAAGGCGCGAAGCGCCGCGCTTGGGCATCACGATAGTCTTATGGTGTAATGGTAGCACTACAGTTTTTGGTTCTGTCTGTCTAGGTTCGAATCCTGGTAAGACTACTATCCGAGAAGAAGGAAGCCTCAAAGCCGCATGGCCGAATGGTTTCTTTCTTCTTTTTTGCCGACGGGTTGTCTCGGAGTTTTATACGGGACTATCTCGGGGGATATACGGGACTATCTCGGGTTACGGCCTTTTGTTCGTACCGACCCCGCCCATCTATTTGATTGGTATACTTGTGTGCATTTTTTGCGCCGATTGCGCTGCAACAGGCATCAAAAGGGGCATTAAAAGGGTCGAAATTCGGACAAAATGCCACAAATAGGCTTAATTAAAGATATTTAACGTGGAAAATTTGGATGCAATCGCAGCATTTGTCTACCTTTGCATCAGAAAATCTAATACATGGTTTCTCATAGGGTAATATATAGATATAGTTTTTACTAATTAACACACAAACAAATCCACGAAAAGCAACCCCGAGCGGCGCCATCCGGGCGTCCTCGGACAGCAAGGCATAGAAATGTGCCGCGCACAAATTCGAACGCGTCAACACGCGTTTTTTTTGTGCCCAATCACCCCCCCCTATCGGCAGTGAAATTCTACAACCGCAAGGGGAACTGTTCTACGGCTATCGCTTTAGTTCTTCTATAGAGTACTCATTGTATCATCTATCGTATACTTAACAACACCTCTTTTATCCTTTTCAAAAGTCACGACAGCTATGAGTTCTGGTATGTCGGCAGTCCACACTGGGACCTCTATCGCTTCACCTTTTTCAAGATTAATCTTCTCTGCAAGGTCTCGCGCTTTTTGCTCGGTAAGAGAACGTAGATGCTCATAACTATCTTTTACAGAGCCAAAATTTATGGAAAAATCTTTCATATTAGCGTTTATCGGTACGTATTATTAATTAGTAAAAATCTAATTTAGAAAACCATATTTCTCGTCAGAAGTCCAATTGCACGGAGACTACGGCGTGGCGGTCCATATACCACAGGTATCCTTTTATGGGATACTCGGGATATATCATGTGAAGGATGCGGCAATATTCGTGGACTTGCCGATGATGGGCGGGATATTCACGGGTAGTGAATTTGAAATCGACGACTTCCATGACGCCTTCGTGTATCACCACGCGATCCGGGCGCAGCAGCCGGCCGATGTCGTCCTCGTCCTCCGGATGCACGGGCGGCACAAATATGGGCTGCTCTTCCATGCTATCGTCCGTCTCCGCAAACCAGCGTCGCAGTCCGGCGTCATTGGTGCCGCCATCGCCGAAAAGGGCTCTCAAGTCATCCAAATAAGTCTTGTAGTTATGCGTATGGCGCAGGTAATGCGCACTGGCACAACGGCACAACGGTATCATCACCTCGTCATCATCCACGTCCTCGGGACGGCGTATACCGCTGAATACTTCGTGCAGCACTTTGCCGCGTATAGCGGCTTGTCGTATCTCCTCGCTTTCGTAAATTCCGTCCACCAGGACATGCGCTTCGGGGGGCGCCGGTTCGTCATCCTCGTCATCAAAGCCTTCCTCGCCATCATCTATGCGCGTGATTGCATCCACGCGCGTGACTATGGCCGTATCATCGCGTATGTACGTGCCGTAGTTCAGGTCATCGGCCGTATCGTCTTTCTCGTCCTTGTCATACTCGGGATGCGTGTCGACGCCGTAGACATACTCCGTCGCACTCTCAAAATGTTCGGCCAGAGCCTCGGTGACCGCCGGGTCGCGACCTTCGTAACCTTCGGGCACGGGCGTATTGTTATCAATGGCGGCAACAGCATTGACCAAGATGACATCAAACGGCTTATTGGCCTCCAAACCGTCAGCAGTGATGGCGCCCGTGTCCTTATCGCGTGTCAGTGCCTGCGATGATTTGGGGCTTATATATATATCCAATTCGCGTTCGGGACGCGTAAGGGCTACGTAGGCCTTATTAATGCTGTCGGTGGCTTTGGCGCGACAATTCTTCATATAGGCGTCCTTGAAGCTCGTATGATACTCATCCATAGCCTTGCTATAGCTTATAAACACCGCCGGGGGCAGGACCTCGCCCGGGATTAAATCTTTGAGATCTTTCGATGTTACCCATTCGCTTTCGCTGCGTATGCTGATGAGCTCGAAGTCCATATATGGCAAGTGCACGCACGGATACTGCAAGCCCTTGGCCGAGTGTATGGTGACGACGTTGACGGCATCTGTATCGCCCGAGGCCTTGATGGTGGGATGCTTGGATTGTCGGTCCCACCAATTCAGGAAATCGTAGATGTCGTTGCCGTACAGGTTGGAGTAGTCCATCAGCGTGTCCGATAGTGCGCTCAGGTAAACCTTTTCGCGCTGCGCCATTTCCGGCGGCACGAAGGTGGCGACAATCATGTCCGCCAAAGACATCAACGTCGACGGATGCAGCGACACAATGTGTTCCAGCTGCTCGCGGAAGTCATCGCCCATGCGACCATTGGCCAAGTCGTCCATAACCTCCTCGATGGTTTTCACAAAGGTATCCCCATCAGCATCCGCTCCGCCATTCATATCATTGCGATACAGGGCCAACTCGAATCGGCACAACATCATCGAAGCGCGCACGCGGCGTGTCTTTTGATCTTTGTCCGTGGCCTTATCGGTTATGTTCCATAGATTGGCAATAAGGCGTATGATGCCGATGACAAAAACGACACTTCGGGCGCGGTCAATCTCGAGCGCATCGGCAGACATCACCGGGATGCCCGCATCGATAAGTGCAGCTACGCACCCCGAAGCCTGGCTGTTGGTGTCGGTGAGCACGGCAATATCGCCCCAGCGATATCCGCCCTCATCGTGCTGGCGTCTAATACTTTTAATCATTGCAGCCTCCACGGACTCATCTTCGACATCATTCGTATCCGCAACGTCCGTGGCAGCGCCCGCGTCTTTTTCCTTCTTGGGCGGAATATGGATACGCACCGCACCATGCAGGTCGCGATGACGCTCCGGGATATCCTGTATGACATTGTCGAAGCTATCAAAATGCGTCTTGCCGGGCAATTCTATGTACTTGGCGATATAATGGAACAGCGTATTGTTAAAGCGTACGATTTCGACGGCGCTGCGGTGATTGGTGTTCTCGCCGGGATTGACCCCTTTCAATTGATAGTCTTCGGAGAACTCGTCAGCAACTTCGTGCTGCAGCAGCGAAGAATCCGAGTTACGGAAACGATATATCGACTGCTTTTCGTCGCCGATAATCAAGTTGTCAAATCCCGAGGCAAGACTATTGCACAACAGCGGACGAAAGTTGTTCCATTGCAGACGCGATGTATCCTGGAACTCGTCTATCAGAAAGTGCCTCAGGTCAACGCCCATGCGCTCGTACATAAAGGGCACATCATCCTTGGACACAAATCGGCTTATGAGGTCGGCAGCATCGCTCAGCAACAAGACATTGTTGTCTCGACGCCATTGCTCGACGCGGTCCAGCACCAGTTTCTGCAGTCCGTACATGCCTATATATTTTCTCTGCATCTCAAGAGTCTTGATGTCAGCCCAATACTTGGCATAAGAATTGAGCGCAGCCAGGATTGGCTGTGCCTCTGCAGGCGTGGGCGTGTAATCTTTGAAAATATCCGCCGGACCGAACGGCATCTCTTCGAAAACGGCCGCCATCGCCCTCTTATAGTATTTGGTTTCGGGATTCGACGGCTCATTATTCTTCAAGATATTAGAGATTTCGCCCTTTAGCTTGCGTCCACCCACGGCATTCCTCGCCGCATCCATCTGCATGGCCAATTGCGCTTTAAGGCTCTTGATTTTGTCGTCTACCGCATCCTTAAAATTCTGTATGGCATCGTCGCGTCCCAGCCATTCGCCCATGGCTTTGCTATACTCGACAAAGCCCTCGTCAAAAAAACTGTGAACAAACTCAACAATGTCGCGCCGCACCGTACCCTTGGACTGGAAGATATTGAAATCTCTGCCTTCGCGCACTGCCTCTTCCATCTTACGAAGTATCCAGTCGTTCAACGGGCGCAATTCGGTATTGCGCTGACGAGCATCTGCCATATTAAACTCTTCGAGCAGCCCGTCTATGGCAAAATTGATGACCGCATCCGAATCCATGGTGATATCGTAGTCGCCTTGACGTTCGAATTCAAAGGCCATAGAACGCAGCACATTCTGAAAAAAAGCATCGATAGTGCTGACATGGAACTGGCTGTAATCGAATATGATCTGACGCATAGCATCGTTGGCAGCCTCGGCCAACTGCCGGCGCGTACATCCAAACAAATCCGTCAATACCATCGCATACGCGGCATCCTTTGCTCCGACCTCCGGTTCATCAGCCAAATCCTGCAATTCCTTGAGTATGCGCTGCTTCATCTCTTCCGTAGCCTTATTGGTGAAGGTCACCGCCAAGATATGGCGATGGCGGCGACGCTGCACGCCCTCGCCTTGCGGCAGACATTCTTTGTGGTTAAGATGGTATACGCCGTCAGCATCTTTGACGCCCAAAAGCAACGTAATATATTGCAGCGTAAGCGTATATGTCTTGCCGGACCCGGCAGAAGCTTTGTATATGGTCAAGTGGGACATGGTGTGGTACGGATTTGGTGGATGCAAATTATATGGTTGGGCGGATGTGAAATTGTAATACGAGTTTTGTCGGCATCGGCAAGAACCGAGGCATGACGAAATGCGTATTTGTCAGCCTTTGGTCTTGAACCCGAGGCTCGGCAGCATGGTGCGCAAGGCGTCTCGACGGTCGCCCTGCAACAATATCTCACCGCCACGGGCGCTGCCGCCCACCCCGAGGCGTCGGCGCAGCGTACCGGCCAAGGCATCCACATCATCATCGGACATACCTTGCGGACATACCATAATAGTGGCCGGATGACCGCCACGGCCTTTGCGCTCGTATATTATTTCGAGAGTCCATGCCTTGACACAATCGGTCGGCCCTCCGGCAGTATCCGTCGGCTCGATGCCATCGTCTGCCGACCGTGCTGAATCATCCTCCCCGGGCGTTACGGCGGCGCGAATTGCCGCCAATGCGTCTTTCCAGTCGTCACTCATGGACATGCACGTCTATGCTGTCGGGTACGTAATCCTCGTAGTCGCGCAAGTCCGAATGCGTGCCCAGGGCCAAGCGATGCGCCATATTGGCAATGCTCTGCTCCTCGACACTCAGACTGTTAAGAAACACGGATACCGAGTCGGCGCTGACGGAAGCGGCACGCCGGAAGCAATCGGCGGCACGCGCCATATTCAATTCGTTGTCGCAATCATTGTCCGCAGCCGTGGCATACACGACGGCTATGCGGCACATCTGATTGATTGTGATAGCCGTACTGTCCGTCTTTTGGAGAATGTCACGGCATATCTCAGCGGCCTCTCCATAGCGACCTTCATGCATGGCGCTCTCGGCGAGTACAAGGTCACCCTCCGTGTCCTCACCGCCCTCGCAGGAGGGTAGCGCGATGGTCAGTATAATTATTATCAGCGGCAACAAGCGCCGCAAAATGCCGTTGGTTATGGTATGGTAGGTAAGAAACATCTTAGGTGTTTGCATAAACGACGCTCCCGGCGTGGAAGCGCCTTTTGACTGATGCAAATATACGTCATTTTTTCGGTATGGATGCCATAGTCGAGCATAAAAAAAGGCGACCGGAATGCCCGATCGCCCATGTTTTTTCTGCCGTATCGGCTAAATTATTGTTTTATCGGGGATTTGTAGAATCGCGTATACAGGTCGGTGATGCAGAAGTATGCCGGGTTGTTCATGCCATATTTACCGGTTTTGCTGGATTCCATCTGGAATACGAGCTCGTCCACGGTACCCAGTCCGGAGAGGTCGACACCTATCCACGAGTCAAAAATCTTGCCCTTGTAAGCGAGGGGAACCTTAATCGAACCCACGCTCACGCCGCGAAGACGTCCGTAGATGATAACGTTGCAGTAGTCGTCCTGTCCAAAGGGCGTGCTGAATGCATCGCCGTTCTTCATTGCGAAGTAGCCCCATGTGGTATTGGCTATACGAGTGCTGAGCAAGGCGACCTCGCTATCAAATTTGATATAACAGCTGGGGGTTGCGATATTCCCATCGAGTTTTTCGGAGGTATTCCAGTAACCCACGAGATAGTTGGGAGTTGTGAAACCCTTGCCGGGCATGGCTGCATACTGGTGATCCACCCAAGTGCCTTCAGCCGTGTAGTCCTTCAGATCCGAAACCTTGGAGGGGCAGAAGCCGGACCACGAGTAGTACTTGACTCCTCCGAATTCAGATACCAATACGCTGTGCGATACGGTTACGCCGGTATACCCGAGAGGGCCTTGTTCGGGGTTGAGAACTTCGGCCCAATAGCCGTCGGCGTTATACTCTTTGGCTTCCCTGCCGAAGTTGTACACCAAGTCGATGCTGTCGGGGTCGTCATCATCATCGTTACATGCGGTCATACCAAACGTAAGGCATGCCAAAGCAACGAGTGTCAAGAGATTGTGAAGATGTTTCATTGCTATTATTGTTTGTGGTAATTATTTTTTTGATGACACAAAGGTACACATCTTTATCGATATAGCGGATATATAGCGACACAAAATACTCAAAAATAGGTATTGTCAGGCTACGGATACGACTGTAATTTTGCAGTGTCAACAAAAGGCAAACACGACTGCACCGACAGTCGGCTCGAACGGAGCCACAGACGGTGCCGAAATTGACAAAAGATTTTGTATATAGAGGATAATTACGTAATCACGAAAGACACACACCACGGCATGGCCGATCCTCACGGCATCGACCACCGAAAGACTTGGGGCGCGAAGTGATTCGCGCCCATTTCTATTGTCCCCGTAGGACACGCAAAAGACCGACTTTTTCGGCAATACGTAATCACAGATAGTTACAAAAAAAGGTCTGCGCCCGAATTGGCACAGACCTTTTTTGTATAATTGGATGCGGATGGTTGTTACTTGCCCACCATCACCTTGCAAGTCTCGGATCCGGCCTTGACAATATACATGCCCGGAGCGAGGCGTACGACTATACCACGGGGCGCATACGCAGCTATACGACCTTGGAGGTCATAAACTACGGCATTATCTGCGCCGGAGACTACCAAACCTTCCGAAGTCACATTGACAGCCGGGCCTTCGCCACCGGCAATATCGTTGACAGCCGAGAAATATGGCGTCAAATCGGTCGGCTGAGACTCACCGCTGCCATATACGGCAGTGATGAAGTAACGTCGTTCGATGATGCTCGTCTCGGGAATATTGAAGGACGTTGTCGCTGCTTCCACCATTTCTGCGTTGACGCGGCCGACTCCGTTTTCGTAGACATTGTAGCCCAGCAACGGGTTGGACACAGCCTCGGTGATACGGACATTATCAATCCATATCGCACTGGTATACGGAATCTTGGAAATGAAATGTATGGCCACGCGTTTGGCTTCGGACGGGATGCCGGTTATGCTGATGGGTACAAAAGTTTCCGAATTGATAAACTGTCCATACGAAAGGCTCGATTTCAGGGTATTCACTTTGTTTGTGAAGGCGGCTGAAGGATTGGCGGCGTCATAGTCTGCTTCTGTGGAATAAAGAATTTCCATAGTGTAGTAGTATGACGAGGACGTGAATTTCTTTGTCGCAACAAGGAAGTTGAGATCCATTGTGGCGCCGGCCTTGCAGTCCAGCACGGGCGAAATCAGCCAATCATCCTGCTGCTTGTTTGCACCCAAAGTCAGACCAATGACATTGTCACCATCGCGGCCTCTAGGAACAGACGGTTTATTGACGACCGAGAAGGCACTGCCGGAAGCCATATAGTAGCTATCGCCGGCAGCCTGATCGAGATCGAGGGCGGTGAAGCCGTCAAACGGACCCGTAAAGCCGCCTGCGCTTCCCTCGAAGGATGTGCTGACGCTGAGCGGGGTGTGTCCGTCACCTGCAGCACCCCAGGAGACTTCTATCGATCCGTCGGCAAGCTGCTTGGCATCGGGATTTGTAGGCGAGGCCTCTTCGACAAAAGCCACAGCCACCTCAGCCGCCGTTGAGATGTTGTTCTCGGGTTTTTCATCGCCGTCATATACGACTTGGAGCGCAAACGAATAGCTATCGGCAGCCTGTACCTCGATAGCCGTAACAGGAACTGTCAAATCCACAGTGGTCGATCCGAACGTTGGAATGTCCACGGTGGTCGGCAGGGCTATGGACTCGGGATAATCAGTCACCAGCTTGAGAGTGTAATCGGCGGCGCTGACAACCTTTGCGCTGTTGTTGGAAATGGTAAACGAAAGGTTGATATCTTTGCCCGAATATACCGATGTCGGAGCAACGACAGACGAGATTTCGAGGTCTTTGTCGGCCGGAACGAACACGCGCACCTTATCAATGACAGTATTCTGTCCATAAGCGCTCAGCGACAGAAATGCTACACGGAAAGTTTTGCAACCATCAGCGATAGCCGCTGCAAGCGGAAATTCAACCTTCTCCCAATTCTGGGTGGTGCCCTTCAACGTAATCAAAGCATCGGGAACATTCGTCCAGTCGCCGTTGTCACAGGACACCTGTATTTGTATTTGATCATTGCCGGTAGTACGGTATACGTAGAATTCGATGATGGGGCTGCTGCCTGCTACATATTTTATAGGTGCGGAGGCAAGGCGTGCCGAGCAGCCGCGTGTAGCGTCCCAAGATCTGTAAATGGCGAAGCCGCCGTCTTGGTCTATAGACTCGGAGACGATGGGACGTTTCGCGGTGCTCGAGGCCACAGCCTCCCAATTGATTGAGCCGGAAACAATATCAGCCGTCCAAACCTTGCCGAAGGATGCTCCGGCAAAGGAGTCTGTAAACGGGAGCGTCAGAGAACCGACAGCCAAGGTCTTGGTCTTTACTTCTTCGGAAGACAAACCATTGAGCACGGCTACAACGGAATACTGCAAAGATTGCAAGTCACCGGAAGTATAGTTGTCGATGAATGTCGTGGCAGTACATGCTTCGGCAACGATGGTCGGCACATCATCTACAATACGCGTAACGCGATAGGTGAGTGACGACGGGTCGAGAAACGCACCATGCACACCGGTTGCGGGAGCCTTCCACGAGAGCGTGTACGAGTCATCATTTGCGGATACCGCAAGATCGGTAACAGGATTAGGAGTTTCTTTGCCCACGTATGTCGAAGCTGTGACGCGTTCGCTGGTATTGCCGGCACTCTCAACCGTCACCGAGTAGGAGACTGTACCTTCACCGCAGTCGTTGTCTGTATACGAGACGTACTCGCCGGCAGCACCACGGCCGGTCTTGACTGCTGTCTCACCATCGCCGCGGAAGATGCTATACTTGAGTGTTCCGTCAAGCGGCTGTCCGCTTATCGTGGCCGAGGGAAGCGTAAATGACACCGTAACCGAGGCCGAGCCGTCGGATGCGGGCACCAGCGTAAGACCCTCGGCAGCCAGAGGAACGTTCGATGATCCGACCTCAACGACTTTGGTGTCGAAAAGATACATCCCGTTGGTTTCGCCGAGGAAGTACAGCTTGTACTGCCCGTCGGCATCGACATGGAATTCTACGGTCTTTTGTGTGGCCGTGCTTTTGTTGGCATAGGCCAAATTGTCGTAGCTGGCCAAGACCTTATACTTGCTCAAGTCGTTGCCCTGCCCCAGACCGATGGTTAATGAAGTGGTCTTGCGCGAGTTATAGGCTGCCGGAGACACCTCGATGCGATAGAGTGTGAATGCTTTCAGCGTCACTTCCGGAGTGATAAGATAGTCCGAATAATAGGGCTCGGTGATGCCTGAATTGTACATATACGGGTATTTCCCGTAGTTGTTGAAAGTCCAAGCGTTGTATTCGTTGTGGTCGTACTTAATGCTGGTCTGTGTGCAGTTGTCAAAGGTCGTGCGGTCCGTCAGGTCCAACACGGCCTCCGTAGTCTGCGCCGATGCGCCGACAGACAGAGACATAGCCGCCGAAAGTAATGTTATGTATAGGCTTTTCATTTTATTTCTTGCTTTATTTTTTTAAGAAAGCGGGGACGCATTTTCGGTGCAGTCCCCGCCATTATTAAGCAGGACTGATCAATCCCGCGATGGATCGCTTGGTCACAACAGGTGCTTTTTTTAGTCGTGAACGGGGCGTATCTGAATACCGCCGGCCTTGGAGCTGAAAGTCACCTGAGGGTCATTGAACTTGTTGCCTACACCACGCGAAAAGCGCAGTGTTACGGCTGTGCTTGTCATCTTTTTGCCGGTTTTGTCGGTATTGACATTAGCGCTACCGGTCATATAGTATCCGCTTTGGATGGAACCGCGCGGCGCTCCTTTGTAGGCCTGCATTCCGCAAGCGGGCAGGAAGATACTGTTGCCGTTGGGGCCGGTAACGGTATATCCGTATGTTTCGGCTTTCCATGTGCATTTTTCGAGCAGTTCTTTGACCTCAGCCTCGGAAGGCAGACGCCAACCGTTGCCCCAGAGTGCTTTGGCTGCATCGTACTGAGTATTGGAGATTTGGTCGCCTATTTCGATATATTCATCGGTCAGAGCGTTATACCATTTGTAGTTGTAGACATGGCTGTACTGCTTTTCGGTAAGCTCGCCCCAGCAGATAAAGTCTCCGGTCTCGGAGGCGGCTTTGGCGCCGATGTTGAACGGAGCCCATTTTACGGACAGGCCGAGGTCTACCGGCTCGGAGGGTGCGGTATATGTGGGCAGCGTCTCGGCTGGCACGGGACCATATACGGGACGTATCGAGAAGCCTACATCGGGATAGTCATATCCTTCGGCCGAGCGGTTGGAGGCATCGATGTTGGCGCGGTAGTTGCGGCATTCCTGCGTGATGTCGGACTGTTCGTATTCGGTGGAGGTCCAGTAGAAGCATCCGAGCTGGTCGTGGGTATGCTCCGAGCCCACCATATTGCCGGCGGCGGGCAGGAAGATGCTGTTGCCGTTGATGCGCGAAGTGATTACGGCTCCGGTTACGCCGTTCATTCCGGTCCAGGTGAATTCGCAGTTATTGATAAGTTCGCGCCACTCATCGCGTGTAGGTATGCGCCATTGGTCACCCCACTTGACATGTGCTACGTCATAGTTTGTACCGGTAATTGTGGCTCCTAACTTCAGGTACTCTTCCCATTGGTCGTGGTCTTCGCCTTCCCAGTCGTAGTACCATTTGTAGCTCTCGAGAGTGTACTCGCTCTTAGGCTCGATTTCGCCGTAAGCGTAGAAGTTGCCTGCTTCCCAGGGGTTGGAGGCGCCGACATTGTATGTAGCCCATTTTACGGACAAGCCGAGGTCTACCATCTTGGTTGACGGATCTACCTGACCTTCGTTGATAAAGGTGATTTTGGACACCTCGGACACGTTTCTCAGTTCTTCGGTGCCGTCCTTGTATTCTATTTTCATCATCTTCTGCTGGGCATTGGCCGTGCCGAAGCCTACAGCGGCGACGAGTACTGCGTAAAGTATCTTGTTCATTGTGTGTTAGAGTATGATTTTGAATGCTGTTTTATTGATTGTAACGATGTAGACGCCCTTGTTGAGTTCCGAGCGACTGACACTGAAAGACTCGGGGATCGTGGTATTGAGCACACAACGGCCGTCAAGCGAGTAGATTGAGAGCACGCTGCCGGCCTCGGCGTTGGATATGAGCAGTGCGTCCTGCGTCACACGCAGGGTCACGGCCGGTGCCACAACGTCGTCCACAGCATCGTATTTTACGAAGTCGATGAATTGGATGTCATCAAAATCGAAAGTCACGGGGTCTTGGCCTTTGGTCGCGATTGTCGCACCGGTGTCGGTGTAGGTCACCTCCGGATTGGACGTGAACAGAAACACCACAGGGTCGCCGTTGGTCGGTGTAACCCTGACGGCGTCAGGCTCCACTTCCGCTGCAAAACCGCAAATGCTCACCAATATGGCCAGCAAGAAAGTAATTTTTCTCATAAGCAGTGTTGTTTGATTGGGTTATACTTTTTATGTATTCTGAAATGTATCTTTCGAAATGTATCTACCTTGGACGTTCATCCATGTAATATATACATGTAATATGTAGAATTGCGGCAAGTGTATGACACCTGTCGTATCAGAAATAATGGTGTCGCCTAACGGCGATATCATGTAGAATGTCTAATAGTGTATCCATGCCTTGGATTACTATTTAAAAATATTTTTCGGTCGCAAAAGTACACTTAATTATCGTATCACACAAGACTTTTGCAAAAAAAACAGTCGCACTTATGGAATTTTGTTTTTTCAGGCAATCGTAAAAAATACACTAACTACCTTATTGGCAAAATGATACATTAAACAACGATGCATTGAGATAATTTCGGAAAACCACATCTTTCGGCTCATTCCGGTCAAAGTTCGGCGTTTTTACCGACTTTTTGTTTTTCAAGCCGGTTATTTTGAGCGGTCGCCCTTCATCGGCTATTTTCGGTAATTCGTATACAGGGACACGATGCGTTTCTTTCATAGACAGCAACAGTACATACCGATAACGGCACAAAAAAGGGGCTGTGTCAAAATAGGCGCAGCTCCTTTTTATAACC
>UMHE01041235.1_pt1 | contig 12715 bp, 12 predicted proteins | sample 1965451 | NCBI WGS metagenome assembly UMHE01 (sample SAMEA4836090, study PRJEB28245) | human gut metagenome | biome: gut microbiome; material: fecal sample | place: Denmark | collected 2008 | reverse complement strand
AAAACGGATATACGAGCGAACTTTATGTACACATTAAAGGTACGATAATACTACAAAGTACTATCACTCTTGTTGTCGGTGGTGATGCAGATATAATTGTTCCAGATAATTTTGTTGGCAAGCTTTATATATGCGGTGGCTCCCATCTAATTTTTAGTCATAACCGAGGAGAGCTTGAGCTGTACGTTTACGGAGATAGCAACGTAAAAGAGAAGTCTGATACATCACTCAAAGTAAACAGAAAGGATATAAAGGAAAGTCAATGGCGCAAATAAAAAATAGCCATCATGTTGTTACGCATGATGGCTATTTTGATTATTACAGGAGTCTTTTAGTTTGCTCTATAAACATCTGAAACCATGTTTAATATGTAACCTATTGAAAGTGTGTATAAATAATCTTCAGGAATCTCGTAGTACGCTAATATTTCTTTAAAATCCTTATCTACGATATATCTCATTGTCGTTAAGTGTGAGTTGCCTTGTGAATCTTTAATACGGAATTTCTGTGTTATCGTATATCCTTTAAGATTGTGTGCTTCAAGGGATTTGTATGAGCCAAACTCTTTCAAATGTTTTTCAACAAGTTCCCAAATAACAGGTTGAGAAGTCTCGTAATCAAATTTGCTCCCGTATACGGAACGATATTCTTCTAAAACCACCTTAGCAGTAGAAATTGCACGAAGATTACACCAAATCGTATTGTTGCATTCTTTTACTTCCGTTTCTATAGGTTCGTAACTATTAAAATCACTTGCTGTTTTATACATATAGTCTTTAATCATGTCTTCACCTTTAGATTGGTCGGATTTACAAGAAAAGAAACTTGCAAGTGTTATTAAAAATAATAATGCGGAAAAAATCTTTTTCATAATAGTATGGTTTTGTTAGTATTCGTTTGCAAATTTACATTATTATTACTGTAGGAATATTTGTCTTATTAAGTTTAACAATACTTTAACACAAAAAATGGTATGCCGAAAAAATCGGCACACCACCTAAGTTTTATTATTTTCCAACCTAACTCATAAAGACTTTTATACCCTTGCCACCTTGTTTATGACCGCCTTTAAGAACGCTGCTCCAGTTGTCGCAGATTTCGTGCAGATAGCCTACTTGTTGTTCCATAAGCGCAATCATTTGGTTACTTGAACCACCGCTTTCACCTTGTGCTGTTACTGCACCAAGGCGAACTTCCAGGATGTTTCTAATTGCAGCAACATCAGACTGTTGTTGAGCTACAAAATATCTGATAGAATTAATAATACTCTCCAAAGCTTGTGCGGTTGCTTCTGAAACAGACTGAATTCCCTGCTGTAGATTTGAAAGATTAGATGCGCCTTTAGAAGTCACACCCAGTACTTTCATAAGCGTATTAGCATACTCGTTGAAAGCTTGAAGGTTTGTATTTTTAAGCTCCTGTAGTTTTTTGAGTTCTCCTGACGTTACTTCAAGACCATCGTTTCCTCCTTCACTACCCTTTGCTACCGCTGCATCTACTGCATCAAGGATAGGTTGTATGAACTTTGCTGCCGCACGTGCCATAAGCTGTTTCTTTAGCAAATTATTGAAGTATTCATTAAACTTATCATTAAGAGCTTCAAGAGCATCGCTATTTTCGTTGTAAGCATCCATCCAAACATCTGCAAATGCTTCAGCAGCTGACTTGTAATTAGCCTTTGTACCGAAACCACCAAGTTGCTCTGTGAGCGTTTCTTCGGCTTCCTTGATAGCTTTGTTATTAGCTTCTATCTGTTTCTGCCATTCCTCGATTTTGCTATCATCAGTATCTTTTTTATCCCTTTCCGCAGCTATCATGGATTGTAGATTCTGATTTTGCAATTCGAGGTTTTTAATCATTTCATCAGAATACTTGCTAAGCTTTGCTATGTCATAGGCATTATCCATAGCCTCCTTCAAGTCATCGTAAGCTTCTTTGAGCTTATCTATAGCTTTTTGGTGTCTTTCGATTTCTCTTTGAAGCTTCTTATCCTTGGTATTAAAGAGCTTGATAGCGCCTGTAATTGCGCCCATCGCACCAGATACAACACCGGCATAGTTTCCACTATAATACGAACCGACCGCCTGTCCAATGTTATCAACGATATTTAGAGTCTGCTCTAAGCCTTCATCTGAACCCCCGAGAGCTTCAAACAAGCCACTAAAGGCTGTTGTCATTGATGATACAATGCTCGTAATATCTTGCACTGACTGACTAAACTTATTTTTAGCCTTGTCGGTCTTATCCTGAGCCTTGTTAAGAGTATCAAGAGTATCTTTAGTTTCGTTATGCTGTTTTTCTAAGTTTTTGAGATGTCTCTTCGATAGGTTAAGATTGGTTTCCAATGTTTTTGTTTTGTCATTATCCAAACCATTAACCGACTTCGACTTTTCATATTCCGCATTCAAGTTAGCGATACGTTTGTTTTGATTTTCAATTTCCTTTTCTTCCTTGTCGTACTTGTCGCTTGTGGAGATTAAAGCGTTGTCACCGCCAAGTTTTTTATACTCTTTGGTGTACTTAATTAACTCTTTTAAACCTGTAGTGAAAGCATTGAACGGATTCCTACTATTTTTTTGAGCTTGCAATTTCTCTATCTGCTCTGCGATAGCCTTAACCTGTGTTGGGTCTAAGTCTTTCATCTCGCTTTTTAGGGATTGCAATTTCTGTATCATATAGTCAAGTACCTTTGTGGACGTATGGTCAAGATTCTCGAAAATCTTAACGTACATATCAGAACCTTGGAAATTTTTCCAAGTATTTTCACCAGTCTGCTTTTTGTATTGAGTGGTTAAATTGTCTTGTAACTGTTTCTGCAACTCTGGATTTTTGGCAAGATTCGCATTGTCTTGGATTTTTTGCAATTCCTCAATGTACCACTTATCCAATTGCAACTGGTCGGAAAGTTGCTGCTTATATGCCTTAATCAAATCTTGCGCTTGATTAACTTGGTCTTGATAGACTTCCTTGTCAAGCTTATCCATCTGCTCTTGATACTGCTTCCAAATATCAGAACTCCACTTGGTATTATCGCCAAACTTAGCCTTAAATTCATCTTCTATCTTACTGCGCACCTCGTCGAATGAAGATGTAAGGTTGCCAAACAAAGACTTGATAACTGCATCACTCAATCCTTCTCCCTTTAGTTTCTTGTAAAGGGTAAGATTATCGAATGCATTACTAATCTCGTTCTTAACATCATCCAACTGCTGTTTCATATACTCTGTGTCGAGTTGCACCTGCAATTCTATGATGTCGTTCTTCAACTGCGCACGTTTCTTGAAATCAGCGATAGTTGGCTCTATTTTCTTCAATGCGGTGATAAGACCTTCCTTGTCTGGCACAAAGTTCTTGACAATATCCTCTGGCATACCGACAAATTTAAGGTTGTCTGCATATTGCTGCATAACCTTTGCTGCCGCCGTATCATCATCCAAGTACTTGTCGTATTTCTCGTATTGTTGGTTCATTTCCTTCAAGAGAGAAATGCGCTCTGTGAGAATATCACGCCGCATTTTGTCTGTTTTTGTGGTATTCTTTTTGTTCTTGTCGCCGAAAGGGTCTAAACCTCCTGCAAGTTGGTTTTTCGTAAGGGCATCCTTTAATTTGTCACGAAGAAAAGCCAATGCAGTCTGCTTATTAAACACGGTGTTTTTTCCTACATTTTGCTTGTCCCACTTCATTGTTTGTGAGATACCAAGGTTAGAACCGTGAAACCATTGGATTTGCCCTCTGTTGATTTGGTCGATAAGTTCCTTAATATCCTTTGCAGAACGTTGAAAGCCTTGTACGGTAGCGAGAGCATCTTTTGGGTCAACGACATCAAGACTAATTTTAATCTTTCGTCTATCAGCCTCTGCCTGTAAATCATCCATAAATGAATAGACCTTTTGTTGAGCATTGTTCATACTCTGTTGGTCTGCGTCCACTTTGAAATGATATACCTTTGCAGCAATTTCCATCAAGATTTTCTTTTGCAACTCACCAAGTTTATTCTCTGTTGCAACATTATCCCAAAATACCTTAATTTCTGCTGGCTTCATTGTTTTCAAAAAGCCGCCCCAAACGTTATTTACGTTATCGAACAAACCTTGTAATTCGTGTGTAGCCTCTTCTTTTGCGCTCTTGAAAGAACCGCTAATAGTAGCACCGAGGTTTTCTCCAAGCCCATATAGTTGTTTGCGTAATTTGTCGGCATATTGCTTGAATGAGCTATTGTTAGTCTCATTATCAAATATCTGCCCCATTACCTTGTTTACTCGTTGCAGATACTCTACATCAAGCTCTCCAGGCTTTGCTCCGTCCTTTATGGTATCGTAAGCGGCTCTTGATTTTGCAGACAATTTATCATAACCCTCTCCGAGCGCATCAATGGCAGTTTGCGCTCTTGAAGCAAAAGCACGAACATCGTTAGCCGCATTATCAAGTTCTTTCATATCCTTGGAGAAACTATCTGCCCAAAGTGGAATGCCAAACAAATTTAGATTGTCGCTATTCCAAAAAGAATTGTCTTCTCCATTTATGTAAGACTTTGCATCTTGCGCCATTTGAATGAAAGCATCGAGTTTCTTCTTTGATTCAGTGATAGCTTTGTCTATATTTGATAAATCTACCTTTTGTATTTCGATAGGTATCTCCAACTTTCTTGCCTTCAATTCGTCATACAGACTATCAAGAACGTTCTTTGATTCTTCTTGAAATTTATTTTTGTCTATGATAACACGCACACCGCCACCTTTATTCTTAGTGTAATTATCCTTAATGCGCTCGTATTCTGCGGACAATTCACCAAGTCGTTTCTTTGCATCAATAGTTTCAGTGATAATTTTGGATTGCTCATCTCTGAATTTCTCGTATGCAAAATAGGCACTTGAAACCGCCTGTGCCAATGCTGCAAAAGCGATTAATGGAAGATTATCCATTACAGCCCACTTAATCATCTTACCTGCTGTTTTTGCAGCAGAACCGAGATTTCTGAATGATGTAGAAATAAGACCTAGTGCATTTTTTCCTTTTAATGAATATGATGTAAAATTTGCATTCCATATTTTCTTTAAGCTAACACCAGCCTTGTTTGATTGTAGCATAAGCAAAGCAAGAATACCTATAAGGTCTTTTCCTACAGATGCAATAGTTTCCCAGTGTTTAAGTAATACGGTAGCACCACTAATAAGCCCCTTGAACGTACCATCATTAGCCTTGCCAATATCATTGAGCATCACATCGAAAGCATCCTTCAAGTTGGAAATCTTACCTTGGAGAGTTTCAGCCTGAATCTCTTGCATATTGTAGAAAGTTCCACCCTTATCGGTCATGCGTTGGAATATTGCTTCAACGTCCTCAAATGTGACCTTATGCTTGGAAATCATATCAACAATCTGTGCGGTTGTGTATGCTTCGCCCTTAACCTCCTTAAAGTATTCTTGCAGCTCGCCATACATATTAACGCCAGCTTCAGTAAACTGACGAACTTCTGAACCACGGAGATATGCAGCAGCCTTAACTTGCCCGTATGCAAGGATAAGTCTTCCCATATCGACACCAAGACCTGCCGAAACATCGGCAAGTCGTTTTGTTGTGTCGTAAAGCTTGTCGGATTCAATACGGTAAGCAGAAAGTTGTCGGGTGTAGTCAACCAAATCCTTGATACGGAAAGGAGATTTAACAGCAAGTTCTACTGTCTTGTTGAAAATCTCGTCTGCCTTTGGTTTGTTCTGTAAGATAGCTTCAAGAGAACGTTGTGATAGTTCAAACTGACCTCTTACATCAGCAACCTGTTCTACAAAACCTTTTATTGAGTTTATAGAGAAAGCAAAAGCCATACGCTGTGCCCAACGAGAGATATAGCCTGACATGTATGACGTTTGCTCGCCAAGTTGCTTCGTATTAACTTCTGCTTCTTTGAGGTTCTTTGTATGCTGTGCGATTGTAGCGTTAAGAGTATCTAACTTGTGCTTATAATCAGCATCGGCAGTAGAAAGCTTCATACGAGCCTCTTTCAGATATTCGATAGCACGGACTTGACGATTAAGAGTGTTTGCTGATGCGGAGAAATCAAGCGCACCTTGATATGTGGTGTTTGCCTTGTTATTTCTTGTCTGATAGTCTTTAGCTCTATCAGCGTATATCTTCCTCTGCTTGTTGTTGTATGACTGCTCCGCACTAACCATCTTATCGAGAGCCTTTTGAAAAGCAACAGCACGTTCTTCGTACATCTGCTGTTGGTATTTAAGCTCGTCTTGGAGCATTTTCTTACGCTTGATAAGAGAATCTTGGTCTGTCTTGGTAAGATTATAGTCAACATCTTTAAGCATGCTATCAATAGCACCAATCTCTTGTTTAAGCTCTGCGATATTCATACCGCTTGCGCCCTTTGTTGCCTCCTGTAGTCTTTGAAAAGCCAATACCGCTTGCATGATACCACTCGTACCAGAGCCGTTCATCTTAGATAGTTGTGCAACCATATTCTGAACATTCATCGAAGCCTGTGTAATATTTCCACTCATAGTGCCAGCACTTGCTCCAATATTATTCAAGCCACCACTCGCATTTGTAGCCGAAGCACCAACAATATTAAGCTTGTTTATTACTTGGTCGAGAGCATCAAGGAATGGTTTTGTACCAATAGTCATGCTGTCAAACGACTTAGTTACGCTTGTTGCGGTATTCTTAGCCGTGTCTTGTATATCCTTTAACTTTTTATCTGCTCGCTCTATAGCATCTAACGCACTTTGCGGAATGGTTAGAGCTGAACCTAATGCTGAATTTGCCATAGTTAATACAATCTTTAGATTTATAAAATAGGTATTCCGAGGTCGTTTAGATTCTTAAAATCCTCCGCACCATTGATTACTGTTGTATTCTTTGCCTTGTTTTTTTTCTTGTTATCCTTTTTCTCTTTGTCGGAGAGGTATTCAATATGTGTGAAATCCATTGAAGCTAAGCGCACTTGCGGAACAGTCATTTGCCATTTGTATTCCTCCTGCGAGCACCATGTGTTTGCTCTAAGAAAGTCTATCATCTGTCCGAACTCTGTCCTTGACGGTACGATTCGGCTGCTTGTTTCTTCCTCATCAGAGCTTGACTGCGAACAGTCTGAACTACATTGGTACTCGCAAAGAAAAAATCCACATCGAGAAGATTTAGAATTTCAACAAGCAATGTCGCCCAGTCCTTTATGTCGTAATCGCCCCAAAGGAGTTGATCGTAGACGTGCTGATATTCCTCAGACTTGATACGCTCTTTGTCGTTAAGCAATGCTAAGGTTATCACTTTTGCCACCGAAGGGAGGTTTGTGGCAAATTCCTTGATAACGTCACCCATCGACATATTCTCACCTTTAACTATCTTGCACGCTTCCTCAGCGATAAGCCATTGAGTACCTGGTTTTAATGCGTGTATTTGCCATTCTGTGCCTTGTAGCTTGACAATCGTAGGCGAGTCGTTCATTATCCTTGCCAACTTCTCCATAGCCTCGTCAGAGAGAGGAGAATTAGGCTCTACAATCTTTTTATCTGCGCCCTTCTTTGCGTTTGCCTTAGAAGGAGTTTTCTTTGCTCTGTGTACTGCCATAGTCTATATTTGTATTATTGCCTTATTATGCTAACATTCCCGTTGTACTTATGTGCCAACTCTTGAAGCTTTTGGAACGACATTGATATAACTCGGTATTTCTTACTGATACCACCACCGCCAGCTTCCAATACCTTTGCGTAAGGCATGGCTGCTGCAACAGCTAAATCAATCACACCTTTAGGCTTGTAATCATTTCTAAGATAGTCTGTAATCTCGTCACGACCTTTTAATACCTCGCCATACCATTTCTTAGTTTTAGTAGCTTGCGGAGAAGATGAAAGAAATCCTATTTTGGTGAGCTTCCCTTGAACGTAAACACCATAACCATAAGAGTCGTACAAGTTCTTAGTCCTGTGTGTATAGTCGATTTCTTGTACACATTCTTTTAGAACATCTTTTGCATCTTTAGCAAGCTCGTTAGCGATAATTCCTAAAGCTTTTTTGTAAAAGGATTGTGTCATAATCACTTAAAGAAAAAAGGAGCAAACGGCATTAAAGCCGCCGCTCCTTGTTAGTATAGTCGAGAAATGTTGAGGAAACGAAATTATACATCGCCTGCTGTTGGCAAAGTATACTTGTGATTTACGTAGAATGGTGTACGGACAGTCTTTGCTCCAACAGTGAGGGCAATATCCTTTGCTGTACCAGCCAACGCAATACGTGCCAAATTAGAGTTAAGAGATTCAATAGTTAGCTTAGAGTTAAGCTGAACCTTTGGAAGAACATAAGCCTCCATAGTTATGCCATCGGGCTGAACCTGTACCACGTCAATCTTGGCATACATAGTCTTGTAGGTAGAAGGTGCAAGAGTGCGATTACCCGCAGTATCTTCTGTAAATCCACAAAGTGCCTTCAAAAGCTCTGCCTGTGTATCACCAATCTCTGCTGCCAACTGCCACTTACCGAGCTTAACAATAGAGACAATAGGTGAATCAGAAGTTTCACACTCGATGTCGGTAGTCTCGTTATCATCCTGCGAGATAGATGTAGAATCCTCTACAACGTCTTCGAGGATGTAAGAGTCACCCTTTGGTGCAGACTCGTCAGTCTCTGTACCTGTAAATAATGTTGCAACGATGTAGTCTGGCTTGATAAACTTAAATGCACCAGTACCAGTATTTATTACTTTGCTCATAGTTGTATTAAATTTAAGTTGTTTCTAAAAAAAATATTATTTTGTAAAGACTGACACACAAACTATGTTGTAATGAAATTGCCTATTGGTATCATATCCACAATCACGATAAAGCTCTTTGATAGAGTAAGAAGTATCGTTTGATGTTCCTATGGTGTTACTGAGAGCTTCCTCCATTTTGTCAAGCAAAGCAACGTTCTTTCGAGGAGGACTACCCTTTGGTCTTGCATAAAGATAGATGTTGGCATAACCGATAGAATAAGCGTTACGATCCTTTTGCTGCCCTATATCAACAAGAACAAAATCAGACCAATCTTTACTTGTTGTAGGTGGCAAGTCACCTACGAAGATATTCTTTGAGACTTTTCCCTTAGTGAGAAGTCTTGAAAAGAAATCTTCTATTCTTGATAGTCTACGTTGTGTCCTTTGTATCATAGTATTATGCTAATTAAACATCTGTTCCTTTTATGTAAGCGGTACACCCATGCATCTGTGTAGGATAGACACCTGTCACCATTCCCTCAACAGCCAAGTTGTACATTGTGGCTCTGAAACGAATACCAGGCTTTAGCTTGTCGTTTATGTATTCCTCTGCGCTACCATCCTCTTTTTCTCTTGTCGGAGTTGGAAAGAATATGGTATAACCCGAAGTTATCACACCCGAAGAAAACAGTTTGTTTGTTTCCTGAATATCACAAATTGTTTCAAGGACAACTTCTTCCTGCGAGCCATTATCATTCAATAAACCACCATCTTCGGGGAGGTCGTCTATTGGTATGTAAAACACACCATGGTAAGGGTATTCTTGTAATGCGTTTCGGTCTACGTACATGGCTGTTACTCGTATTCGTTAATCCATCTCACTTCACCATCCAATGCGCTAAGGTTTTCAAGTTTGTCGTCTTCGCCATACTTTTTGTATAGTCTACGAAGCTCAGCTTTAAGTCTTTCCAACATAGCCGCAGTTATGGTCTGAGCACCAACGCTTAACTTATAGGAACCATGCTGAACCGAAGTAGATGCTGTTTGATACACACCATAGACTATAGTCTCTAAAAGTGCGATTTTACATCTATCTTTGTCTTCGTCAGTAAGGTCTACATAAGAAGTAATCTCGCTAACTCCGCAATCTAAAGCAATCCTATTCAGAACTGATTTGTCGAATACGAAATTTGTTATACCACTTAGATAGTCTAATATGTCAAACGTTGGTGTCGCCATAAGAGGATAAGGAATGAATTATTAGTGTGTCAATATATTGTAACAGGTTGTTGCCTGTTGTTTTACTCCGCAGTTGCTGTATCAACAATTACGTGATTTGTAAATGAGAGCAAGGCAGGAGTTGCTGACATCATTGTGTCAGTATGCCACTCTTTGAAGCGTCCGTTGTCGGTAGTAATGTTCATAACCTTTACCAAGCCCTGCAACATTGTAGCAAATACACTATCAATGTTTGAAGCACCATACTTCTTCTGCATTGCCTCGTCAAGAGAATCGGTATACTCGAACTCAACGGCATCACCAGCAGGACGAAGAACAACGATGTTATCCTTCCAACCCTGTACGGTTGTATCGGTGGTAGCAGTCTTGTTACGCTCCTTCTCAACAACAATCTCAATAGGAGAGATTCCCTGAATATCTGCGATAGACTTCAAGAACTGCTCGTTTGTGATAGGCATACCCTGTACATAAGCGATATAGTTTGCTGTACACCACTTCTCGTAAAGAGCAATAACCTCAGGATTCTGCAAGAAGGTATCGTGATACATCTTCTTAGTCATCTTCCAAACAAGAGCACCATTGTAGCCACCACGCTCCTCACGATACTTGTCTTCAATCTTATGCATCTGAGTAAGAATCTTACAATCAGGCGAGTTCCAAGCCTTTTCTCCTGCCTTATAGAAGTTAACCGAAGGAATCTTTGCGTCATGGAGTGGAATGTAGATACCAGCACCCATACCACGATAATCAATCTTACCTGTGGTCTGCAACTGGGCAGTCATAAGGTTAAGAGTTGCCTTTGCCTGGTTTAGACCACGCAAGAGAGAATCGGCAGTCCAACGAGCGATAATCTTTGCATCGTTACCAAATTGCTCATACTGTCTTTCCTTATAAGCACGCTGTGCTGCATTTTCAGTCCATCCACGACCAATAAAGTCAGGAATTGAAGCTGTATAGAAATCCATACCATCTGCATCCATCTGCAATGAATCACCAAGAGGAGCACGCAAGTCCATAAGAGGAGCAGCTTCAAGCTTGTAAGACTCCATCTGGAACACGGCAGCTCCATCTGGACCTGTAGGAATAGGCATGCCTGCAATACGACCCTGTGTCAAAGCCCAACCGTAGTCCATGTTGAGGACTGCGGAACTATCAATATACGACTGCAACAACTTTGCACCGTCATTCTTTGAACGGAAAAAAGAAGCATAGTCGGAGTTGTTAAAATCAAATCTTTGCATATCCTAAATACTTTAATTTGCAATAAAAAATGTTATCCTGAAAACTTGTTGGTTACTTACACGAACCAGAACCATCCCTTTACACGACTCTTATTGAGAGTAAGAATAGCAGGAGGAAGTACACCGATAGCGTTGAGGTCGATTACGGTATCTTCTTGAGCCAAAGCAGGAGTAAAGAGGTAGCGAGCACCCTCGAAATCGTCATCACCTGTAGTTGGGTCATACAAGAAGTCCATATCCTTATCAGCATACGCATTAGGATTTGTTACCATAGGAAGAACCGCAGTACCAGCCTTCTCGGCTTCTACGAGAACATCCTTTACCTTCAAAGCTACACCGAGAGTTGCAGAAAGAGTAAGCTTCCAAACATCCTTACCACTATCAGTAGTCTTTTCTACCGCAGTAACTGTAACACCTGTAGCCTTAGTTGCGAAATCCTTCTGACCTATCATAATGTTGTCGCCAGCAAAAGGAACATGATGATAGCCGTCACGAACAATCAAGATCTCAGTGTCGGAAGTTGTTGCAGCCTTAGCAACCTCGTAGTACTTTAAAACCTTAACCTCAGCTCCTGCCTGCGCACTTGTGTTAGGAGTATACTCCACAAAGTCGCCTGCGTAAATCTTAGCATGACCCTTAAAAGGATTCTTCATTACACCACCAAAGGTAGGATAGCAGAGAGCATTCTTACTGCCCTTAATAAGCTTGACGAACACGTTTCTGTGTCCACCAATAGAACCATGTGCCTGAATGAGTGTGCGACCGAGCATTACCGCACCACCAGCTTCATGTCTTGAATAATAGTTATCCAACATAATCTTTTACCTTAAAAATTAACATTCAACATTCAATTACTTTGAAACGAAGCCAAGCTCTTTGTTAACAGCATCCCAACGCTTTGCATCAATCTTTTTGTCACCCTGACTTGTGATTGGGTTGTCTGGTGTTCCAGTAGTACTTACGTGAGATAGGTTGTAGAAATCAAGAGCATCTTCTGTTTCTTTTTCAACATCTGTTTCGCCAGAGATTGAAATCTTGGCTATGTACTTTTCAGTCCATTTTTCATCCTTGATACCTTTCTCTTTGAAAGCAGAAAGAAGTTCGTTACGCTTTTGAGACACAATCTTTGCAGCCTCTGCCTCCTTGTTGGCTTTTTCCAAAACCTCCAAGCGGTCGAGAAGTTTGTTTATGCGGTCGTCACCGCCTTCGCCACCCTTGTTATTTGTTGGTTCACCTTTTGTTGTAGGCTTTGTGTCGGGATGCTCTTCTTTCCATTTCTTAATGAAGTCAGCATTGTCCTTTTCATAGTTGCCGTTAAGTGAAACATACTGAGGGAGAATTTTCTCTACAAGACCTTCTAACTCTGTCTCTTCGTTAACCAAAAGTTCGTAGTGGGAATCACACAAGCTCTTGATTGTTTTCTCACTTATGGAAAGGCGTTTTCCATTTGCAGTGAGTTTTGCTTTTAGGGAATCTAAAAGTTGTTCTTTTGTAAACTTCATGTCTTTTGAAAATGGTTAAATTAACGCTGCAAATATAGATA
>UMHE01017051.1_pt1 | contig 12772 bp, 8 predicted proteins | sample 1965451 | NCBI WGS metagenome assembly UMHE01 (sample SAMEA4836090, study PRJEB28245) | human gut metagenome | biome: gut microbiome; material: fecal sample | place: Denmark | collected 2008 | reverse complement strand
CGACGGTCTTGCGCTTGGAAAGGGCGTTATCATCGCCCAGACCCGGGACGAGGCCAAGGCCGCCGTCCGGGACATGATGGAGAACCACGTTTTCGGCAAATCCGGCGACCACGTGGTCATTGAGGAATTTCTCACCGGCCCGGAGGTCTCCGTGCTGGCCTTCACCGACGGCAAGGTGGTCAGGCCCATGGTGTCCTCCATGGATCACAAGCGGGCGGGAGACGGCGATACCGGCCTGAACACCGGCGGCATGGGCACCGTCGCCCCCAACCCCTACTACACCCCGGCCATCGCCGAACGGTGCATGAAGGAAATTTTCCTGCCCACCATCGCTGCCATGAACAGCGAAGACCGCACCTTTCAGGGCTGCCTTTACTTCGGCCTGATGCTCACCCCCGACGGCCCCAAGGTCATTGAATACAACTGCCGCTTCGGCGACCCGGAGACGCAGGTGGTGCTGCCTCTGCTGGAAAGCGACCTGCTGACCATCATGCAGGCAACAACCAACGGCACGCTGGCGGACACGGAGGTTCGCTTCTCCGATAAATACGCCTGCTGCGTCATCACCGCCTCCGCCGGATATCCCGTCAGCTACAAGAAGGGCTACGAGATCACCATGACCCCGGAAGCCGCCGCCCACACCTACGTGGCGGGGGCGAAGCTGGAAAATGGGAAGCTTCTGACCTCCGGCGGCCGGGTCACCGGCACCACCGCCGTGGCCGGTTCTCTGGCAGACGCCATCCGGGAAGCCTACCGTCTCGCGGACGGCGTGCAGTTTGAAAACGCCTACCGCAGAAGCGACATCGGCCAGCGCGCGCTGCAAGCTGGGAATCACTGATAAAATCGCCTTCGGCTGAGCAGCGGGTCTTTTGCCCCCATGGCGCAGGCCGAAAAACGGGAAATACATCCAGTATTCCTCCGTTTTCCGGCCTTTGCCTGAGGACAAAATCCCTCGCTGTCAGCTCTCGCCGATTTCATCAGTGCTTCCCTCAACTCTGAATAAATCACATCAGGAGGAATAACCCCATGGTTTATCGGGTATTTGTAGAAAAAAAGGAAGGTCTGGACAACGAAGCCAAGGGTCTGCTGAATGAGGCTAAGACCCTTCTCGGCATGGAGCGGCTGGAAAATGTCCGGCTGTTCAACCGGTACGACGCGGAAAATATCACGGAAGACCTGTTCCGGTACGCCGTGAAGACAGTCTTCTCCGAGCCGCAGCTGGATACCGCTTCTGCGTCCATTCAGCTTCCCGGCGCTTACGTCTTCGCCGTGGAGGCGCTGCCCGGCCAGTTTGACCAGCGGGCGGATTCCGCCGCCCAGTGCATCCAGATCATCTCTCAGGGCGAGCGTCCCCTCATCCGCACCGCCAAGGTCTACGCCCTGTATGGTGCGCTGACGGACGGGGACATCCGGGAATTCAAGAAATACGTTATTAACCCGGTGGAATGCCGGGAGGCGTCTCTGGACGTGCCGGAGACCCTCGCTATCCGCTATGACATCCCCACGGAGGTGGCGACCCTGACCGGCTTCACGGGCCTGAGCCGTGACGAGCTGGCGGACTTTATCGCGAACTACGGCCTTGCCATGGACTTGGACGACATCGCTTTCTGCCAGTCCTATTTCCAGAAGGAAGACCGCGATCCCACCATCACGGAAATTCGCATGATCGACACCTACTGGTCCGATCACTGCCGCCACACCACCTTCGGCACCATCCTCGACCATGTGACCTTCGAGGACGCCCTGCTGCAAAAGACCTACGAGGATTATCTGGAAACCCGGAACGCCCTTGGCCGCAGCGAGAAGCCCATCTGCCTGATGGACCTCGCGACCATCGCCGTCAAGCACCTGAAGGCCGCAGGGAAGCTGCCCAAGCTGGACGAGAGCGAAGAGATCAACGCCTGCACAGTGAAGATGGACGTCACCGTGGACGGCGTCACCGAGCCGTGGCTGCTGCTCTTTAAGAACGAGACCCACAACCATCCCACGGAGATCGAGCCCTTCGGCGGCGCGGCTACCTGCATCGGCGGCGCCATCCGTGACCCCCTGTCCGGGCGGAGCTACGTCTACGGCGCCATGCGCGTCACCGGCGCGGCCGACCCTCTGACCCCCGTGTCCGAGACCATCCCCGGCAAGCTGCCCCAGCGGAAGATCGTCACCACCGCCGCCGCTGGCTATTCCTCCTACGGCAACCAGATCGGCCTTGCCACCGGCATTGTGGATGAGATTTACCATCCCGGCTACGCCGCCAAGCGCATGGAGATCGGCGCGGTCATCGCCGCCGCCCCCGCGGAAAATGTCCGCCGGGAGCGCCCCGACCCCGGCGACGTGGTCATCCTGCTGGGCGGCAACACCGGCCGGGACGGCATCGGCGGCGCGACGGGTTCCTCCAAGGCTCACACCCAGCAGTCGGTGGAAACCTGCGGCTCCGAGGTGCAGAAGGGCAACGCCCCCGAGGAGCGGAAGCTCCAGCGCCTGTTCCGCAACGGCGAAGCCTCCCGTCTCATCAAGCGCTGCAATGATTTTGGCGCGGGCGGCGTGTCCGTGGCCATCGGCGAGCTGGCCGACGGTCTGGAAATCGATCTGAACGCCGTCCCCAAGAAATATGACGGTCTGGACGGCACCGAGCTGGCCATCTCCGAATCTCAGGAGCGGATGGCCGTGGTCGTGGAAGCGAAGGACGCGGCGCGGTTCCTGGAGCTGGCCGCCACGGAGAACCTGAACGCTGTCCCCGTGGCCGTGGTCACGGAAAGCCCCCGTCTGGTGATGAACTGGAACGGCAAAAAGATCTGCGACATCAGCCGGGAGTTCCTGAACTCCAACGGCGCGGCCAAGCACATGGACGCCGCCGCCGAGAAGGCGCAGAGCTACGGCAAGGCCGTGACCGGCAGCTTCGCCGAGAACTTCCTCGCCGTGGCTTCCGATCTGAACACCTGCTCCAAGCGGGGTCTTTCCGAGCGGTTCGACTCCACCATCGGCGCGGGCACCGTGCTGATGCCCTTCGGCGGAAAATACCAGCTCACACCTATTCAGGCCATGGTACAGAAAATTTCTGTGGAGAAGAAGCACACCGACGACTGCTCCTTCATGGCCTTCGGCTATAACCCCTTCATCACCTCCGCTTCTCCCTATCACGGCGCGTATCTGGCTGTGGTGGAGTCCGTGTGTAAGCTGATCGCCTCCGGCGCGTCCTTTGAGGACACCTACCTGACTTTCCAGGAGTATTTTGAGCGCCTCGGCAAGGACCCCAAGCGCTGGGGCAAGCCCCTTGCCGCACTGCTGGGCGCGTTCCGGGCGCAGATGGAGCTGGGCATCGGCGCCATCGGCGGCAAGGACTCCATGTCCGGTTCCTTCGAGAAGCTGGATGTTCCGCCCACGCTGGTCTCCTTCGCCGTCACCACCGGCAAGACCGGCGAAGTCGTCTCCCCCGAATTCAAGGCCGCGGGTCACAAGGTCTGCCTGCTGACCCCCGCTTACGACGAAAACGGCCTACCCGAAACCGTTTCCCTGCTGGAAACCTTCGATACCGTCACCGAACTCCTTCGCAGCGGCAAGGCCGTGGCCGCCTACACCCCCGGCATGGGCGGCATCGCGGAGGCCGTGATGAAGATGGGCTTCGGCAACGGCTTCGGCTTTGCCTTCGACGACGCGCTGACCCTGGATGAGCTGTTTGGCTACGCCTATGGCAGCTTCGTGCTGGAAATGGCGGACGGCATCGTGGGCAAGGTTCTGGGCGTCACCACCGCCGACGGCAGCTTCTCCTATCACGGAGAAGCCCTGTCCCAGACTCAGGTTCTCGGCGCCTACGAAGACAAGCTGGAATCCGTCTACGCCTGCAACATCCCCACCCCGGCGCAGAGCATGGAGACCTTCTCCTATGAGGCCACCCAGCGGAAAGCCCCCGCCGTCAAGGTTGCCAAGCCCAAGGTGCTGATCCCCGCCTTCCCCGGCACCAACTGCGAATACGACTCCGCCAAGGCCGTCCGGGACGCGGGGGCGGAGCCGGAGATCATCGTCATCAACAACCTGAGCGCCGACGGCATTGCCCGCAGCGTGGAGCGCTTTGCGAACGAACTGAAAACCGCCCAGATGGTGTTCATCCCCGGTGGCTTCTCCGGCGGCGACGAGCCGGACGGCTCCGGCAAGTTCATCACCGCGTTCTTCCGCAACGCCGCCGTCAAGGAGGGTGTCACCGCCCTTCTGGAGCAGCGGGACGGTTTGATGTGCGGCATCTGCAACGGTTTTCAGGCGCTCATCAAGCTGGGTCTGGTGCCCTACGGCAAGATCATCGACACCGACGAGACCTGCCCCACCCTGACCTTCAACAACATTTCCCGCCACCAGAGCCGCATCGTCCGCACCCGGGTCGCCTCCAACAAATCCCCGTGGCTGGCGCTGACCAACGTGGGCGATGTGTACAATGTCCCCATCTCCCACGGCGAGGGCAAGTTCCTTGCCTCCGAGGAACTGATCCGCCAGTTGGCGGCCAATGGCCAGATCGCCACCCAGTACGTTGATCTGGACGGCAATGCCACCGCCGACGTCCACTTCAACCCCAACGGCTCTCTGTACGCCATCGAGGGCATCACGTCCCCCGACGGCCGGGTCTTCGGCAAAATGGGCCACAGCGAGCGCATCGGCTCCGGCCTGTACAAAAACGTCCCCGGCGAGTACAACATCCGCATGTTTGAAGCGGCGGTCAAATACTTCAGATAACTCCCCTTCCTCCATAAAAGGCGCTGTCTCACAAAACCGTGAGACAGCGCCTTTTCAGGTTTTACGCATTCAGTTCCCGATAGGTTTTCCCGATGATGACAGCCGATATGGCGAAGGTCAGGACATCCGAGACCGGCATGGAATACAACACACCGTCCAGCCCGAAGAACACCGGCAGCAGCAGCGCGAATCCGACGCCGAACACCACCTCCCGGAACATGGATAGCAGCGTGGAGGGAAGCGCCTTGCCCACCGCCTGCAAAAAGATGAAGCACGCCTTGTTAACGCAGGCCGGCACCATCATGCACAGGTACACACGGAAGGCCTTAATGGCAAAATCTGTATAGTAACTGCTCTCATTGGCCGCGCCGAAAATGGCGATCAGCTGCCGGGGGAAGCCCTCGGCCAGCACCAGCGCCGCCGCACCCACCAGCGCTTCTGCGATCAGCAGTCTGGTGAACAGCTCCCGGACACGCATCTTTTTCTCCGCGCCCATGTTGTAGCCCACAATGGGGATGCACCCCGCTGCCATGCCGACCACGATGGATATGACGATCTGGAAGAACTTCATCACGATGCCGACCACCGCCATGGGGATCTGAGCGTACTGCTCCTGCCCGAACACCGGGTCCAGTGCCCCGTATTTGCGGAGCATATTGTTGATTGCCGCCATGGCCGCGACCAGACTGATCTGGGACAGGAAGCTGGTAATGCCCAGCGCCAGCGTCCGCCCGCAGATATGCCCCCGCAGGGCATAGTCGCCGTGCGCGGGCTTGATGATCTTCATGTGCAGCAGATACCACACGGCAAGCAGCGCCGTCGCCACCTGCCCGATGACCGTCGCCACAGCCGCACCCATCATGCCCCATTCGCAGATGAAAATGAAAATGGGGTCGAGAATGATGTTGATGACCGCGCCCGCCAGTGTGGAGATCATGGCGAACCGCGGGCTGCCGTCGGCGCGGATGACGGGGTTCATGGCCTGACCGAACATGTAAAACGGAATGCCCAGCGTGATGTAGAAGAAGTATTCCTGAGAACAGCGGAACGTTTCCGCATTGACCGTGCCGCCGAACATGGCAATGATGCCGTCCGCGAAAATAAGGTACAGCGCCGTTAAAACAAGGCTGCTTGCCACAGTCAGCACGACGGCGTTGCCGACGCTGCGTCTGGCGTCATCTATTTCGTTCCTGCCCAGCGCCATGCTGACGAAGGCACAGCAGCCGTCGCCGATCATGACCGCGATGGCCAGCGCCACCACCGTCAGCGGGAAAACCACGGTATTGGCCGCGTTGCCGTAGGAGCCTAAATAGCTGGCGTTTGCAATGAAGATCTGATCGACGATGTTATACAGTGCCCCCACCAGCAGCGAGATAATGCAGGGAACGGCGTACTGCCCCATGAGCTTTCCGACACGCTCCGTTCCCAAAAGCTGATTTCCTGTTTCCATATCATTCACCTTTCTTTGAAACAAAAAAATGCGCAAGTCCGTTAAAATCCGGACTTACGCATTTCTGCCGCACGATTTCCCTATAAAATTCTCCGTCACACTCCGTCTCTCACCCATTTCCGCAAAAAATGCGTGCGGCGTTTCTGCAACCGGATTTACGCAGAAACGCCACACGCTGTGGGCTTATTATAACGGATGGGGCGAAAAATTTCAAATGTTTTTTGCAGTAAAAAATCGGCGACCGTTTCCGGGCGCCGATTTTCGTTTATCTCTTATCTCACGTACTCGATCACCACGCGGCGGTTGGGTTCTACGCCGGTGGAGTGGGTGGTGATGTTCTCCATGTCCTGAAGAGCCGCGTGGATCACGTGGCGCTCGTAGGCGTTCATGGGCTCCAGAGTGGTGCGGCGGCGGGCTTTCAGCACCTGCTGCGCCTTCTTCCGGGCGTAGCGGCGCAGGCTTTCCTCCCGCTTCTCCCGGTAGCACTCCGCATCCACGTTGACGCGGATGTGACCTTCCACATCCCGGTTGACGGTGTAGTTGGTCAGATGCTGAATGGCGTCCAGCGTGTCGCCCCGGCGGCCGATCAGGTAACCCAGATCGTCGCCCACCAGATCAACCTTGTACGTATTGCCCTCGTCCTTCCAGCAGTGGGGAACGGCATTGGAATCCATGTGTTCCAGCAGGCCCTTGATGAAGACTTCGATCTTCTCCTCCACGGAACCGGGTTCGGCGGGAGTGTAGGTCTTGGGAGCGGCGGGCGCCTTGGGCTTCTCCGGCCGGGGGGGCTTGGGAGGACGGGGCCTGTCCTGCCTGGGCGGCTCAGGGCGCTTTGCAGGTGCGGGTGTGGGAGCGGGCTGGGGGGCGGGCTTCGGAGGCTCGGCCTTGGGCGGCTGAGGGGCTTCCGGCTTCTTCACCGGGGCGGCAGGGGCCTTGGGCTTGGAGCGGGAGGCGCTTCCCAGAGCGCTCTTGGGCTTTTCTTCCTTCTCCGGCACGGGGTCGGGGACTTCGTAAGTCACCTGCACCTTGGCGCTCTGGGCACCGAAGCCCAGAAAACCGGACTTGGCCTGCTGCAGCACTGTGACGGACACGCTGTCACGATCCAGCCCCAGCTGGCTCAGCGCGGATTCAATGGCAAGATCAATGGTCTTGCCGGAAGTGATAATCGACTTCTCCATGGTTTATTCCTCCATAGACTTGGGCGCGTAGCGGTCGGGGTCATAGTTGCGGCCCTTGCAGAAGGGACGGTCGGAGACGCCGGACAGAGGCGCGTTTTCTTCCCTTGCGGCTTCCTCCACAATGCCCTTCCGGGCGGCGTACTCCTTGGCAGCCGCGGCCTTGGCGGCCTGCTCCTGATCCCGCTGCTGCTTTTCCAGCTTCTTCTTGCTGGTGTTGGCGGTGATGCCGTCGGGATTGGAGGCACGGCGCTCGGCGCGGACGCGCTCCTTCTCGGCTTCGATGCGCTCCTGCTCCAGCGCCTTCTGCAGACGCACGGCATCCTCCGCGTCATAGATCTTGCGGTAGTGGCTGGTCATAATGGGGTCGGAGATCATTCTCACCACGCCGCCGATGAACCAGTACAGGGACAGTCCGGCGGAAACGGTGAAGCCGATCCACAGAGACATCAGGGGCATCATCCACATCATGACCTTCATGGACTGGTTCTGCTGGGAATTCTTGGCGGTCTCCTTGTCCTGAACGCCCTTCTCGTCGGTGATGACGGAGTCGTTGGTCTTCTGGCTGATGACCATCTGCAGCAGCTGACAGGCGGCAGAGGTCAGGGCGATGAGGAACGCACCGATGTGCGCCCAGTCCCACACCCAGCTGGCGGAGAAGACATTGAACTGGGGCACAGCGCCCAGGTTAATGCCCAGAAAATCGAAATTGATGCCGGCGAGAACGACCTCGCTGATGCCGGGGATGGCGGCGCGCAGCTCAGATGCATACTGAGGAATCAGCTGCGCGGCGACGACCTGCTCGTAGGCAGTATTGGAAGTGAACATATCCGGCGCAGCCGTCTTAATGACCTCCACGATCTGCTTCGCCGTGTCGGCGGACTGCATCAGGATGTAGGTGATGGGCTGGCGGATAACGGCGAACAGGGGAAACAGAATCAGAATGGGAATGAAGCTCCACAGGCAGCCGCCGCCCATGGAAACGCCCTCGGATTTCTGAAGTTCCTGAATGGCCTGATTCTGACGCTGGGGGTCATCCGCGTATTTCTGCTGGATGGCCTGCATCTTGGGCGTCAGACGGGACATCTTCATCATGCTCTTCTTGGACTTCGCGTTCAGGGGCAGCAGGATCAGCTGCACGATGACGGCGAACAGGATCATGGCGACGCCGTAGTTGTGGGTCGTTTCATACAGGACTGACAGCAGCCACCCAAACGGCACGGTTATGATGTCCGATAATTGGAATGCGAGAAACATTGCCTTTCCTCCTTAGAGATATGGTCATGGTACCGGGTCGTAGATATCCCCGCGGTAGAAGGGATTGCACCGCAAAAACCGCTTCAGGGCAAGCCAGCCGCCCTTGAGGATACCGTACTTACTGATGGCTTCGTAGGCATAAGCGGAACAGGTGGGGCGAAACCGGCACCGTGCCGGAAACGCCGGAGAAATCCAACGCTGATAAAAGCGAATGAGCTTGAGAAACATTTTTTTCATAACCGCAGCTTAAGTCTCTACTTTCTTCAGAAGCCCTGCTTTTTTCGCAAGGGTCAGATAACTTGCCGTCAGCTTCTCAAAGGGAGCCTCCACGGCCTTTGTCCTTGCCACCACCACGATGTCCCAGCCGGGCTGGAACTTTTCCTCGTTCAGGCGGTAGACCTCCCGGATGCGGCGGCGGGTGCGGTTGCGCACGTGGGCTTTGCCCAGCTTTTTGCTGACGGTGACGCCCACCCGGTTCCCGTCCGTGCGGTTCTTTCTGGCGTAAAGCACCAGAAGGCCGTCGGCAACGCCGGAGGTGTGATACAGGCGCCTGAAAATATGGTTGAGCTTCAGGCTGGTTGAATACTTCATACTGTTTCCTCGCTAAAAAGGGAGCGGGGCGAACGTTCCATTCACCCCGCTGTAGCTCCCGTTTCGCTCTTAAGCGCTTTTTCCGCTCTAGGGTGTATCTGAAAACTGGCGAAATGACCGGCAGCGAGGGATTTTTGTCCTGAGTAAGCCATTTTTCCACAGGAATACTTGTTGTATTTCAAGGGAAAATGGCGCGGCGCAGGGCAAAAGACCCGCTGATTGGGCATTTTGACAGTTTTCAGATGCACCCTAGTAACCCACGGACATACGCATCAGGCGGACAGAACCTTGCGGCCCTTCGCACGACGGCGGGCCAGAACCTTGCGGCCGTTGGAAGTAGCCATTCTCTGGCGGAAACCGTGAACCATGGAACGGTGACGCTTGCTGGGCTGGTAGGTACGCTTCATCTAAGATACACCTCCTGTCAAAATACAATATGCTCAACAGCCTTTCGGCCGCAGCAACACAAATTCAGACCGATACTACGGTCATACTCATTTATTATAACCGAAGAACGCGGTTTGGTCAATCTTTTTTTCGTTCTTCCGTCAGTCAATTTTCAAATTCGGGCCGGAAAAGGTTTCATCCAGCTTGGAAAGGACGCGATTGTATTCTTCCGTCCCCGGCTTGTAGGGGGTCGGCTGGAAATTGTTCCGTTCGGCGACGGAGCTGACGCTGGCGGGTACGATGGTCAGTTGTCCCAATCTGACCGTTCCCTCCGCGTCCCGGATGACCTCCTGCTGCACCAGCGCCGTGTCATAGTCCTTGGGGGCGCCGTTTCCGCCGAAGCTGAAATTCCCCAGAGAGTAGAAAATGATACCGCCGCCGTATTCCTCAATGGGCTGCAAAACATGGGGATGGGAACCGAACACGATGTCCGCACCGGCGTCAATGGCGGCGTGACCCACCTGCTTCTGTTCTTCGGTGGGGTGGTATGTACCCTCCACGCCCCAGTGGGGGGCGAAGATGATTAAGTCCACCCCCTGCTCCCGCAGGGCAGCAATCTTTGCGGTCATGTCCGCCACATCCAGCTTGTAGTACACGGCGGCATACAGCCCGATGGTCAGGCCGCTGCCCGTGGTGACCACGGCGGTGCTGTCCCGCTCCACGTAGGGGACGCCTGCCTGTTCCAGTACCGCCAGCGTGGACGCGTAGCCGTTTGCGCCGTAGTCCATGGAATGGTTGTTGGCCACAGTCACGGCCTCGATGGAATTCTCCGTCAGGCAGTTTACGTAAGCCGTGGGGCCATGGAACACATGCTTCTTCTGCATGGGGTTACCCTCGTCGCACAGGGGGCCTTCCAGATTCACCATGGAGAACTCGTCGCCCGCGAAATAGTCGATCACGTTGGCGAAGGGATAGGCGTAGTCATCGCCCACGGTCTTGATAAAGCCGGATTCCGCGTAATAGTTGGTCGGGTTGCTGCCGAAGGTGCAGTCCCCCGCGAAGGTCAGAAGAAAGTGTTCCTCCCCGGGCTGCGTTTCCGTGGGAAGGGTCTCTGGCTGAGACGTTTGGGTCGGTTGCGTCGCAGCGGCCTGCGTTTCCGGCAATGTGGGCGCAGTGGTTTCAGGCGCGGCGTGGCCGCAGCCCGTCAGCAGCAGCGCCAGCAGAACGAAGGCCGGTAAAAATCGGATTTTCACCGGATTCAGGTGTTGTCCTGAGCGCGCTTCTTCATCAGATTGCGCATACGGGCTGCGTGATCCAGCTCCCGCTTACGGATGCGCAGGCTCTTGGGCGTGCATTCCAGCAGCTCGTCGTCCGCCAGGAACTCCAGGCACTGCTCCAGAGAGAGGATGCGGGGAGGCGTCAGCCGGAGGGCTTCGTCAGAACCGGCGGCGCGCATATTGGTCAGCTGCTTCTTCTTGCAGACGTTCACGGTCATATCCTCGTTGCGGCTGCAAACGCCCACGACCATACCGGCGTAAACCGACGTGCCGGGGCCGATGAACAGTGCGCCCCGCTCCTGCGCCGCCGCGAGACCATAGGCCACGGCTTCGCCGGTCTCAAAGGCGACAAGGGAACCCACCTGCCGCCGCTCGATCTCGCCCTTCATGGGGGCGTAGGAATCCAGCACGGAGGACATGACGCCCTCGCCACGGGTATCGGTGAGGAATTCGTTACGGTAGCCGAACAGGCCGCGGGAAGGAACCAGAAATTCCAGACGGTAGCGGCTGCCCATGGGGGTCATGCCCAGCAAATCGCCCTTCCGCTTGCCCATTTTCTCAATGACGGAACCCATGCACTCCTCCGGCACGTCGGCGACCATCCGCTCGATAGGCTCGCAGACCTTGCCGTCGATGACCTTGGTCAGCACGCGGGGGGTGGACACGGAGAACTCGTAGCCCTCCCGGCGCATGGTCTCCATGAGGATGGACAGGTGCATTTCGCCCCGTCCGGCCACGTTGAAGGAATCCGTTCCCTGCTCGGTGACGTGGAGGGAAACGTCCTTGAGAAGCTCCTTTTCCAGCCGGTCGCGGAGGTTCCGGGAGGTGACGAACTTGCCCTCCTTGCCTGCGAAGGGGGAATCGTTGACGGCGAAGGTCATTTCGATGGTGGGGTCGGAAATTTTCACGAAGGGCAGCGGCTCCACGCACTCCGGAGCGCACAGGGTGCGGCCGATGGTGATGTCCGCCATACCGGACAGCGCCACGATCTCACCGGCGTGGGCCTCCTGGACGGGGTTCTTGCTCAGGCCGTCGAACTCGTACAGCGCCACGACCTTGCCCTTTGTTTTCACGTTCGCGTCATGGAAGTCGCAGATGGTGACCTCCTGATTGACCTTGATGGTGCCCCGCTCCACCCGGCCGACGGCGATACGGCCGACGTAGTCGTTATAGTCGATGGAAGAGACCAGCAGCTGCAGCGGCGCGGTGTCGTCGCCCTCGGGGGCGGGAATATAGTTGACGATGGTCTCGAACAGGGGGGTCAGGTCGGTGCCTGCCTCGTCGGGACTGTAGGAAGCCGTACCCTGACGGCCGGAGCAGAACACGGTGGGGCTGTTGAACTGCTCGTCGGTGGCGTTCAGATCCAGCAGCAGCTCCAGCACCTCGTCCATGACCTCATGCACCCGGGCGTCGGGCTTGTCGATCTTGTTCACGGCCACGATGACCTTGTGACCCAGCTCCAGCGCCTTCTGCAAGACGAAGCGGGTCTGGGGCATGGGGCCTTCGGCGGCGTCCACCAGCAGAATGACGCCGTTGACCATTTTCAGAATGCGCTCCACCTCGCCGCTGAAATCGGCGTGACCCGGGGTGTCCACGATGTTGATTTTGTAGTCCTTATAATGCACGGAAGTGTTCTTTGCCAGAATGGTGATGCCGCGCTCCCGCTCCAGATCGCCGGAGTCCATGACCCGCTCCACAGTGGCCTGATTTTCCCGGTAAATGCCGCCTTGTTTCAGCATTTCGTCCACCAGCGTGGTCTTGCCGTGGTCAACGTGGGCGATGATGGCAATGTTGCGAATTTTATCCTGAGGTACCATGAAAAAGTCTCCTTTTGAAACCGAATTACACAAAATATCGACTATAGAGTATAGCACATTGACGAAATAAATGCAATATTTTTGTTGGATATTCCGAACAAA
>UMHE01027931.1_pt1 | contig 12801 bp, 7 predicted proteins | sample 1965451 | NCBI WGS metagenome assembly UMHE01 (sample SAMEA4836090, study PRJEB28245) | human gut metagenome | biome: gut microbiome; material: fecal sample | place: Denmark | collected 2008 | reverse complement strand
TACCGATTGATAAAATGTATAGAGACTTTTTCAGCGGCCTCCCTTCGGGAGCGGTCTTTTTGGTGAACATAAGATACAGAAAATTGACAGGATAGATTTGATTGCCAATATAGAAACATATTAGGGATAATTTGTAATTTGAACAGGATTGTGTTACACTGATAACCAATTGGCACGAGGTCATAAAGAAAAAGAACTGAGGAAACATGGACACTCATGAACACCTTCTTTGTGAAATCGGCCAAGAATGACCACTTGATTTGATAAAGGAGTAGTCCACATGAAAAAGACTCTTGTATCTGCATTGACGACGGCTCTCGTTGTCGGCGCTGCCAGCACGACGTTTGCTGCTGCTAACCCGTTCTCCGATGTCCCGGCTGACCACTGGGCTTACGATGCTGTATCCCAGCTCGCAGCTGATGGCGTCATCGAAGGCTACGGCGACACGACGTTCCGCGGCCAGCAGAACATCACGCGCTATGAGATGGCTCAGATGATCGCCAAGGCCATGGCCAAGACGGACGTCTCCGCAGCCGACAAGGCCCTCATTGACAAGCTCGCCGCTGAGTTCTCCGATGAACTCAACAACCTCGGTGTCCGCGTCAGCAACCTCGAGCGCAATGCCGACAACGTGAAGTGGAACGGCCAGGCTCGTTACCGTTACTGGAGCCAGCGCTATGAGCAAAAAGATGGTTCTACGAAAAAGCAGAACAACGATCAGCTCAACTTCCGCCTCGAGCCGAGCGCTGAAGTCAACCAGAACTGGCATGTCAACGCCCGCATTGATGCCTTCACGGATCCGAGCAAGGATACGGACGATACGGTCAAGCTCGTACGCGTATGGGCACAGGGCGACTACAAGAATTTCCAGGTCAAGCTCGGCAAGCTGCCGTTCTACTCCACGGAGACGGCTGGCATGCTGCTCGATAACCAGTTCTCGGGCGCACAGGTCACGTTCGGCAATCAGCTCAAGCTTACGGCTGAGGCTGGCCGTTGGGATTTCGACAATGCTATCAATCAGTCGGCAATCAACATGGCGGCTGCAGCAAAAGACAATAAGGATAATCTCCTTTATGGTGACGATGCTGCCAGCTACCAGGGCATTGGCCTGAATGGCACGGCAGGTAAGCTCTACGGCGGCGCTGCTTACCGTCACTTCCAGAGCGACCTCTTCAAGCATGTCAACGAGGTTGAAAAGAGCTACAAGGGCTACAAAGCAAACACGGATGAGGCTGATATCTGGTCCGTCGGCGCTGGCTACACGTTCGACAAGAACTGGAACCTCAACGGCGGCTATGCCAAGAACGAGAAGGCTGATCGTTTCGGCACGGCTCACAACATCCAGCTCAACTACAAGGGCGCTCAGAAAGCCAACAAGGGCTCCTGGGGTGCTTACACGGCTTACCGTTACATGGGTGGGAACGTCGCCTTCGCTCCGACGTACGAGACGTTCCTCAACTGCGGCGTCAACAACGTCAAGGGCTGGGAAGTCGGCACGGAATACGTTCCGTTCACGAATGTCACGGCTGCCGCTTACTACTTCAACGGCAAGCAGCTGGCCAACAACAATGATGCAGAGCTGCTCTTCGGCCGCGTGAACTTCTGGTTCTGATAACGCAGCCTCGGTTGTTCCCATATCTATAGAAAAAGCCTTCCACTGGCAAATGCCAGCGGAGGGCTTTTTTCATGCGCGGATTCTCAATGACATTGATAGTTGAGTGAGTAAACTATTCTAAGTGAAGTGTAATGGACTTCTAACGGCTGTGTAATTGTAATTGACTCAGTCAAGTAATATAATGATGGTGTCAAAAGGAAAGGGCGAGGGACGTCAGAGGAAACATGGAGACTCGCGATTCTCCCAGTTCTCTTCTCACTTAATTCACTCGATGCCTTCTATACCGGCTATGAGCCATAGAAGGAAGATGGGAGGAATTCATCATGAAAAAGACTCTTGTATCTGCACTCACGACGGCGCTCGTAGTTGGCGCTGCATCCACGACATTTGCCGCAACGAACCCGTTCTCCGATGTGCCGGCTGACCACTGGGCATACGACGCTGTATCCCAGCTCGCAGCCGACGGCGTCATCGAAGGCTACGGCGACACGACGTTCCGCGGCAACCAGAACATCACGCGCTATGAGATGGCGCAGATGATCGCCAAGGCCATGGCCAAGACTGACGTCTCCGCCTCCGACAAGGCCCTCATTGACAAGCTCGCCGCTGAGTTCTCCGATGAGCTCAATACGCTCGGCGTCCGCGTCAGCAACCTCGAGCGCAATGCCGACAAGGTGAAATGGAACGGCGAGGCCCGCTACACCTACACGAGCACGCGCGACAAATCCAAAGCTGACAGCAAGAGCAACGACGATGAACTGCTGCTGCGCCTCGAGCCGTCGGCTGAGGTCAACAAGAACTGGCATGTCAACGCCCGCCTCGATGCGTCCACGGACCTTGCCAAGGACAGCACCGACCCGAATGGTAAACATGGTGATGAGCAGGACACGGATGTGACGCTGCAGCGCCTCTGGGCAGATGGCCAGTACGGCACGACCAACATCAAGGTCGGCAAGCTGCCGATGCAGCTCGACAGCAACCTGCTCTTCGATGATGAGATCTCCGGCGCCGCCATCACGACGGGCAAGGACCTCAAGGTCACGCTGCAGGCAGGCCGTTTCGACCTCAAAGGCGATACGAATAATGAAGCTGTGAATAATGCAACTGGTGACGATACGGCCAATATGCAGAGCGTCGGCCTGCAGTACGGCAAGGGCAAGCTCAGCCTCGGCGCCGGCTACCATCATCTGAACAGCGATACGTTCACGAAGATGGGCACGAGCTACAAGTCCACGCAGGATGAAGACAGTGCCGACATCTGGAGCGCAAATCTCCACTATGCGTTTGACAAGAACGTCGCCCTCGGCGGTGCCTATGCCGAGAACACGAAGGCCGACGACTACAAGAAGGCCGGCACGGTCGAGCTCAACTACAAGGGTGCAGAGCCTGCGAACAAGGGCAGCTGGGGCGCCTATGCCGCCTACCGCTACCTCGGCCAGAACGTAGCCCTCGATCCGTCGTACGACGGCGCCTGGGCCGGCACGAAGGGCTGGGAAGTCGGCACGGACTACACACTCTTCAAGAACACCGTAGCAAGTGTCAAGTACTTCAACGGCGAGAACATCGACAACGGCAAGGATGCCGAGAAGATCTTCGGCCGCGTCGAATTCCACTTCTGATACACGCGAATCCCACTTCTCTCTATATGAATCAAATGAACGAGAGCAGCGTCCCTTCGGGGGCGCTACTCTTGTTGTGCGTGAACCGCTTGCGCCCACGGATGTTGCTTTTTGTTATTTTCTAGAGAAGTTTCTACGATAAATTATTAATTCTTAGAATTTTCTTTAGCAAACCTATTGCGGAGGGCAGCCGGGTATGGTACACTGAACTTAATCAAAGCGCGTTCAAAAAAGCGACAGATAGAGGAAACATGGATACTCTGCGTCGCGATTGGATCGGCTTTGAGAAAATCACTTCTTAATCATATAGAAGGAGGAGTTTCTCATGAAGAAGACTCTTGTATCCGCTCTGACGACGGCTCTCGTCGTTGGCGCAGCCAGCACGACGTTTGCTGCTGCAAATCCGTTCTCTGATGTACCGGCTGACCATTGGGCTTACGACGCTGTATCCCAGCTCGCAGCTGATGGCGTCATCGAGGGCTACGGCGACACGACGTTCCGCGGCAACCAGAACATCACGCGCTATGAGATGGCTCAGATGATCGCAAAGGCTATGGCCAAGACGGACGTCTCCGCTGCCGACAAGGCCCTCATTGACAAACTCGCTGCTGAGTTCTCCGATGAACTCAATAACCTCGGCGTCCGCGTCAGCAACCTCGAGCGCAATGCTGACATGGTAAAATGGAACGGCATGGCACGTTACACGTACACGCAGGATAAGTACGAGTATCAGGGGCAGAAGGATAAAGAAAAAACGGATAAGCTCCTTCTCCGTCTTGAGCCGTCGGCTGAGGTCAATAGCCATTGGCATGTAAAGGCACGTCTCGAAGCGAAGACAGACCTCAAAACCGATGAGGGTGACAACGGCAATGTTTCGCTGAAACGTGTATGGGCACAGGGCGACTACAATAACTTCCAGGTCAAACTCGGTAAATTTGGTAGTACGATTAACAATACGCTCGTATTCGATAATCCGTATTCTGGCGCAGCTGTGACATTCGGCAAGGATCTGAAGGCAACGTTGGAGGCTGGCCGTGTTGGTACTGGTGAGTTGAGTGATACGCTGAAGGGTATTAATAAAACTGCCAGCTATCAGGGCATCGGTCTTGCTTATGACAATGGTAGCAAGCTGACGGGCCGTGCCGGTTATCAGCATTTTGACTGGAACGTTGATGATGTTGACAATGATGATGCTGGCATCTGGTCGGTTGGTGCGAACTACCGTTTTGACAAGAATGTGGCCTTTGATGCATCGTATGCAAAGTCGAACCGCAGCCTGACGGATTATAATTCGACGCTCAAGGAAGATGACGGTCAGGACAAATCGTATGCATTCGAGCTCAACTACAAAGGCGCTCAGAAACAGAACGCTGGTACGTGGGGCATGTGGGTCGCTTATCGTTACCTCGGTGCTCTGACGTCGGTCAAACCGACTTATGATGGCATCCATGAAGGCTATAAAGGTTGGGAAGTCGGCGCAAACTACACGCCGTTCAAGAATGTTGTCGGCACGCTCCGCTATGGTGACACGAAGAACCTCTATGACAATGACGTGAAGGATAAGATTTTCTTCGGCCGTGTCGAGGTATTCTTCTAACTCAAACTGCATAACCATCAGCATCTCGATGCTGACGGTCTGTATCGATGAGCAGGCCGGTCATCTCCAAATTTCTGGAGATGGCCGGCCTGTTTTTGTTTGTCAATGGTGCTTTGTGGGTGTCATTTTGCAGCGGAAGGGTCTATAATAGGACACATGTTTTGTGTTTTATCAAAGGGAGCGATAATGATGCGTGTTTCGAAGAAAATGGTCGCGTCGCTGGCGCTGGCGGCTTTGCTCGGAGGGGCAGTGCCGCAGGTGTCGTGGGCGGCGCAGGCTCTGCCGGTGTCGGTGCAGACGGCGGGGGATGCGGCGGCGAATCCGCTGCTGGCAAAAGAAGACCCGGCGAAATACGCTGGATTCATCTGGCGCATTGACTCAAAGGACAAGGACAAGCTGCCGCGCAATTTTCGCACGGCGAATTCTGCCTACCGAAAGGATGCCGACCCGAAGAAGGCGGGCGAAGGGTTCGAGGCGAATCCTTCGCGCAAGGGGCTCGCGACGCTCTACGCTTCAGGAAGTGCGGAGTTCTCGGCGAAGGAATTCGACAAGATGGTGCCGGTGCTCAAGGAGCAGGCGAAGGGGCCCATCTACATCGTGGATCTCCGGCAGGAATCGCACGGACTCATCAACGGCACGGCGGTCAGCTGGTACGGCGAGCGCGACTGGGGCAACCTCGGCAAGAGCAAGAGAGCTGCCCTGCGCGATGAGAAAACGCGCCTCAAATCTGTCAGGGGCAAGGATGTCACGATGGCCAAGCTCGGCAAGGACAAGAAGCCGGTGGCCCCGGTGACAGTCAAGGCAGAGTCGGTCATGCAGGAAGAACAGCTTGTCAAGTCGCGCGGACTGCGCTACTTCCGCATCGCGGCGACGGACCACGTCTGGCCGTCGGCTGCCAATATCGATGAGTTCATCAACTTCACGCGTACGATGCCGGCAAATGCTTGGCTGCATTTCCACTGCCAGGCTGGTGCAGGACGCACGACGGCTTACATGGCCATGTACGATATGATGAAGAATCCGGATGTTTCGCTGGGCGACATCCTCTCGCGTCAGTACTTGCTCGGCGGCAACTACGTTGCTTATGAAATCGCAAAACCGAAGCCGGATCAGTGGAAGGCTGACTACTATCACCAGAAGGCACATATGGTAGAGAAGTTCTATCAGTACGTCCAGGAGAATCATGCCGATGGATTCAAGACGAGCTGGAGTCAGTGGCTCGCCGCACATCAGGATATCTGATGCTGATGAAGCGTATTCTCAACAAACAACTTTGATTCAGCGGACAGGCCTTTTAGGCCTGTTTGCTGTGTATCGCACAATGGAAGGAGGTTTATTATGGCAATCTGGGACAAATCAATCGATCGCAGGGATTTCCTGAAAACGGCTGCAGGCGCTGCTGCTGCATTTGCAGCCGCATCTATCCTTCCTCGGCCGGGTTCCACCGCACCGCGCGACATTGAGACGACGGCCATCAAATTCTCGAAGATGGAGAAATTGTCACCGACTGAGATGGCTAAGCGCTCGCCATTGCGCGAGTATGGCTATAACTGGCTCATGGACAAGGCGAATGGCCTTCAGGATGAGACGGTCAAGAAGGTTGTTTTAGAGGGCTTGAAATCTCCAAAGCCGCTGATCTTGAAGAAATACCCGGATAAGGCGAGCAAGGAAGCCTGCCGCAAGGCACTGCTGGCCGCTGGATATATCAAAGAAGAGAACACGATCGACCAGATTTTCCCCGAAGTCAAGAATAAATTGAATTTCTGGGATGCTGCCGGTGCAGGCTGGGGCGGTCATCACGCGTATCCATGCGGCCTGATCACGCATGTCGCAACGGATCTCCAAACAGGGTTGAGCCTGATCGAGAATTACGAGCAATTCTTCGGCTATTCCATGAATCGTGAATTGTTGACGGAAGCGGTGCTGCTGCACGACCTGACTAAACCATGGATCCTGCAGTGGACTCCGGATCATAAGTGCCTGCCGGAAATCAAGATTGCCGGCACGGGCTGCCATCACATCCAGCAGGTCGCAGACTGTATGTACCGCGGCTTGCGTCCGGATGTTGTAGTTGCTGTAGCGGTATCCCATGATCATGCGGGCTGGCCGAGTGAAGAAAAGAAACCGGTCGGCTATATCAAAGCAGCAGCCATCATTGCTGGCAAAGATCCGATCAAAGAAGGCTATCTGGCATCGGACGGTGAGACGCTGCCACTGCCGAGACGTCCGGAATCCTTCTTGGTGCACCTCGGCGATCATGACTTCGTCCTGACCTCGGGCATTTCGTCCTGGACGCAGGAGTGCTTGAAGAAAGTCGCTCTGTCGGACTATGGCCTGACAAAGGCGGACCTTGACAGCAGCAAGTTCTACAACCTGCGCAATTACGTCTACTCGCAGGCATCGGATATGCATCTCTATCAGATTCTCGTGGATCAGGGCTATGACGCATTCCGCCAGGCTGTTCTGGATATCGTTATCCCCGGCTGATCAGAAGTTTTCCCCCCCCCCCCCTCTCAAAGATTGTAAATATGTTTCTCCCAACCTCCTGAACGGAAAATTCCCCCTCCATGTTCAGGAGGTTTTTTAAACTGCAAACTATATATATACTAAAGTATGTATATAGTTTGCTTTATTCCGGATATCTTGCCATTCCTTCCATATTATGCTATAATTATATTATAGTATAATTATCATAAAATGTAAGGGGGGGTGAAAATCATGTATCCTGTCCAAGTGATGATTTCTTACTTTACAACTAGTTTTACGGCCATCATGCATATCGGCAGAGAGGTGACGGCTAAACAATATGCAGGGGGGGATTTATAAGATAGTAAAGGCACATATATAAAAAAACAGGCCCAGGAATGGGTGCGTCTTGTTTCATATAGATATAAAGAAGGACCGTGTAGGCATATACTGTCCTTTTTGGCATGTTCGCATTCGTTTGTTATTTCCAATTATTGGTTACCACCTGTCTGCCATTCAGTATGGAATGACAGGAGCATGACCATGTTCGTATGAAATGTGCTGTTTGCGGCAAAGAATTTACCCCCGACCCGTATTACCCAGCGATACTGCGGATATACCTGCAGGAGGTATGCCAATCACCATGGAATCAATGACAACCGTGTCGAAGGGCCTCTTTATGTTTCCGTTATACGGGAATTTACGTGTCTGCGGTGTGGTAAACACGTGCGGGTAACAGATGGCAGAGACTGCCGTACTAAATTCTGTTCACAGCATTGTGAAAAATTATATTGGAAACATTCCCAAAAAGTATCTTCGGTAGTAATGCATCGAGAATTTACCTGTCGGGAATGCGGCAAAGTCGTCGTCGTGACAGAACCTAAAGACCGGCGTCGTTCTTTTTGCAGCGATGAATGTAGAAAACGCTGGTTTAATCAGCGGCGAAGTGTTTCGTACAAACCAAGATAATCTCTTGAGCAAGTATGCATAAAAAGGAGGAACTATCTATATGAACAAAGTATTCAAAGTAATTTGGAGTGAGGCGCGCAACGCATACGTTGTTGTCTCCGAAATCGCGAAAAATCATGGCAGTAAAAGCTGCTCTACGAAAAAACTGTTGGCAATGCTGATTGCTACAGGTGTAATGACCTGTGCAAGCGTAGCACCGGTTATGGCTGCTAATTTGGCACCGGATGATTATCAGATTGAAGCTGGCAACGGTGCAAGTGCTAGCGGTCAAGGCAGTGTTGCAATTGGCAATAAGGCTCAAGCAAGCGGATTAGTTGGTATTGCTATCGGCCGTGATGCTGTTGCAAGAGGAGATGACTCTATTGCAATCGGTAGCCAAACCCAAGCAGGCGAAAAGTATAGTGTTGCTGTAGGTAATGATATCGGTTATACAGCTTATGCCGGTACTGCTGTAGGTCAGCAAGCGTATGCAAGTGGTTCTGATTCTACTGCTATCGGTACTATGACCAACGTTGATGCTGATTATAATAGAACCCATGATGACTGGAGAAAAGCTGGTAAACAGTCTACTGCTATCGGCGCATATGCAGGTTCTTGGGGAGAGGCTTCTACAGCTGTAGGCGGCTTCTCTAAAGCAGAAGGCAGACTGGCAACAGCTGTTGGTTATAATAGCAAGGCAAATGTTGATTATGGTACTGCTTTAGGTGATTATTCTGAAGTAACAGCAGGTTGGGGTGTTGCAATTGGTGCCTCCTCTTTTGCTGATAGAGAATCCGGTGTTGTTGGTGCTTTTGCTCCTGAAGGTGCAGACGGCCTTACTTGGAAAGCCAATGCTGGTGCTGTATCTGTAGGCAGCGATACCATTACCCGTCAAATTACCAATGTAGCAGCTGGCAGCGAAGCTACCGATGCTGTTAACGTAGCACAGCTGACGGCTGCAACTGAAAATGCAGGCTGGAATCTTTCTACTGGAAAAGAAATCACCAACCCGACTAAAGTTGAATCCGGTGCTACCGTTGACTTCAGCGGTGACGATGGAAATATTACCGTAAGCAAGGAAGAAACCGATTATGCTACTCTTGTTAACGTTAAACTGAACAAAAATCTTAATGTTGACAGCGTTCAAGCAGGCGATTACTTCATGAATAATGAAAAAGGCATTGGTTTTGGCGGTGACGCTTACATCACCCAAAACGGTCTGAATGCTAATGATAAAGTAATTACCAACGTAGCTAAAGGCGTTTATAATACTGATGCTGTAAATGTAGGCCAATTGAAAGAAGTCGAAGAGGTAGCTGCAAATGCAAATAAAGGCTGGAATCTTTCCACTAACGGTGTTGCTACTTCCGCTATTAATGTAGCACCCGGTGGATATGTTGATTTCAGCGGCGATAAGAATATCAGCGTAAGCAATGACAAGACTAAGGTTAAGGCTGAGCTGAACAAGGATCTGGTTGATATCGAAAGCATCAGCAATGGCGATGCTAAATTGACATTGGGCGGTCTTGCAACCAAATTGACTAATGGTCAGGGCGCATCTGTAAAACTGTTTGGTGATGCAACCATTATCAATGGTAAAGTAAACGTATACAATGACGGTCGTATTGCTGGTGTAGCTGCAGGCATTAACGACAATGATGCTGTAAATGTAGGCCAACTGAAGAACAGCGCTTGGAAACTTGCTGCTAACGGTGTTCTGACCGAAGCAGAAGATGTGAAAGCCGATGATTATGTTGACTTCAGCGGTGACCAGAATGTCAGCGTAAGCAAGGATGCAAAAGACGGCGTTAAAACTGTTAAGGTTGAACTGAACAAGGATCTGGTAGGCATTGAATCCGTTAGCAATGACGGTGCAAGCCTTATTTTGAACGGCACAGCAACCGAACTGACTAACGGTAAAGGCGCAGCTATTACCCTGTTCGGTGATACCACAACCATCAACAATAAAGTAACTGTATACAAGGATGGCCGTATCTCCGGTGTTGCAGCAGGCATTCGTGATACAGACGCCGTAAACGTAAGCCAATTGAAGGCAGTAGGTACAACTGCTAACATGGGCTGGAACCTCGCTACCAACGGTGTTGCAACCGAAGCAACCAATGTAAAACCCGGCGATTATGTTGATTTCAGCGGTGACAAGAACATCAGCGTAAGCCATGACGGCACTAAGGTTAAGGTTGAGCTGAACAAAGACATTGATGTAAACTCCGTTCAAACCAACGCACTGAACTCCAAATACAACCTGTCCGTAGGTACAGCCGCAGACAATGGAACGATGCCATTCTTTGTGAACTCCAATGGAGCCTTCTATGCAGCTGGTAGTAAATTTGTTGTAGACAAAGATGGAAGTGTCAAAGCAACTAGTGGCGACATTGGAAATGTAAAGCTGAATAATGGCGTATTCTATAAAAACAGTGCTCTTCGTGATGGAGAACTGTACGTAGGAGATGCGGACGGCAATTACAGTCAGATTACCTCTAAGAATGCAAAACTTGGTAAAGTTACGATTGATGATACGGGCCGTATCAGTGGCGTAGCAAAAGGAAGGATTGCAGCAGATTCTACGGATGCCGTCAATGGCAGTCAGCTCCATGCGGTACAGCAGGAAGCCGGTAAACATACGAAAGTAGTCAACGGCAGTAACATTACTGTAGAAGAAACCGCTCAGGATGGCCAAAAGACATATAAAGTAGGCTTGAATAAGGATATTCTTCTCGGCGATATCACTGGCAAATATGTAAACATCAGCGGTACCAACGGCACTATTGAAACCACCGGCTACATTGCTACCAATGATCGCGTATATGCTGATAAGGGGGCAAAACTGGCAGATATCGACGTAACCGGCGATAAGATTTCCAACGGCGCTTCCTCCATCGTTCTGGACGGCAGCAATGTTAAGGTTAACGATAAGGTTACCATTGATCAGAACGGCAAGATCAGCGGCGTAGCTGCAGGCGAAATCAGCAGCACCTCTACTGACGCTATCAACGGCAGCCAGCTGCATCAGACCAATGAGAATGTTGCAGCTAACAGAGCCGATATTGATAAGAATAAAGCAGATATCGCAGCATTGGATAACCGCGTAACCCAAAACGAAGCAGACATTGCAGCTAACAGAACTAACATCGATAAGAATGCAGCAGACATTGCTCAAAACAAGACCGATATCAAGAATCTTGATAATCGTGTAACCAATGTTGAAGAGCTTGCTAAGAAACACACCACTGTTACCCAAGGCGATAACATTACTGTAACCGAAGGCTTGAATGCAGACGGTGGCAAGGAATACAATGTTGCTCTGGACAGAGATATTAACCTTGACAGCGTAACCACCGGCCAAACTGTAATGAACAACGATGGTCTGAAGGTTGGTAAAGACGTAAGTGTAACCGCAACTGCTGTAACCGCAGGTCAAACCTCTATCAGCAATGACGGCTTAAAGGTTAATGGCAAGACCTATGTAAGCGATAGTGGTCTGAATGCTAATGACCAAAAGATTACCAATGTAGCAGACGGCAAAGTGGAAAAAGGCTCTACCGATGCCGTTAATGGCGGTCAGCTCTATAACGAAACGAGAGTTGCAAAAGACGGCAACTTCGTCAAAAAGTCTAACACGGCTGGTGAAAACTTGTCGGCTTTGGATAACCAGGTAACGGCCAACACGGAATCTATTTACCATATGAATGGTCGTATTTCTGACCTCGATAACCGTGTCAACAAAGTCGGTGCTGGTGCAGCCGCTTTGGCAGCGCTCCATCCGTTGGACTTCGATCCGGATGCGAAGTGGGACTTTGCGGCAGGCTATGGCAACTACCGCGGCGCCAATGCAGCTGCTGTTGGGGCATACTATCGTCCGAATGAAGACACGATGTTCTCTGTAGGCGGTACCTTTGGTAATGGCGAAAACATGGTTAATGCCGGCGTAAGCTTCAAACTAGGTTCCGGAAGCAATCATGTATCGACTTCTCGTGTAGCGATGGCGAAGGAAATTAAAGAACTGCGCGGTGAATTGGAAGCTATGAAGTCAGCCATGCTCGATGCCAATGCAGGTAAGAAGATAGATACATCCAAACTGCAGCTCTTCCCGGATGTACCGCAGAATCACTGGGCTTACGAATACGTAGCACAGCTGGCCGGCAACGGCATGATCGAAGGCTATCCGGATGGCAACTTTGCCGGAGACCGCCCGATGACGCGGTATGAATTTGCAGCTATCTTGTATCGTGCCATGGCAAAAGGCGCTGTCTTGTCCGACAAGATCCTCAGCGAATTCTCGCATGAATTAGAATACTTCACTGTCGATACGATAGCAAAAGACAAAGCAGGCAATCCGACGATTCAGCGTGTTCGCACAGTCAAAGAAAACAAAAATAAATAAGCTCAACGAACCATTGAATAACGGATAGGAAAAAGAACGATGCAAAGAGAAAAATTTTCTCGATGCATCGTTCTTTTTTTGTTGGTTGCTTGTTGCCTGATTCTAATCTTTGATACATATGATATAATACCAGGAGAAATACGAATTAACATGG
>UMHE01006650.1_pt1 | contig 12820 bp, 16 predicted proteins | sample 1965451 | NCBI WGS metagenome assembly UMHE01 (sample SAMEA4836090, study PRJEB28245) | human gut metagenome | biome: gut microbiome; material: fecal sample | place: Denmark | collected 2008 | reverse complement strand
TGTTTTAGGCAAGAGTGTGGAAGGCGAAAACTCATTCATATATGCATATATCTGCATTATTTTCCTCATGTCTTTTTGGGTGTCTTTTAAGTTATCAATGAATTCTTGAAACAGAAACCTTCCATTTACAGATACTTCGCGAAATTCGTATGTTTTATTGTTTATTGGCTCAAAGATTTTTTCTTCGTATTTATTCGCCATTATTTTTTAGCTTTTACTAAATTGCCACAAAGTTAAATATAATACGTTTACAAAACAACGAATTATCATTTTTTAGCTAACAACTTAACATTTTTAACACCATACGGTATCCCAGCAAGTCAAAGAGCGCCTTTCTTACATTATTATATAATATTTAAACTATATCTTAACACCAAGTTTCAATCAGTCTCCGCCTTGCCGTAGTCTCTTGGCGGCCTGCGCATCGTACACCCATTCACCGTGCACTCATTCCACTGTAGCTCATGCGTGCGTATCAGCAGATCGTTCTTCTCGTCGCGTAGCGACCTAATAAGAGAGCGTTGAGCACTGATGTCCTCATAGAGAGAGTCTATTTTGTTGTTGAGTCTTGTGCGCTCCTCCATGTGCTCCTCGTGTTCGTGGGTGTAGAGGTTGCGCCACTCCTGGGCGTAAGCGAGGGCGTTAGCGTCCTCCTCCTTTTGTGCTTCCGCTGCCTCTTTGCGCTTCCGCGAGTTGTAGTAGAGCAGCTGCCCCACGATGCCACCGCTAACAAGCAGCGAAAGAATCTGTAAAACCATATCCATCTGCACCTCCTTTACTCTATTGTTATCCAAATCTGCTCGCACCGCTCGTCGGCAGCCTTCAACTTCGCGTACACCTTGCGGAACGTTGCCGTTGAGTTCAGTACCTTACCGACCGCCTTGTTTTCTCCGACAAGGATGCAGCCATCCGTGTCCTGCGCTTTGTTGCCGATGTGTATCAGCACACCTTGATAGCCAGGTGTATTGCACAGTCGCGGCAGTCTACCTTTGCAGAACTGATACTGCGCCCGACCTCCGAAGCGTGGCGATACCGTCTTCATGTCTACGAGGTATCTTCCAGTCGGAATGGCGGTTTCGCCCTTAATCTTCACTCCGCATATCTGTGCAACCGACATATTAGAAGTCAGTCCTCTGTCCTTATCTTCAAGAGTGTCGCAGACATACTCGCCGTCGACGTACATCTTACCTATAGTGTAGGTGTCACGTCGTGCTATTCTCTTTACTTTTACTTCCATGATTTATGTTTTTAAGTCGTTAACTTCTGTTGGCTCTTCTTCAGAACTCAACGTTGTTGTTTCTCCGTCAGTAGCCTCGTCGGCTGCCTTGCCACCTGCCAATACATCATATACTCCATTGAAGCCCGATAGCTTTCTGCCTACCCACTGTGCTTCTACTTTCGAGATGGTGCCGCTGCAGCCACATGTTAATATGACAGCCGTATTGTTGTATATAACGTTCTGCGGTGAACCAGAGGTGTTATCTTGCAAATAGCCACCTATCATATCGAACGCCTTTCCGCTTCTATTGATAATGATGATATCCTGACCGTAGTATGGCAGCACGTCTCTAACGTCTTTTGCACTTAGGGCTGCGAACGTATGTTTCTTGTCTGATGAATAAAACGGTAATACTATTACTGGCGTTGCACCGAAAGAACTACCATCAACAATTTCTATAAAACTACCCGTTTTTGTAAAGTCAAAGCTTATACGTCCATCACCGACATATTGATTTAAGATGTATTTATGTAAGTTTGCCGATGTTATTCTTGTTAGCTTCTTACACACGAATCCCTTAAACAGACCTTCATTGACATCCAGCTGTCCATTCTCGTTCACGGTCGCCGTCACCTCGCCGCTGTTGTTGCGTATCTCGAATTTATCCGCCGTGACGGTTATCTTGCCTTTCTCAATGTCGATGCCCGTAGATATTAAGTCGGACCCCAACTTGCCTGCCTCCGTCTTGTCGTTGGGTGATAAACTCCAGCCACTGTATTCTGTGCCCTCCATTAACATCGGACGACACACGTTGATAGTACCGTTCTTGCGAACAGCTGTTTCTATCAGTAGCCTTGAGCAACCACTGGGCACTGTTATTTGACTCGTGTATAGTACCCAGTCACTAACTGCTGTGGAGTAATTGCTCGCCTTGATAACGGTACTTTCGACACCATTATCGAAGCGTTTGATAGAGTAATACGAGCCGTTATCAGTAGCCCTTATGACCTTTACCAAAATACTGAAGGTATATTTTTTACCAGGCACCACACGCACATCATTGAAATACAGACCTGTGTATGTGTTCGCCGTAGCGCCCGACGCACTGAATGTCGCGTAGTTTGAGCCACCGACGCCGCCACCATTTACTATATTCACCGTCTGCGAGAGACTAGCCTTAATCTTCACGATGTCATCCCATGGACGTAGGGCTGAGCCAACAATGCTGTTCTTTAATCCCGTAGTGGTCTCGCTTACCTTCAGAGATATCTCACGTGCCGACTGCAGGATCTCGGAAGAGTATTGTTGTAGTGCAGAGTTTGTTTGCAGTGGCATATCGTCTACCTTATTCGTCAGTTCTGTGTAGTTTGACTCCATCTTCTTCGCATCTGCCTTTAGTCCACCGAAATACTTGGTGTAGTCTAAGTGCCACGTCAGGCGCACGACGAACGTCTTGCCACCCACCACCACCGACACATCGACATAGCCATCGGTGTAGTACATAGTATTGCTACCGGTGCTGTATGTGCGTATGGAGTTGATACGCACCGATGTGCCAGACACACTTGCCGTGCAGTTAACAGGCGTTTTGACAGTAATAGAACTTGCGCTCACGACGGCACCACCCTTACGACACACTACTGCAGCATAGCCATATGTGTTGATGCCGCCCGATGTTGTGCCGGATGGTACTCCGTCATCAGAAGTAGAGATGGTGATAGGTGCACCTTGAAGCTCAACAGTGTAAGCATCAGTGCCAGCAGTTCCCTTATCACCTTTGTCACCCTTATCACCTTTATCGCCCTTGTCGCCATCTTTCACAGCCACAATGGTTATCCAGCCACGTGCAAGTATTGTTGCCATATCTTTTCGTTTTTAGAAATAGGGTGAGGTGCCCTATTTAGACACCTCACAAGTAAATGTACCTCTCACTGCCACATCAGCGTTCGCCACCGTGACATACGGCTTTGTTGACGCATTCACTGGACTTGATGTGCCGCTCCAGTTTGTTGCTACGCCGTTCGAGTCGTACTTAGTCCACTTGTACTGATATTTGCAGGCGTGAGTGCTGTCAGCCTTAACAGCGGTGCCGTCTTCGACCACCTTGCCATCCTTCCATAGACGTGCGAACAGCTCTGTAGACTGAGCACCATTGACAATTTTGTCGCCAGTGAGTGAGTAAACCTCTACGACATAAGGGTCGCTGGCATCGAAGAATGTGATGATGGCGTTAGCTGTATCAGCACCATCCTTCACCGTGCAGCGGAATGTCTGGAAGTTCAGCACATCGTCGGCATTCACATTCAGCGTGCTCACACCACCCGATGTGGTGACGTTGCCAGCAGCTACTGCACTCCAGGTGCCAGCACTAATATTGAGCACCTCCCACGTCATGCTTGTCATTGTAGTGTCCTGCACGTTGCCACGGAAGAATTTAGCCACAGCACGCAATGGCTTGGAGCTGTTGGTAGAGTCGAAGGTGTTGCCGTCAGGAGTCTCTATCTGCACCGTCTGTAAAGCACCACCCGACTTCGCAAGGCTGATAGTCAGATAACCTCTGCACTCCGTGGTAGCTTTGGTCTCGGGGTCGGTATATGTACATGCCCACTCGATATTCTTCACGCTGCCATTCTTCGCAATGTTGCTGACGATGTTGAGCTGATACGACTTGCCGCTCACTGGTGTTGCTGCCGCGCCATCTACAGTCCACTTCCATTTGGTACAAGCTGCTGTTGGAGCTTGGTCGGTAGAGCTACCCGTCACATACACACGAGCTGTGATGACGTTAGGTGCACTCGTTGTGTAACTCGGAGCGTACACACCGGTATCAGGCGTGAAAATCTGAGTCTGACCCTGCGAAGCTTGCGTGAAACACTGAACGGCTTTGCCGTCGTTAAGGTCAACAATCGTGATTTGACCATTCGCTAATACTTTTGCCATAATTTCTTGTTTGTTTAAATTAATAATATCTATATAAATCGTTAAAAATGAAATCTAAATTAAAACCTCACACTCAAACTGCGCCTGCCTTACGACATCATCACTACTCACAACGCAGACTCTACCGATACCCTCATGCAGAGTATTCCACGTTGTATCATCTGCCGTATCTGCCGATTGTCTTCGCCACGACCACGCGCTGTCGCTTATGGTGTCGCTTATGTCCTCGCCGTTGCGTAACAGTTTAGCTTCGAGAGTCAACTGCCCGATGCCGTTTATCATCACCGTGCCCGAACTACTCGTTATAACTATTTGATACGCCAAGCCATCCTCGCCAGGATCGCCCTTCTCGCCCTTCTCACCTTCGATTTGCTTCAGCCAGTCCGCCGAGCCGTTCACCGGCTCAGCTGCAGTACCGCTCTCGTTAGTGCAGAGCCACACAGCGTTGTGGTGGTTCACCTGGTCGTAATAGTCGTAAGTAATGCCACGCTGCCATTCGCCGCGGTAGTTCACCATGTGTATAGTCTGGCCAGATGACGAGATCCACTCGAACGACGTAGATGTTATGCGCGAGCCATTCGGCGACAGACAGAACACCTCTCTGCCATCATGCGTGTAGCTATTGACACCCTTGTAAGCAATGATGCGTGGCGTGTCAGGTCCAGTAGTCTCTAACATAAGCACCCCTTGACGATCCATCTTTGCAGGGTCTTGGCAGCCGTCAAGCACAATGGTATCTCCTGCAGTTGGCTCATCGCTACCCTCCGCGCAGTTACCTTTGGCGAGCACGATCCAATTAAACAACTTGCCATCATAGAGCACATCACCCATACCATTAGTCACCACTTCAGCCTCGGTGCTCACCTCTGTTACAATGCGCCAGTAGAGGTGGTTCTGTTTGCCCTCGTACACACCAGGCTTAATGTCGAAAGTTTGGCAGCGTGCTTGGTCGCCAATCTTCCAATAGTTCTGGGTAGCCGTTGTGCCGTCGTCTGCGAGCAAGAAACACTTCCACCCGGTGAGGTTGCGTTGAAGGTCATATATTTCTTGCACAGCCACAATCTTGCTACCAGCACCACTGAGGTAGACATTGCCACCAACGTATGAGAGCTTGCGCACCTCCAGCTCGTTGAAAATGGCTTTACCCCACACCATAAGGTCGGTGATGTCAAGGCGATACTTGCCGTCGCCGCGGTCTACCAAGCCGAAGCCCGACTGCGATTCGGTGCTGTAAAGCATCGATGTGAGCTTGCTCAGTATTGCTGAGCCATCTTGAGCCATGCCGTGTGTACCAGAACCTACAGATAGTCCGCGCAAGAAGCGTATATGCCCCTCTGCCTTGTCGTCAATGTCGCGTCGCAGAAAACGGCTTAGGTCCAGTTTCTGCTCAATAACCTGCAACAGCCCCAGCAGCGCATTGCCGATGCGTTGTGCGGTGTTAGCATGAGTAGCACGCTCGTCGCGTATCTGCTCCAAGTCTTTGCGTAGGCTATCGTTATTTGTTGACATATTACTCTGATGTTATTTTTATGATACAAAGATAAGGCGATGGAGGTGAGAATAAAAAACGAGAAAAGCACTACAGCTGCGCCACCGCGCGGTCGATGGTGCTTGAACCACCAGTGAAGAGTTGCCGTAGGAATGATGACACGAGACCATTGTATGTAGTGCCGTAGTATGCAGCCTCGAACTCGTTGAGACGGTGTAGCGAGTACATGTACTTCTTTGAGAACCAGTCACGTTTCTGCCGGTGGTGTGGGTTCGACTTCCAGTCCTTCAGGAATGCCAGGTCGCCACCGTTGTTATGGCGGTAGCCGTTGCCGACACCACGTGCCACGTAGATGCCATACTCCAAAAAACGATGCTCTATCGATGTCACCGGGCCAGGATGTATGACACCCTGCACGGAGCGCGACAAAGCACCGGTATCGTAAACTGGTGGCGCGAACTGCATCATACGCTCGCGCCACATCTTAACCATAAACTCGCTCCAACCCTCAAGCCACTTCTGGTGCTCGGCGTCGGTCATGTTCGGTTTAAGTCCAGTCTGACTGCTCATAGCTAATATCTATAGGTTGTTCGTTCTGCACCATGAAGTAGAGTCCCGTCACGCCATTCATGGCGTAGCGACCGAGCTCTGTAGAGTAGATGTTGTTCAGCTGCAGGTATGTCAAACGCTCGTCGCCGAGTCCGTCTCGATCGTGCAGCAGTCTGGAGTGAAACTGCCGGAACAACTGGCGGCAGAGATTCAACTTCTGCTCGCGCTCCGCCATGTCGTCGTAGCGGTAGTGGGCTACGATGAAGACGGTGTAGACATCGCGTCGGAAATAGCCCACGCCGTTGCTGAAGGTCTGCTGCGATGTGGTGTCGTCGACCATGATGAAGTTCTTGTGCTTGCGGAACGAGTCCATAACACCTTGTATCGAGTCAGGACCAGAGCAAAGGCACGGGTGAAAGTCATGCTCGGTGGCGAGGCGGTTGCTCTTCGCGAGTTGAGCGAAGTAGTCGAGAGCCGGAAATAAGTCTTTCATATATCACGTGTATTAACTTGTTAGCTTAGGATATTTGCGTTTGAACTCCTCTGCCTCACGCGCTTTGGCTTCGAGCTCAGTAAGAGCACGCCAGCAGTCTGTCTGCTTCACAAGTGTCTCCTTTGTCACGTCGCCGTCGGTGAGAGCACGCAGCTGCACATTGAACGACTGCAGCATCGATAGCTCGGATATGTCGTCGTCGCTCTCCGTTCTGCGGAAGAAGTGTGGGAAGGCGTGCGACATGACGACCTTCACGTGAGCAAACCATGCGAGCGTGGCAAGGCGCTCCGCAGGTGTCAGTGTCAGTTCTGCTGGTCGCGAGAAGTCGGGATTGCGGTAGAGGAAAGAGGCGAGCACATCGATAGCGTCATCATTGCCCGTAGAGTGGAAGCGTTGGTAGTACTTCTCCATGCAGAGGTACTCCTCGAAGGTTATGATGCGATGGTGCTCGGTGTCCTCCTGCAGCAATGGATGGACAGCTTCGAGCCCCTGGACAACATCCAACCTATTATCCATTTGCTCTATGCTGTCCACCCAAGCGAGCTGCTCCAGGAACGAGCGTATCTGCCATAGCTGCAGATAGAACACTCGTTTGCGCTTCTCACCCTCGGGCTGGTAGACACACTGCCATCCGAAGCGGTTCTTCTTGATGACGTTGATACCAGTGAAGCGCACGAACATATATGTCTTCACCATCACCTTGTCGGCGAAGGTGGAAAGCAGAAAGAAGGTGTAGCGTAGCTGCTCTTGTGTCAGCTCGCTCCACGACTTGGGGCATGTGAGTTCTATTTTATCCATTGAAGAGAAATGCTGAAGATTCTTTTTTGTTGCTGAACGTCAGCATGTGTGCAGAGCTGTACGCCGTAGTAGTGGGGTAAATGCAGAATGTCTCCGGATTGCCCTCAACGAGGCGCTCCATGCGTCGGAAGAGAGCGGAGTGCAGTGCTCCGTCACCGTCGGCAGCCCAGAGGTCGACGAAGTCGCGCACCAGCTGAACGAACCCTCCGTACTCTGCCATGTCCTTTTTGTCTTTGCAGCGATAAGCCCTCAGCACATCGTCTATCTGCTCGTCGGAGAAGCGCACGCGCAGCTGCTCCTCAGCTTCACTGATAGCACGTTGCATAGTCTCCCAGTCCTTGTACGACCGGCTTGGGATGCCTTGTGCAAAGAAGAAATAGTGCTCCGTGTATATGTGGCGCACGAAGTTCTGCGCCTGCTCTGTCACACCCCACTCCTCAGAGCGCAGCTGCTGTACCACCATAGCACGCGCACGGCACTGTGCAGTGCGCAGCTGACCCTCAAGAGCATCAACACGCTGCTTCGAAGCCGGCGATATAGTGTCGTTCGACACTATGCCGAAGCCTGTAGAAGTGAGCACGAGGTCGAGCTGTCTGAGCACCGAGAGGAAGGCATCTACGCACACCAACATCTTAAAGTAGTACTTTAACGGTTCGCTCTCGTCGGTTGACTCAACTCGCTGAGCACCAGGCTCGCCGAGCAGCATGTCGTAGTAATTGTTGAGTGCTGCTTCTATGGCAGGGTACACTGCCTCGAATACCTCGTCGTGTGCTGATGCGCCCACTGGCAGTGAGCGTTCAAAATCTTCTTTGAATATTGCTATCATATTGAATTTTGAGTTTTGAATTTTGAGTTTTGATTGCTATTGCCAGTCACCATCTTCGCATCTCGCTTCTCGTCGAGCGTAGTCAGCACGATCATCGGTACGTCAACAGTGGCTTTTTCATGCCACTTGTTGTAGTGGAGTATCACGTGATACGGCTTGCACATCACGTCGTGGCAGGGCTTCTCGATAGCCTGCTTCAGCGTAAAGAGTTCGCGCTTGTCGGAGCCCGAGTTGTTCATCTGGCTCTTGCCGGGCGTAGCGCCCACCAGGTTCGGGTGAATGCCGAAGGCGAAGCAAAGAGCGTTCGAGGCCTCCGACATATCGTCGCTCCAGTTGCCACCCTCCTTCTTCGAGGCATCGTTGAGCGGTACGATGCGCACCATGCGGTTCTCCTTGCCGTTGGGGTCTACGTAGTAGCCGCTGATCACCGCCTTGCCGGCGTTCTCGATGCCCGTCACGAAGTCGATGATGTTCTGCTTCTCCTGCTCCTTGCGCTCTCGGCGCTTCTGCTCGTCAGAGATCATCTCGTTGTCGCACACGTTATCCCAGTAGTCGTCGTGCACCTCAATCTGCACCCTTGGAGCCGACGTGTTCTTAATCATGTAGCGTTTGCCGATGCCTATCAGACGATAGATGTCGAACCACGTGTCGCGGAATATCGACGAGTAGTAAGGCACGGGGTATGTCTGCGTGCCCGGCGTTGCCATACGGCTCACGATGGCGAATTTGCGGTCTTTTGTAGGCTTGCGTCGCAGACCCGTCTGTGGGTCGGGCTCAGCACCCATGCGCACCAGGAGGTCGCCTAATGGGTCCCAGTAGTCGAGTAGAGGAATTGCCTCTATCTTCGACTCGTCGAGGAAGCCCAAGCGCCAGTCGCCATAGAACACGTGCTCCGGCTTGCCACTATGGGTGCTCGATGCAGCTTCGAAGCGACAGTAGGAAGCATCCTTGTTGCGCACCGTCACGATACGCTCGCCGTCGCGCGAGAGGATGACCACCGTCACCGAGAACGAGTAGAACTTCATATCCGTAGCCTGCTCAAGGAATACCTCCTGGAGTGAGTTGCGTAGGCAAAACTGCAGTATGTCAGGTTCGGAGACATCTTGCTTTGTCTTGCGATCGACGAAGCGCACGCCCTGACCATAGCATGACACGATATTGAACTGCTGGCACTGCGCCGTAATCATGTTGGACATTATCTCGCGGCGCAGACGATAAGGCAGCTGGTCGTCATAGCCCCACTGCACGTACTTATACTGCTTGCCGCCGACGGTGATTGGGCGCACGAGATTACTGCCCGGCAATCGATCATCGTCGAAGATGGTGTTCGAGTCGGAGCCATACTCGGAAGTCACGGAGTTGCTCTGCCCCGCAGAGCCTATGCCCGACGGAGCTATGCGATAGCGGCGGAAGCCTTCGGCATCAGGCTGCGCCGATGTTGGCAGAAGAGTGTTGCTATTGGTCATAAGTAAACACGTTTGTTATTGATTTGTGTGATAAAAATCTGTGGCAATGCACGTATGGCACGGTTGCGAGGGTTGCGCAGGCGCACATAGCCACCTCGCCAGTTGACGTGGTGCACCAGCCACCCCTTGTAGTGCAGCATCTCGCCGGTGCCACCCTCCCACGCATGGATGTCGACGAGTGAGCGGTGCTGATAAGCCTGATCGAGCAGGCGCAGCATGTCAGCAAAGTGTATAGCGCCCATCATTCAAAGGTATTGTCGAAGGTGTTGTCAAAGATGCGTCCGGAGCGCAGCGTGTCGAACACGTTGTGGTTGCGCTGAGCATACTGGTAGCTGAAGGTGAAGCGTGGCATCGACTCGTCGTTGTTGTTGTACTCCGACTTTGAGTCGGTGACAATGACCTCTTTGCCTACATTTGGGTGTCCGTCCTTGAAGTTCACCACATGTATGCTCTTAGATCGGAAGAGCTCGTCAGCCCAATTCGCCATTGCGAACGTGAGGAAGCCCGTGTCAGCCTTGAAGGTGCGTGTCTCGGCTATCTCGTAGTTGCGGTTAAACTTGCCGATGTAGCCCTGGCTACGCTTATATGTAGGCGCCACGGTGTGTGTACCCGTGCAGTAGAGCAACTCGTCGCAACCGAACGAGTTCTCGAAAACCAGGATGGGAGCGCAGTCAGGTTCGTCTAAATCGATAGAGAACCGGAACTTGCGCTGCCCAGCCTGGACCCAAAAACCTAATAAACAACTATCAGTATCGCTAACGAACTTGCTCGGAGTAACATCAATCGTAGTATAGCGACTATTGCCACCAACTGGCGAAAGCGAGAACTCATTTGTAGTGCCATCGTCGTACTCGGCAATGACAGAGGCACTGTCGGTGCCGATGTAGTGTAGGTATTCTAAGCGGTTTAGTGCGGTCTGCTTCTCGCCATCTAACATCGTTAGAAAATGCGTGTTGATGAAGTCGGTAGCAGGAGTGTTGATATCTGCCTCGCAGTATATGATCTTTGACGAGATGGTGGCGGTACTGCCACCATCCTCCCAAGCGTAGTCATCTTCTTCGATCTTGATGGTGAGGTTGATGCTCAAGTTCTGGCGAGCATACGGAGTGAGCAGGCGGTCGAGCTCTGCGAGTGTTATCTTGCCGTCGATTGGGAAGAAACGTTCTGAGAATATCTCATTGCCGTCGATGGTAATGGTGACGGTGGCGCCTATTCGGCTGGCGTCGTCGATGTCGCCACTGGAGGGAGTGAACGAATATATCACGTCGGGGATGCACGACGAGAAACATGTTGCGGGTAGCGACTGAAGAAGAGTGATCATAAATGCTTGTTATTGGTTTGCAACGGCAAAGATATAACAAGCTCGCGACACGTAAGAATACAAAAACGGCGCACCCTATTCACATAGAATGCGCCGCAAGCGAAAAATGTAAAAAAATGTTTTTATCTTATGGCTCTATTTTATAGCATGTAGTGCATATCGCGCCAGAGCTCCCACCGTAGCGTACCGTCCTCAGCGGTCTTCAGTTCGTAGCCTTCGCCCTGTAGGTATAGCACTATATCCATTGGGTGTATTGGCATGATGCTGTGCAGCTCGTCGGCTATCTCCTCCGTTGTCTTATACTCCGCCGTGTACTCCTCGCCAAGCTGAGATTTGCCAGGCTCCGGTGATCGCGAAGCAAGGTAAGCATCCATAACGGTAATGATAGCTTCAGCGCGGCGTACTTCGTTCTCGTCTCTATCTGTTCTGTTTGTTGTCTCCATAACATTCTCCTTTCTGCTTATTGTGCTTTTAAAACTTCGTTTAGCTGTCGGCGCAGTTCGTTAAGGTTGCGCATAAGGTCGGCGACATCGACAAGCTTTACCGTGTCGCTAATCTCCGCCGTCTCCTCGAGCAGGAAGTCGATGGTGTCGCGGAGCAGATCTATCTTGTTCGCTAAGTTCTCCTTGTCGAGCAATACTCGTACGGGAGTACAATCTATTGTTATCATGCTTCGCCTCCTTTCTCTACTCTTTCGACAAGTTCTTCAAGAGCCTTGTAAGCACATTCGATTTCTGCCAACTTCTTTCTGTATGTGCAAAGTCTCGCGCGACAGCGGAAACTGAAGTGCGGTATGAGCTTCACTTCCTTCAGCGTAACTTCCACTCTCATGCCGATAGCGTAGCGCAGCTTTTTTGAGGTCTCGCGGTGCATCTTGTGCAGACCGTGCATAGTCTTGAAACGTGTCATGCTTCGCCTCCTTTCTCTACCATATCAACATACTGTGCTAACCACTCAGCACTCACCTTGCCGAACATTACCGGCTGCATACGCTGCGTACCGCCATCGTTGAGATATTGGAGCACGCCCTGCACCGGATGGAAGTAGACCGTAGCCACCTCGTTACCAACTCTCGTGCCCTTGATGACATCGCTGATCACCGCCGCGCGGCACAGCTTGCCGTATCGGTCCGACGCCTCAGTTGTCGTCTCGAACTGCATCGCAGTGGTGCGGCGCGGTCTCTTGATGTCAGCCTGAAGGACTATTGCTTCAATATCGTCAAACACGGTATCGATGCGCTCCGTCTCCACCAACATGCCGTGCAGCGGAGAGAGCATCTTGCAGACCAGTTCCTGAAACTTGTTTTTAGGTGCATAGGTGTTTACAAGAACCAACGAAAGTTCGTTGTAGAATGGATGTTCGTTCATGCTTCGCCTCCTTCCTGGTTTAACTTGTAGACGTTGTAGCCCGAGAGGACTACACAGCAGAGGGCGGCGAGGATGCTGCTCTCGGCGCTGACGGCGCCTGCGCCGAGAGACAGAAGCGCAGCGTGGACGCGCAGAACCTCGCGGCGTGTCACCTCGAACTCGCAGATGGCGGTGTAAAACTTGCTCTTTCCGTTGAGCCACGCCTTAACGGAGGCGGTGCTGATGCTAAACGGGCGCAGTTGAGCGGTGCGCTGGATAGATGCAGATGTTTGCATAATTATGAGAGTTTTAGCCTTATTGCCGGGAACCGGGCTCACCCGATAAACCAGGGGGATTAAGCATATAGCTTTGT
>UMHE01062122.1_pt1 | contig 12883 bp, 9 predicted proteins | sample 1965451 | NCBI WGS metagenome assembly UMHE01 (sample SAMEA4836090, study PRJEB28245) | human gut metagenome | biome: gut microbiome; material: fecal sample | place: Denmark | collected 2008 | reverse complement strand
TAATAATTAATAATTACTTATACTCGTGTACCGGCAGCTCGCCGTTGAGCGCTCCGAGCGCATTGAATGCCAGCGACTCCATCTCGCCTTCGCCCGGTAGCACTACGACCGGAGCGAGGAAGCCCACCTGCTTCTTTATCTCCTCAACGCAGTATTTGCTGTATGCTATGCCGCCGGTGAGGATGATGGCATCCGCCTTGCCCCAGAGCGCAACCGCCATGGCGCCTATCTGCTTCGACACGGTGTAGAGCATAGCCTCGAGCACCTCGTGGAACGGCTCCTCGCCAGCCTCGGCGCGGCGCGAAATCTCCTTCATATCCTTCATGCCCAGCAGCGCCTGGCATCCGCCGTTGCCCGCAAGCATCTTCATTATCTCAGCCTCGGTATGCTTGCCCGAGAAGCAGAGGCGCACGAGCTGGTCGGCAGGCAGCGTTCCGGCACGTTCCGGCGCGATAGGACCCTCGCCGTTGAGCGCGTTGTTCACGTCAATCACCTTGCCCTCGTGGTGAGCCGACACGCAGATGCCGCCGCCGAGGTGAGCCACTACGAGGTTCATCTCCTCATACTTGCGACCTATGCTGCGCGCATAGCGGCGCGAAGCAGCCTTGGCGTTGAGCGCATGGAATATCGACTCGCGCTTCATGAACGGCAGACCCGTGTAGCGAGCGCGTGTCATGAACTCGTCTACCACAACCGGGTCGGCCATGTAGGCTGGGCAGTGACACATCTGTGCGATGTCGTCGGCAAGGATCGAACCGAGATTGCACACATGCTTGTGCTTGGCGTTGATGAGGTCCTGCTTCATCTGCTCGTTGACGGCGTAGACACCGCCGTGCAGCGGCTTCAGCAGACCGCCGCGACCTATCACGGCGTCGAACTCCAGAGGTATTCCAGCCTCCTTGAGCAGCTTCAGCACGAAATTCTTGCGATACTCATACTGCTCGTTAACGGTGGTGAACTGGTCCAGCTCCTCCTGCGGGTGCAGTCCGTCAGATGTCCATACAGCACGTTCGTCTTCATACACAGCCACCTTCGTTGAGGTGCAGCCGGGGTTAATGACAAATATCTTCTTCATAAATGATGTTTGTTGCTTCTTATTTGTTAATCGCCTTCAGGCAGGCAGTTGCTAAAGAGTAGAATTTAGAGTCGGCAGTGTCGGCGCGCGATGTCACCACAACCGGCGCGCTGGTGCCCACGAGCATGCCCGCAACCGTAGCTCCGCCGAAGAGCGTGAGCGTCTTGTAGAACGTGTTGCCTGCCTCGATGTCGGGGAAGATGAGGCAGTTGGCGGTGCCCACAACCGGCGATGCGATGCCCTTGATGGCTCCGCTCTCGGCGTCGCAAGCCGTCTTTACGTCCATCGGACCGCTCATGTCCACCTCGCCGTAGGCTCCCTTTGCGGCGTTAGCCTTCAGCTCCTCGTAGCTCAGCGTGAGCGGGAACTTCTCAGACACCTTCTCGGTGCAGTGGATGAGAGCCACGCGCGGACGGTCGCCGCCCGTGATGCTGCGGTAGGTGGCTGTGATGTAGCGCGCCAGAGCGTCAAACTGCTCCGTAGTGGGGTAGGGAATAACGGCAGCGTCGGTGAAGAAGAGCAAGTGGTTGAGGCTCGGCACGTCAGCCACGGCGATATGTGTCAGCACGCTGCCCTTGATGAGGATGCCCTCCTCCTTGTTGAGCACGGCGCGCAGGAGGTTGTCGGTGTTCAGCGAACCCTTCATAAGCACGTCGGCGCGGCCTTCGCGCACCTCTTTCACGGCATGACGCGCCGCATCGTCGTCGTCTTCGGCTACGATGAGGGTCACCTTGTCGGGATAGTCGGCAGCCAGACGGCGAGCGATGTCAGCCTTAGCTGCGTTAGCCACAAGGATGAAGCGTGCGAACTGCTCCGCAATGCTTCGTTCGATAACTTCTTCTGTGTGAGAGTCGGCAGGAGATGCCACGGCAATCGTCACTACCTGCGCAGCTTGGCGCAGACGTTCGGGTAGGATTTTAAAGTCAACGATAGGTTCCATACTTATTTATAGGGTATTATGTTTAGAGTTGCGCATTTTGTTGCTATCTGTGCAACTTTTGCAAAGTTACAGTAAGTTTGTTATTCTGCAAAGAAAAACGGGAAAATTTATTCTCAATCGCAGGAATGTGGAACTTTAATCAGTGAAATATAGTAACTTTGCAGTCAAATATACCAAGATACAGTCTATGACAACAGCAGAATTTATACAAGAATATCGCGAAAAGGACACCCGTCAGCTCGCCCTTCAGTCGGCACGCTTCCCCAATGTCGACATGCCCTACGCACTCGACCAGATAAAAGGCTGGCAGACAGCGCGCCGCAAGCTCCCCACATGGGCTGCCTGCGACGGCATCGTCTACCCGCCACACCTCTCTATGGAGCAGTGCTCGTCGGAGCCGACGGCGCAGTATAAGTTCAATCTGGCGATGGAGTGGGCGAGGAGAATTGAGAGTTCAGAGTTGAGAGTTGAGAGTTCTTCCAGCATGACCGACCTGACCGGCGGTTTCGGTGTCGACTTCTCGTTCACCTCCTGCGCTTTCGTCTCAGCCACATACGTAGAGCGCAACGAGCAGCTCTGCCACATGGTGGAGCACAACCTGCCGTTGCTCGGCATCGACAACGCCAAGGTGGTCTGCGCCGACGCCGTCGACTATCTCTCTACGCTCGATATGCAGACAATGATATTCCTCGACCCTGCGCGCCGCGACCAGCACGGCGCCAAGACCGTCATGCTTGCCGACTGCACGCCCGACGTTGTGCAGCTACTGCCGCAGCTTCTCAAGAAGTCGCGCTTCACGATGCTCAAGCTCTCGCCCATGCTCGACTGGCACAAGGCTGTAGAAGACCTGCCGGGCACGGTGCGCGAGGTGCATATCGTGTCGGTAGGCGGCGAGTGCAAAGAGCTGCTGCTCGTGCTGTCTGAAGAGATAGAAAGCGAGCTGAAGGTGTTCTGCGCAGACCTTGAAGCTGGAGGAGGCTCTGGGGAGGCTGGCCTTTCTAGTAGTTCTAGTGGTTCTAGCTGTTCTAGCCTTTCTAGTGAACCTAGTTTCCCTAGCACGCCTAGTTCTCCTAGCCACCCTAGCACGCCTAGCCTTTCTGCTTCCCTCTTCGTCTACGCCCCCGGCTCCCTCCGCCCAGCCCACAACTCAAAACTCACAACTCAAAACTCAAAATTCTTGCATGAGCCTAACGCCTCAATCATGAAGGCTGGCTGCTTCGACGAGCTTGCGGCAGCCTACGGCGTGTCGCCCGTCAGTCGCAACAGCCACCTCTTCCTTTCTGCTGAGCCCGTCGACGGCTTCCCAGGCAGGAGTTTCAGTATAGAGCGCGTCACAACGCTCAACAAGCGCGAACTGCGCCAGGCGCTGGCAGGCATCGAGAAGGCGAATATCGCCACACGCAACTTCCCGCTCTCCGTAGCCGAACTGCGCAAGCGCCTCAAACTCAAAGACGGCGGCGACGTGTATATATTCGCTACAACCACCGCTGAAGACGAACATCTGCTGCTGATTTCTCATAAATATCAATAAATATTTAGCATATTTTCGTCTGTTTGAGCAAATTTCCGTACTTTTGCATCTTTAAGGCTTTATTTATAAAGATGTATCCATCGCCCGAAGTGACAATCGGGCGACGTATATCAAACAAAAAATGAAAGAATAAATCAAGAAAAATGTCAGCAATAGAGATTAAGAAAGTTGAGTCGCGCCGCGACCTTCGCCAGTTCGTTAATTTTCATTACGACCTCTATAAAGGTAATGCTTACGACGTGCCCAACCTCTACTTCGACGAGATGAGGACCTTCAGTAAGGACAAGAATGCAGCCTTCGACTTCTGTGAGGCAGAGTATTTCATGGCGTTTCGCGACGGCAAGATGGTAGGTCGTGTGGCTGCCATCATCAACCACAGCGCCAACAAGAAGTGGGAGCGCGAGTCGGTGCGCTTCGGATGGATCGACTTCGTCGACGACATCGAGGTGTCTACAGCCCTGCTCAAGGCTGTAGAAGACTACGGCAAGCAGAAAGGAATGAAGGAAATCGTCGGTCCGCTCGGATTCACCGACATGGACCCCGAAGGAATGCTCCTTGAAGGCTACGACCAGCTCGGCACTCAGGCTACCGCCTACAACTATCCCTACTATCCTGAGCACATGGACCGCATGGGCGGATGGGAGAAGGACAACGACTACGTAGAGTACAAGCTCTACGTGCCCGAAGAGATGCCCGAGAAGTACGCAACCATCGCGAAGATGATTCAGAAGCGCTACAACCTGCAGGTGAAGAAGTTGAAGCGCAATGAGATATACGGCGAGAACGGATACGGCAAGAAGATATTCAATGTAGTGAACGAGACCTTCAAGGACCTCTACGGCTACTCGAAGCTCACCGACCGACAGATAGAACAGTACGTGAAGATGTATCTGCCCATGGCAGACCTCGACCTCATCACCATCATCGAAGACTGGAACACACCCGACCATAAGGTGGTTGGTGTGGGCATCTCCATACCTTCGCTCGCACACGCCCTGCAGAAGTGCGGCGGAAAGCTCTTCCCCTTCGGCTGGTGGCACATACTGCGTGCGCTGAAGTTCCACAAGACCGATGTCGTAGACCTTCTGCTCGTAGGCATTCTGCCCGAATATCGTCAGAAAGGCGCCAACGCTCTGCTCTTCTACGACCTCATCCCGCGCTACCAGCGCCTCGGCTTCAAGTGGGGAGAGACCCACGTCGAGATGGAGACCAACATGAAGGTTCAGGGACAGTGGCAGTATCTCAACCGCGAGATACACAAGCGCCGCAGATGCTATAAAAAGGACATTTAAATCGGATAGCATCCTTGGTGCTGTCACAATCGCTTAGGATGCTATAAGATATAAAGAAATAAAATGGAAGAAAACATTCAACCCACAGTTCAGTATACCGACGACAACATACGCCACCTCTCCGACATGGAGCATGTGCGTACACGTCCTGGTATGTATATCGGTCGCTTGGGCGACGGTCAGTTGCCCGAGGACGGCATCTATGTGCTTCTGAAGGAGGTCATTGATAACTCTATCGACGAGTTCAAGATGAACGCCGGCAAGCGCATAGAGGTAGACATCGACGACCGCCTGCGTGTGTCGGTGCGCGACTATGGTCGTGGCATTCCGCAGGGCAAGCTCGTAGAGGCTGTCAGCGTGCTCAACACCGGCGGCAAGTACGACTCGAAGGCGTTCAAGAAGAGTGTGGGTCTGAACGGCGTTGGCGTGAAGGCGGTGAACGCCCTCTCGGCACATTTCGAGGTGAAGTCGTACCGCGACGGAAAGGTGCGTGCGCTCAAGTTCGAGCGCGGCAACCTCAAGTCGGACATCACCGAAGACTCTGCTGACGAAAACGGCACGTATATCTTCTTCGAACCCGACCCCACACTGTTCGTAGGCTATTCGTTCCACGACGACTTCGTGGAGACAATGCTGCGCAACTACACATATCTCAACTCAGGTCTTGCGATTATGTACAACGGTCGGCGCATCCTCTCGCGCAACGGCTTGGCAGATCTGCTCACCGACACGATGACTACCGACCCGCTCTACCCCATAATACATGTGAAGGGTGAGGACATCGAGATCGCCTTCACGCATACCAACCAGTATGGCGAGGAGTATCACTCGTTCGTGAACGGACAGCACACCACACAAGGCGGCACCCATCAGAGCGCTTTCAAGGAGCATATAGCAAGAACCATCAAGGAGTTCTTCGGCAAGAACTACGAGTTCACCGACATACGCAACGGACTCGTGGCTGCTGTGGCGCTGAACGTAGAAGAACCTATGTTCGAGAGCCAGACAAAGATTAAGCTCGGTTCGCTTCAGATGGCGCCGGGCGGAGAAAGCATCAACAAGTACGTGGGCGACTTCGTGAAGCTCGAGGTAGACAACTACCTGCACATACACGCCGACGTTGCGGAGGTGATGCAGCAGAAGATAACCGAGAGCGAACGTGAGCGCAAGGCGATGGCTGGTGTCACCAAGCTGGCTCGCGAACGCGCCAAGAAGGCAAACCTCCACAACCGCAAGCTGCGCGACTGCCGCATCCATTACTCCGACGCGAAGAACGACCGCAAGGAAGAGTCTTCTATCTTCATCACCGAGGGCGACTCAGCCAGCGGATCTATCACCAAGAGTCGCGATGTGAACACCCAGGCGGTGTTCTCGCTGCGCGGAAAGCCGCTCAACTCGTACGGCTTGACAAAGAAGGTGGTGTACGAGAACGAAGAGTTCAACCTCCTGCAGGCTGCGCTCGACATTGAGGACGGACTCGATACGCTCAGATATAATAAGGTGATAGTGGCAACCGATGCCGATGTGGACGGTATGCACATACGCCTGCTCATCATCACGTTCTTCCTGCAATTCTTCCCCGATCTTATCAAGAAGGGACACGTCTATGTGCTGCAGACTCCGCTGTTCCGCGTGCGCAACCGCCGCACCAAGATTAAGAACAAGAAGGTTGTGGCAGACGCCGACGCGCGTCTTACGGGCAAGGAGAAGAAGAGCGACTTCATAACCCGCTACTGCTACAGCGAGGACGAGCGCCAGCAGGCGATACGCGACCTCGGTCCCGACCCTGAGATAACACGATTCAAAGGTTTGGGCGAGATTTCGCCGGAAGAATTTGCCCATTTCATAGGTCCCGAGATGCGACTTGAGCAGGTTACGCTGCACAAGACCGACCAGGTGCAGAAGCTCCTCGAATACTACATGGGCAAGAACACCATGGAGCGACAGAACTTCATCATCGACAACCTTGTTGTGGAGGAAGATTTGCCCGAGGAAGACATGGAATAACAAAACAATCAGATTATGAAACGTACCAATAATCACAAACATAACGCATCGCACTCATTCTCGTTAAAGACGGGAGTGGGTGCGTTGGTTTTTCTTTTGCTGTGCGTAGCTACGTTCGCGCAGCGCGTCAATCCGCTCAAGAAGCTCCAGATAGCAGAGCTCGCCATCAGCAATCTCTATGTCGACTCGGTAGACGACCAGAAGCTCGTAGAGGACGGCATACGCGGCATGCTTGAGAAGCTCGACCCCCACTCGTCGTACACTACGGCGAAGGAGACAAAGTCGCTCAACGAGCCTCTGCAAGGCTCGTTCGACGGCATCGGCGTGCAGTTCAACATGATTTCCGACACGCTGCTCATCATCCAGCCCGTACGCAAAGGCCCGTCAGAGAAAGTAGGCATCATTGCCGGCGACCGCATCATCACCGTCAACGACACAACCATATCTGGTGTGAAGATGGAGCGTTCGGAGATAATGCGCCGCCTGCGCGGTCCGCGCTCGTCGAAGGTGAAGCTCGGCGTGAAGCGTCGCGGCGTGCCCGACCTGCTCACGTTCACCGTAACGCGTGCAAAGATACCCGTACACACGCTCGACGCCTACTATATGATACGTCCGCACGTAGGCTATGTTCGCATCGGTTCGTTCGGCGCTACCACATACGGCGAGTTCATGACCGCAGTCGACTCGCTGCAGAAAGCCGGCATGCGCGACCTTATCCTCGACCTTCAGGACAACGGCGGTGGCTACTTGCAGTCGGCTGTGCGCATCGTTGAGGAGTTCTTGCAGAAGGGCGACCTCGTAGTGTATACCGAGGGACGCGCCCAGAAGCGCCAGGAGTATAACGCAGGTGGCGGCGGACGCCTTGAGAAGGGCAAGGTATGCGTGCTCATCAACGAGTATTCGGCGTCGGCAGCCGAGATCGTCACCGGCGCCATCCAAGACCAGGACCGCGGAACCGTGATAGGCCGCCGCTCGTTCGGCAAGGGTCTGGTGCAGCGTCCTATCGAGTTCGACGACGGTTCGATGATACGTCTCACCGTAGCCCACTACTATACGCCCTCGGGTCGCTGCATACAGAAGCCCTACGAGAAGGGCGAGAAGGAAGACTACGCGCAGGATATAGAGAAGCGCTTCAAGCACGGCGAACTCTACTCTGCCGACTCGATACACTTCAACGACTCGCTGCGCTGCTACACTCTGCGCAAGCACCGCACGGTGTATGGCGGCGGAGGCATTATGCCCGACGTGTTCGTGCCGCTCGACACCACACAGTACACAGCGTTCCACCGCCAGCTCGTAGCCCGCTCGCTCGTTATCAACACAACGCTGCGATACGTTGAGGACCACCGCGACGAGTTGAAGACAAAGTACGCGAAGTTCGACGACTACATGAAGCGTTTCGAGGTGCCGCAGGCGATGGTTGACACGCTCTTCGCTGAAGCCGAGCGCCAGAAGGTGAAGCCTCGCGACGACGCCGAGCGCCAGCGTACGCTCCCCATGCTGCGTCTGCAGCTGAAGGCGCTCATAGCCCGCGACATCTGGGATATGAACGAACACTTCCGCCTGATGAACGAGCAGAACCACATCGTGAGCAAGGCGGTAGAAGTGATTACGGGCAAGTAAAAACGTGTTGGCTTAAAAGCTACTAAAAGTCGTCTTTATTTCTTTAGAAGTGTTGACAGACATTAAATATTAAGGCAAATGGAAAACTTTTGTAATAAAAAAGTTTTCGCATTTGCCTTTTTTGTATATCTTTGCGCCTAACGACAAGGCTTTTAACGGCTTTGCAACCAAACTGTAATAGTAGTAGTCATTGAAACTGCAACATCAGTTGTAATGAAACAGTAACAACATATATAATAATTAGGAGATGAAAAAGTTAATGTTCAAGAGCAGCATTGTGACAATGCTTTGCGTTTTATGTAGTCTTTCGGCCAGTGCGGAAGGAAAGTTCGTATTGTTCAAGTACGGCAATTTCGACACATGGGTGACACGTCAGATTCACGAGTCGGCTGTTATCGGCGGCAATACAAAGACACTCTACGAGATTGGACCAAGCAGAGCCCTGAAGGGCAACAACCCATACGTGAACCTTGGCGGATCGCCTTGGGGCACGAGCAACGTGATGGCTAAGGTTTCGGGCATCACGAAGACCAACAATTCGGTGTATCGCGACAACCGCGGATCGGGACATTGCGTGAAGATGACTACCCACATCGAGACTTGCAAGGTGCTTGGTCTTATAAATATTAAGGTGCTCGCCGCTGGCAGCATCTTCCTCGGCGACATGAAGGAGCCTATCACCGGCACGAAGGAAGGTCCGAAGGCTCTCAACTTCGGCATTCCGTTCACCCTGCGCCCGAAGGCTCTGCGCTTCGACTACCGTGTGCATGTGCCGGGCAACGCCAACCGCATCCGTCAGACCGGTTTCTCTAAGGTGACTACCGTGCCCGGCAAGGACTACTGCGTGGCTCTTCTGCTTCTGCAGCGCCGCCACGAGGACGCGCATGGCAACATCACCGCGCAGCGCGTGGGCACCGTAGTGGTAAAGTACGGCAAGTCGACCAACGGATGGGTTGAGGACGCCACCTACGAGATTCACTACGGCAACATCACCGGCAAGTCGTTCTACGACGCTTCGATGATGGGTCTGCGTTCTACCGACTACGCCCGCAACTCTAAGGGCAAGAGCGTGATTGTGAAGGAGACCGGTTGGGCTGCTGCCGACGCCACACCGACGCACATCGTGCTGCAGTTCTCGTCGAGCCACGGCGGTGCTTACGTAGGCACCGTGGGTAACACCTTCTGGGTAGACAACGTAGGACTGGTGTATTAAGGTGTTGTGATGTTGAGATGGTGAGGTGTTGAGATATCCTTGTCAACTCTATTATTAATTTAAAAACATGAGGTTATGCGCCCCTTAAAAGCGATTCTTTTCTTACTCTTTACGATAGCTCTGCAGCCCGCTCGGGCTACAGAGCCGTTCTGTTTTGACACTACCGCAGTAGTTGCGGCGCCTGCCGCAGACGTGCCTTTGGCTGCCGACAGCGCGAGCGTGGCAAAGCCGAAGAAGAGCCTCTTCAACCGCTTCCTTGCCTACTTCAACGACGCCAACAAGGAGAAGAAGAACAAGCGTTTCGACTTCAGCGTGATAGGCGGCCCCCACTACAGCTCCGACACCAAGTTCGGCATCGGACTCGTGGCTGCCGGTCTCTACCGTTCAGACCCTGCCGACTCGCTCTCGGCTCCGAGCAACGTGTCGCTCTTCGGCGACGTCTCTACCGTGGGCTTCTATATGCTCGGCGTGCGCGGCACACATAAGTTCCCGCGCGACACCCACCGCCTCAACTACACGGTCTATTTCTACTCCTTCCCGTGCTACATCTGGGGATGGGGCTATGACATGGGCAACCAGGATGCCAACAAGAGCAAGATGAAGCGCTGGCAGGCGCAGTTCAAAGCCGACTGGCTGATACGCACCGCCGACAACCTCTTCATCGGTCCGACCGTCGACTTCGACTATGTGCGCGGCACGAAGTTCGACCGCGAGGAGCTGCTCGGCGGCGAACGCCCTGAGACGCTCAACTTCGGTGCGGGCGTGACTGCCATCTACGACACGCGCGACAACCTCACGGCGCCGAAGCGAGGCATGTACATCCAGTTCATGCAGCTGATGCGCCCGAAGTTCATCGGCAACAAGTACAACTCCTACACCACCGACTTCCGCATCGACGGCTACACGCATCTGTGGCGCGGCGCTACGCTCGCTGCCGACTTCCGCACGCAGCTCAACTTCGGCGATGTGGAGTGGTCGATGCTTGCGCAGCTCGGCGACAGCTATTCGATGCGTGGCTACTACCAGGGCCGCTACCGCGACAACCATAAGATGGAGGCGCAGGTGGAGCTGCGACAGCATGTGTGGAAGCGCAACGGCGTGGTGGCGTGGGTAGGCGCCGGCACCATATTCCCGAAGTTCAGCAAGATAGAGTGGAAGCACATACTGCCGAACATGGGCGTGGGCTACCGCTGGGAGTTCAAGAAGAATGTCAACGTGCGACTCGACTACGGCTTCGGTAAGTCGGGACAGCACAGCTTTATATTCAATATCAACGAAGCGTTTTAATATTTAGTTGAAAGTTCCCTCAGTTGAGAGTTGAGAATTGAGAGTTGAGAGTTATGATATGTACTACAGCTTGCGCCTTCTTGAGATTCTCAAGGTAATCATAACTCTCAACTCTCAACTCTAAATTCTCAACTAAAAAAACTCTCAACTAAACCCAACCTCTTTATTTAAAGTATATTTATAATGAAAAAGATATTAGGTCTCCTCACCTCTCCCCGTTTTCTCTTCTTCTACATCGTGCTCTCGCTCGCTGTCCCCAACGTGGCGCTCTGCTTCACCGAGCACATGCCCGTGCTGGCTTGCGTAGCCAACGTCGTGCTGCCCGTATCGCTCTACGCGCTGCTCATGACGCTCTCCAAGAAGACGGGACGCCAGGTGTGGTTCCTCTTCCTCATCGTCTTCTTCGCAGCCTTCCAGATAGTGCTGCTCTACCTCTTCGGTCGCGGCGTGATAGCCGTCGACATGTTCCTCAATCTCGTCACCACCAACCCGGGCGAGGCGATGGAGCTGCTCAACAACCTCGTGCCCGCTGTGGCTACCGTGTTCGTCCTCTACCTGCCGCTGCTCGTGCTCGCCGCAATGTCGTGGGTACGCCACCGCACCGAGGACGTAGCGTTCCTCAAGCGTGTGCGCCGCTACTCATGGTGCGGCATGGCTGCGGGCGCCGTGCTTATAGCGCTGTGCTACGCGGCTTATCCTAAGGACAGCGACTTCGACTATCGTGCCGAGGATCATGTCTATCCCGCCAACATTTTCTACAACCTCTACCTCGCCTGCCGCGAGAGCGGACGCGTAGCCGACTACCGCAAGGATGTCGCCTCCTTCCGCTTCAACGCCCGTTCGGCTCACGACGCCGACTCTGCCGAGGTGTACGTGCTCGTGATAGGTGAGACGGCGCGCGCCGACAACTTCCAGCTCTACGGCTACGGGCGCGAGACCAATCCGCTGCTCTCAAAGACCGACGGACTCAGCGTGTTCCGCCATGTGCTCTCGCAGTCGAACACCACACACAAGAGTGTGCCGATGCTGCTCGCTGCGGCTTCTGCCGAGAACCACGCACGTCTGTACCGCGAAAAAAGCCTCATCACGGCGTTCCGCGAGGCAGGCTTCCACACCTCGTTCATCTCCAACCAGCAGCCCAACCACTCGTTCATCGACTTCTTCGGCGATGAGGCCGACGACTTCGTGTTCATCCGCTCGGCTGTTAGCGTCATCACTGGCGACGTGACGGCGCAGACCAGCGACGAGCGTCTGCTGCCTTACGTGAAGAACATCCTCGCCAAGAAGCGCAAGAAGGAGCTGATAGTGCTGCATACGTACGGCTCGCACTTCAACTACCGCGACCGCTATCCGCAGAGTCGCGCCAAGTTCCTGCCCGACACGCCGACGGAGGCTGAGCCGAAGAACCGCCCCTCGCTCATCAACGCTTACGACAACACCATACTGCAGACCGACTACGTGCTGCACAGCATCATCTCTATGCTGCGCGAGAGCGGTGCGCAGGCGGCAATGCTCTACACGTCCGACCACGGTGAGAACATCTTCGACGACTATCGCAAGCGCTTCCTGCACGCTTCGCCCACGCCGGCGTCGCACGGCATACATGTGCCGCTCCTCGTCTGGACCTCGGCGTCCTACCGTGCGCAGTATCCTGCTGTTGTGTCGGCGCTCAACGCCAACCGTGAGAAGGATGTGCAGTCGAGTGCGTCTGTCTTCCCGACGATGCTCTCCATCGCAGGCATCAGTGCGCCGTGCGTCGCCGACGTGATGCCGCTCTCGCTCGCCAACCCTGCCTACCGCTGCGGCGCTCGCCGCTACCTCAACGACCACAACCGCTCCGTAACGCTGAAGCAAGCCGGCTTCTCCGATGTCGACTTCGAGCAGCTGAAGAAGTGGGGCGTAGGGTTGTAGGATG
>UMHE01010095.1_pt1 | contig 12886 bp, 11 predicted proteins | sample 1965451 | NCBI WGS metagenome assembly UMHE01 (sample SAMEA4836090, study PRJEB28245) | human gut metagenome | biome: gut microbiome; material: fecal sample | place: Denmark | collected 2008 | reverse complement strand
CATTTTTTTACAGCATTCTTTCTGCTTGTTCTTCTTTTTTTTACAGCATTCCCTTCGATGAAGGCAGTTCGAAGTGATAGATATCTCGCTTCACTGCCATCTTGAGTGATCGTGCGAGGGCCTTGAAGATACCTTCTATCTTGTGGTGTTCGTTCTCGCCTTCTGCCTTGATGTTGAGGTTCATCTTGGCAGCATCGCTCAGACTCTTGAAGAAGTGCTTGAACATCTCGGTGGGCATTTCGCCTACTTTCTCGCGATGGAACTCAGCGTCCCAAACGAGCCAGGGGCGTCCACCAAAGTCGAGAGCCACCTGGCACAGGCAGTCGTCCATAGGCAGGCTGTAGCCATATCTCTCGATGCCTCTCTTGTTGCCCAATGCCTGAAGCAGACATTCGCCTAGTGCGATGCCTGTATCTTCGATGGTGTGGTGCTCATCCACGTAGAGGTCACCCTTGGTGTGGATGGTGAGGTCCATCATTCCGTGCTTTCCTATCTGCTCTAACATGTGGTCGAAGAAGCCCAGTCCTGTGGAGATGTCGCAGTGGCCCGAACCGTCGAGGTTCACCTTAATATATATGTCAGTCTCCTTGGTGGTGCGTTTTACCTCGGCGATGCGGTCGCCGGCAAAGAGAATTTCGGCTATCTTGTCCCAGTCCATGCCGTCTTTGCCCAGTATCAGACTCTTGCATCCCAGGTTCTCGGCCAGTTGAGCGTCGGTTTCACGGTCGCCGATGACATAGCTGTTGGCCAAGTCGTATTCTGGATTGTCAATATAGTGGGTCAGCATGCCGGTGCCAGGCTTTCTCATGGGCGAGTTGTCCTCGGGGAAATGGCGGTCTATCAGCTGCTCCTTGAAGTGGATTCCCTCACTTTCCAGTGTCTGGATGATGAAGTTGTGCACAGGCCAGAAAGTGTTTTCCGGGAAGGAGTCGGTGCCTAATCCGTCCTGGTTGCTCACCATGACGAGCTGATAGTCTGTGTGTTGGGCAATGAAACTGAGGTTTCTCATCACGCCCTTGGTGAAGACAAGCTTCTCGAAGCTGTCAATCTGTTCATCTTCCGGCTCCTGAATCAAGGTTCCGTCGCGGTCGATGAATAGCAGTCTGGTTTGTTTCATGTCTATGTCTTTTTTATGTTGAATGATTTTTAGCATTTAGCATTTAGCATTTCAGTTTTCTTCATTTCGTCGTTCTCTATACTGCCATAGAGATAGATGTACGAGATAAACAACCAGTGCAGGATGTATGCGAAGATGAACAGCAGGAGAGCTGTCACGACGATGAAGAGGAAGGTGAAGTAGGAGGGCGTTCCTACCGGGTCGCCTTCGAGAGTGCCCATCTGTGCCGATACCTGTGCGCCTATCAGGATGGCGAGAGGAATGTAGATCAGGATACCTGCCACCAGGATGACAAGACTGCCAAGGAAACCCATCTTGAAGATGGAACCCATGTGGCGGAATCCGCACTTGAATGATTTCCAGGGGCGTAATTTCTCACCCTTTTCCTGCAACATGTATTTAGGAGTGAGATAGGCGAAAGGCAGACTCACCGCCATGCAGAGGGCGGTGGCAGCGACGATGGCGAGTGCAAAGAGCACGATGATGAGGAGCGAGGGCGAGCCTGCTGCCGAATCTGCCGTAGCAGCCGAGCCTGAGCCTGTGAGAAATGCCGTAAGGTAAAAGCAAGTTAGGGCAAACGTTGCGGCGAATGTGACGACGAAACTGACGACAGCCGAAGCGAGATAAATCGTAGTAAACCGCTTCATCATTCTGGCAAAAGGCTTGTCGGTCAGCCAGCGCCATGCTGCTGCTCCCATGAGGAAAGCCGCCACGATGACACCCAAGTAAACGACCGTCTGCAGGCAGAACGACAGCATCATGTTTTCCTCGCCCCAGTCGTGAAGCATCTTGTTGGGTGTGCGCAGGTAAACCATGAATGCCACCATGAATGCATAGATCATAAAAGCCCACCATGTACTTTTCAGCAGGTTCTTCACATTGCCAGTCATCAGACTGTAAGCTTCTTTCATGCAGGCAGTTACACTGCGATGCTTTATCAAATCATTTATCTTCATAGTTTCATTGAATGCTTAGTGTTTAATGTTTAATGTTTAGTGTTTAATTGTGGGATAACAACCTTTCTGCACATTAAACACTAAACATTAGTTTCATCTCCTTCCTTGTCTTCTGAATTCCGAGCAGGTGATGGCCGTGGCTATTGCTACGTTCAGACTGTCGGCAGTAGGTCTTTCTGGAGGGAAGTTGGGGATGAGTAGCCTGCGGTTCACCCTTTGGGTGAGTTCGGGCGAGATGCCTTTTCCCTCGTTTCCCATGACGATGAATCCACGGTTGTCGAGCTGTTGTGCATAGATGTCCTCACCGTCGAGCAGGGTACCGTAGACAGGCACGTCGGCAGGCAGCGAGGCGAACAGCGCCATCAGGTCGCCATACAGGACCTTCACTCTGGCGATGCTTCCCATCGTGGCTTGCACCACCTTGGGATTATACACATCGGCAGTTTCGGGCGAACAGTAAATGTTCTCTATGCCAAACCAGTCGGCTATGCGGATGATGGTTCCCAGGTTGCCCGGGTCCTGCACTCCGTCGAGGGCGAGGTTCAGACAGTTGAAGTCGACGTTGGCAGAAGCGAAGTCTCTGTTGTCCCTTTGGTCAAAGACGGCGAGCACCTGTTGCGGATGCTGTAGGAAGCTCACCTTTCTGAGTTCCTCCTCGCTTACCGTGACCACTTCCGTCCTTGGGTCAATGCTTTTGTCTTTGAGCCATTCTTCGGTAGCCACAATAAGCGATGCAGGCTGCAGTACTAAGAGGTCGTCCACCACCTTGTGTCCTTCAGCCACGAACTTACCTTCCTTGTTGCGGTTTTTCTTCAGTTCGAGCGACTTGATATATTTTATCTTGTTCTTGCTGATCATCGTTGTATTTCTTTCTCCTGAATTTTTGGGAGTTTCTTCTTTTTATCCTTTGGGCCGCATGGTGATTTTTTCAAAGGCGAATCTCAGCCCTCTCTCACCATAGCTCACCTTTCCACAAAGGCAGAATCCCATAGACGAGAGCAGGCTCACCATGGGAAGGTTGTCGTAGTTGGTGTCCACCTTGATGCTGGGCACGTGCTCCACTTCGCACAGGCTACACACCTTGTTGATGAAAATGCGTGCGTATCCCTCTCTCTGCAGTTTGGGCAGGGTTGCGAACCGGTGTATGACGTAATAGTTGCTGTTGGTGAGCCATTTTCCTTCGAGAAACTCGTAGGCAGGTTCTCCGTTCAGCACCACCGCTCCGTAAACGGCTATCTGGTCGTTCACGGTGAGCACATAGGCATTGCCGTTGTTGATGTCTGCCAGGATGTCCTTGTAGGCAGGATATTGCTCTGTCCACTGGTGACGTCCCGACTTGATCATCTGTTCTCTGGCTTCGTTGATGACCGTCCAGCAACCGTCAAAGTCTTTCATGAAAGCTGGTCTAAAATCAATCTTCATGCTGTTTCTTTTTGTTGCGTATTATGTTGTGTTTAACTTCCGAACTTGCTGAAGTTCAGTTGCGTATTTATGTAATTTTTCTGCTGTGTGTCGACTTAATCCACAAGGCATTTGTCTAATTCCTTGCAGATGGCCTCTTTCTGCAGATGCTGACCGATGAATACGATCTTGATCATTCTGTCGCCCACCTTGTCGTCCCATTCCTTTCTGAGCTGTTCCTCACGTGCCAGCAGCTCGTCGAGTTGGTCTTTAGGCATGGTGGCTATCCATTGTCCAGCCTGCTTCACGGTCTTCTGTTTTCCAGCCTGTTCGAACACGTAGCACATGTCTCTCTCGTCGGCAAAGTAGCAGATTCCCTTGGCTCTTACCACGTCGCGTGGCCATTTGCGTGCCACGAAGTCGTCGAAGAGTCCCAGGTCGAAAGGCTTGCGGCTGTAGTACACGAAGGTGCCGATGCCGTATTCCTCAGCCTCTCCCTCATCGTCATGGTGATGATGATGGTCGTGTTCATCATGCTCGTGCTCATCGTCGTGGTCGTGATGATGATGCTCGTGCTCATCGTCGTCATCGTCATCATCGTGATCGTCGTGATCGTGATGATCTTCGTTGCGTTCTGCCTCAATCTCCTGGATCCATCCAGCCGATGTGGCCACGGTTTCCCAGTCAAACTTACGTGTGTTGACAATCTTGTCGAGGTCTACGTCGCCGTAGTTGCACTCGAAGATTTCAGCCTTTGGCTGTATGGCTTTGATGATGTGCTTCAGTTTGTCGAGGTCTTTGGGTTCCACCTCAGCAACCTTGTTGAGCAGGATGATGTTGCAGAACTCTATCTGCTGGATGACGAGCGACGCCAGATCTTCCTCGTCGATGTTGTCCTTCATCAGGTCGTCGCCGCCTGCAAACTCGTCTTTCATTCTCAGAGCATCCACAACGGTAACGATGCTGTCGAGTCTCAGCACTCCGTTCTTGACGTATTGTGGTCCGAGTGTAGGAATCGAGCAGATGGTCTGTGCAATAGGCGCAGGCTCGCAGATGCCGCTTGCCTCAATGACGATGTAGTCGAACTTCTGCATGTCGACGATTTCCTTGAGCTGTTCCACGAGGTCCATCTTCAGCGTACAGCAGATGCATCCGTTTTGCAGAGCCACGAGCGAGTCGTCTTTCTTTCCTACCACGCCTCCTTGTTCTATGAGGGCAGCATCGATGTTCACCTCGCCGATATCGTTGACGATGACTGCAAACTTGATGCCTTTCTGGTTAGCCAAAATCTTGTTGAGTAGTGTTGTCTTTCCACTGCCTAAATAGCCTGTAAGCAACAGGACTGGAATTTCTTTTCTACTGTTCATAGTTTTATTTATTTTACTCGAGTTTTACTTTCTGTAGTTGTCGAGTCCCTTATTCAGGAACTCAAGATATGCGTTGACGTCTTCCTTGAAGCTGAAAGCTGCGGTGAGCGGATTGCCGTCGTTGTCGACAGCCACGTAGAAGGGCTGAGCGTTGGCACCAAACTTGCTTGCCTGCAGATAGCTCCACTTGTCGCCGATGGTTCGCAGGGTGCGCTTCTCGCCGTTGAAAGTCACTTCCATAGGCTGTGGCAAAGGTGTCTTGTCGTCCACATAGAGCGAGATGAGCACGTAGTCTTTGGTCAGTTTGTCAGCCACGTTGGCGTCGGTCCATACCGAAGCTTCCATCTTGCGGCAGTTCACGCAGCCGAATCCTGTGAAGTCTATCAGCACGGGTTTGCCCTGAGCCTTGGCAGCAGCCATTCCCATCTCGTAGTCCTTGTAGGCAGGCTCTACGGTCTTATTGTTCAGATTGAAGTCCTGTGTGTTGATAGGAGGAGCGAAGGCACTTACCGCCTTGCAGGGAGCGCCCCAGAGTCCTGGAACCATATACACGGCGAAGGCCAGCGAGCACAGACCCAGCATGATGCAGGGCACGGGCATAGGCTTGTCTATCTCGCCTCCGATGGCGTCCACCTGGAACTTCAACTTACCGATGAGGTAGAGACCCAGGGCGCCGAAGATGACTATCCAGAGCGACAGGAACACCTCGCGGTCCAAGATGTGCCAGCCGTAAGCCAGGTCGGCTACAGAGAGGAACTTCAGCGAGAATGCCAGTTCTACGAATCCCAGTACGATCTTGATGGTTTCCATCCATGAGCCAGACTTTGGAGCCGACTTAAGCCATGATGGGAAGAGTGCGAAGAGGGTGAAGGGCAGGGCGAGTGCCAGGGCGAATCCCAGCATGCCCACGGTAGGAGCCAGCCAGTCGCCCGATGTCACCGTCTGAACCAACAGCAGTCCGATGATAGGTGCAGTGCACGAGAAAGACACCAGTACGAGCGTGAAGGCCATGAGGAAGATGGATATCAGTCCAGTGGTGCTCGATGCCTTGTTGTCTACGGCGTTGCCCCAGCGGTCGGGCAGTTTGATTTCAAACCATCCGAAGAATGAGAAGGCGAACACAGCCAAGAGTACGAAGAGAATGATGTTGAATACGGCACTTGTAGACAGGGCGTTGAGTGTGCTTGGACCTGCGATGGCTGTGACGGCGAGACCCAGAGTCAGATAGATAACCACGATGCTGAGTCCGTAAGTGCAGGCATCGCGAACGCCCTTCTTCTTGTCGTTCTTGGCACGTTTCAGGAAGAAACTCACCGTCATGGGAATGATAGGCCAGATGCAAGGCATCACCAGCGCGAGGAGTCCGCCCACCAGTCCCATCAGGAAGATATAGATGAGTGAGTGGTTGGCTATGTCGTTGGCGCCTCCGAACGCCTGCAGCTCTTTCACTACGGGCTGCCACAGCGCCTTGGTGTCGAGCTGTTCGGCAGCTTGAGCCAGGGCTGCGCTGTCCAAGGTGTTCTGCTGTGCGGTGTCGGTCAAGGCAGCCTGCATCATGGCGATAGAGTCGGCTTTGGCCTTGGCTGCCATTGCAGCGTCCTGCTTGTTGTCGGTCTTGGCTTCCTGAGCAGCCTTGCTGTCTATGGCAGGCGCCTTGCCTGTGTGCTTGAAGTTGACCTCTGAAGGAGGCAGACAGCTCTGGTCGTTGCAGGCTCCGTATTCCAAGTATGCGTCGATAACATACTGAGCAGCAGTGAATTTTACCTTCTGCACGAAAGTGGCGCTTCCTTCGAAGAAACGCAGCTTCATGCCGAACATATTGTCGTATTTCGACACCTCGTTTCCTCGTGCCTGCAGTTTGCCGACGAGTTCTACGCCTTCCATTTTGTTGACGTTGAAGGTTGCCGAGATAGGTCCGTCGCTTCCCAAACCTGTAGAGTAGACGTGCCATCCTGGTTGAATCTTTCCGCTGAATACAATCTCAGCAACTGCTGTCCCGTTAGTTTTCAACTGACTGGTGAATTTTACAGGGCTAAGCAGTTGTGCCTGTGCAATAACTGCGAACAGCAGTAATTGCAGCGTAAATAACATTTTTTTCATCCTAATCTTTATCTTTTTTATATTTGAGTGCAAAGTTACTAATTTTAATTGAAATAGTAACCATTTAGGGCGATTTTTTGTTAAGAAGATAAAGGGGAAGAAGAGGCAGGAATATTTTATTTTTGTCAGGAATGCTTCTCAAATTCTCTAATTCTTGACTTAAAAATTATTGGCTTGAATCAAATATCTCATTCAGAATAATTCTTGAGTTAGGATAGCCTTTGTTTTAACTCCATAGAATTCTCCTTGACTTCAGAGAATGCTCTCGTAAATCTTGTCGAATTCCTGTCTTAGCAGCGCTTTGTCCTCGATGATGTCGCGCAGCATTTTCAGTTCCTTCTCGTTGGGCGAGTTGGGAATCCAGAGTTTGATGTATCCATGTACTGAGTACTTCTCGTCCATGTGGTGGGCGAAGAGTTCCCATATTTGTTCCTTGTCTTTACCGGGATTGTTTTCCTTGGCATAGAGGATGGCACGGAGGAAAATCTCGTGGGTGTCGATGTCGCGGTCGGCTTCAGCCACGATTTTACCGTAGATGCTTCTGGGCTGACGGCTTGACGAGGCCCTGTGGTCTTCCACCGCCTCTTTCATGATCTTTATCTGGTCTTGGGAGAACCATCGCTTCAGCCGGGCATCTGCCATGAGAATCTTTCCACTCGTGATGTGGTGGATAGCTCTCGGTCCGCTCATTCCCAGGTCGTGGTAGGCAGCCACGACATACACCATGTTGATGTCGGCACCCGTGATGCGTGCCAACTCCAGAGAGTTCTTGATCACCCTGTTGACGTGTCTGAGTCCATGGCTTTCACCGAACTCTGTATATTTTGGCAGAATCTGTGTTTCCACAAACTCCATGATTTCCATACTTACTTGTTGTATCATTGCTTTTTCTCCTCATTATATTTCCAATGCGAATCCCAGGACGATGGTCAGGAAAACGATTTGTCCATAGATGAAAATATTGCGTGCCGTACTTCCCAACACTCTGTTGAGTTCCCTGCCGTGGTTGATGGCTTTCAGCTGCCGGTAGGTAGTATGGTGCATGCCGGCGTAGACGGCGTAGAGGGGGAGGGCGAAGGTAGAGGTGTCGCGCACTACGGCATCGTGGATTCCTATGCCCATCATGATGGCGAGGGGCACATACCCCAAGAGCAGATAGAGCCAGAGTGCACTCTTCTCGTCACATCTGTCGATTAACTTGACGATGAGTGTGCGTTTGCCAGCCTCGCGGTCGTTGTCTCTGTCGCGGAAGTTGTTCACCACCAAGAGTGTGTCCACCACCAGTCCGCAGGCGATAGCGGCCATCACCACCTCAGTACTTACTGTCTTGTAGCCCTCGGGCATGATGACATAATAGGTGCAGCACACCGGTACGATGCCAAAGAACAGCAGCACCAGTATGTCGCCCATGCCGTGGTAGCTGAAGGTTGTGGTGTAGAGGAAGCAGAACGCTACGCAGGCCACTCCCACCCATATCATGGCCATTCCTCCGTAGATGACGAGTGGCAGACCGATGGCGCATCCAAGGAGCGTGGTCACGATGATGCCCGTCTTCATGGCGCGTTCGGTGATCCATCCTTCGGCGCAGGCCCTCTTGGGGCCTAATCGTGTCTCGTCGTCATTTCCCCGTTTAAAGTCGAAGTAGTCGTTCACGAAGTTGGAGTCTATCTGCATCACCCATGCGAAGAGCAGACACAGTAGGGCTGGTATGTGGAGGATGTGAGGCTGTGCAGCATCGCCAACAGTTTCCATCAGATAGCAGTCGCGCATAGCGAGTGCGATGGCTATCAGTACGGGTACAGCCGCAGCCGACAGCGTTTTGGGGCGCGCTGCCAAAAACCAGGCCTTTATCGAATTTGTTGCAATCATCAATTGAAGAAGTTCCAGCTAACACCGAATCGGAACACGCTGCCATTGAGCGGATAGTGGGGCACGAAGAAATAGTTCTTGTCGCCCGAACCCTTGTTGACGTGTGTCATCATTACGAAGAAACGTGTATGCTTGATGTGTACGTTGGCATAGACGTTGACGATGGGGTAGTTGCCCACTTTCACATTCTTGTCGCCATTGTCCTGTACGGTGTACTGACTCAGCGCAGGCGAATAGTCGGGGGCCTCATAGCTTGTGAAGTATCTCACGTCGGCACCCAGGTCGATGTTGAGCACCTTCACCACAGGGAATTTCAGATACAGGTTGCTGTACACGTTGAGCGCAGGCACGGGGATGACGTCCGTCTTGCTCGAGTGCTGATAGGTAATGACGTTCTCCCAGTTCAGTATTCCCCATCTCACGTCCTGGAACAGCTGGGCTGTCAGCAGGTTGACGGGGCTTCCGCTCTGCTTGGCCTGCACCGTTACTCCCGTACGTGACGCCTGGTTGTTGTCCGTCACGTTGTAGCTCTGGCTCAGGTAGGCATAGTTCTTTATCTCGTCCACAGCCACTCTGAGCATCGTCTTTGTCTTGGCAAACTTCAGCGTTCCCATGATGCGTGTGTGGATAATCTTGTCGAGGTCGTTCTCCCACCAGAAGTGACGACCGTGATAGTTGCGGAAGTAGAACGAAGGAGTGATTCTGTGGAAGAAACCACTACCGATGACCGACAATGTGTCGCCGAGGAAGGGGATGTTCACGTCCACGTCGCCGTCGACCGCCAGTGTTCCTGCATCCTCGCCGGCCACACCGATTTCGGCTACGGCATTATAATGCAGCAGCTTGCCCTGTCGCTTGCTCAACTGTCCGCCCACACTCACCGAGTGCTCGTTGTATTTCATCACGCCGCCCTCGGTGTCAGGCAACTCGAAGTGGCGCAGGTCGTAGCTCACGAAAGCCTTTAGTCCCGCTTTAGCCCACTTGCTGAATCCCTCCAGCGTAGCCAGCGCCAGGGTGTTCTTCATCTCCCAGTGCTTGGTGTTGTCGTAGATGGAGTCGCCCTCGTATTTTCCCGCCGTGTAGTATTCGTTCAGATAGTAGTCGGCAGGTGTCTGATAGGCGATATAAGTACGGCTGTAGTTGTCGAACTTCAAGGTGTGTATAAAGCTTGTCACAGGCACGTATTCGTTTTTCATCCAGGCCGTGTCCTGAGCCGCCTTCTTCTCCTGTGCCATGATGCTGTCGGCGGCGCTCTTACCGTTTACGGCGATGCGCTCTGTCTGCTTGGCATCCTTCTTGTCGGCAGCGGGCTCGTCGCCCGCTATCTTTGCGTCGTCGGGTCGTCCGGCAAACTTAGGTGTCTTGCCGAAGGCATCCTCGTCGAACTTCTTGCCCTCCTGGCGAGCCTTTTTCCTTGCCTCCTCCTTGGCGTCCTCGGCGGCATTCTCCTTTTTCGAGGCCATGGCAAACTTCTTCGCCTTGATTTCCTCGTCGGTCATGCGCACCTTTCTGTTGAATCCCACATTGTACCTGTGGTTGAAGAACACGTGTATGCTGTTGTTTCTGTTCCAGTTCTGCTGCAGCACGGTAGGAATCTCGTTCTCGGCATAGGTGTCTTCGAAGAGTTCTGGGTGCTTGATGTAGTCGTCGTTGGTGATTCCGCCGTTCTCTGTCGCCTTCTGGTGCAGGGTAGAGAAGAGCAGGTGCGCCTGGTATCTGTCGCCTATGTACGATCCCCACATGGTGTACTTGAAGTGCGAGGTGCTCTGGCTGTCGTAGTAGCCACGTCCGTACTTATAGTCGAATCTGAATCCCATGCCCAGTCGTTTTCCCGCGTTGACGGCAAACATCGCCTTGAAGTCGTCCTCGCCGTTGGTACGGTTTCCGCAGCTGTTGAGCGTCACGTTGGTGATGGGCGAGTAGGTGTTGGTGAAGTGGAATTCGCTGACGGGCGTGCTGATGCAGTCGAAGGGCTGTGCGAAGATAAACTGCCCCTGGTCCAGCCGTCGATCGATAAAGATACGGTTGATGCGGGGCGAACCCAGATTGCCCAGCGAGTTGTATTCTCCCCTCAGTCCCGAGGTGAATGGGGTGTTCATGTACATGTGCTGCAGGGTGTCCACCTGTGCCTCCTGTCGGTCGCCGAATCGCTCGTCTATGGTCCACACCTTCAGTCCCTTGGGTATTTCCTTGTCCGACCCTAATGAGTCGGTTCTGACGTTCCTGTTGTTGACGGGTGCAAACATCGAGTCCTCGTTGTTGCTAAAATCGGTTTGTGCCACGACAGGCGATGTCGCAGCACAAAACAGAGTTATCGTAAGGATTACTTTACTTTTCTTCATCATTTTCTGAATAGTCGAATACATACTTCGGCGATTTTCACCACTACTCCTACGAGCAGAACTACGTAGGCAGGTGTGTGTGTGTCCATTGTGTACCACAGCGTGATGCCCACGATGACCAATAGGATGAAAGCCGTGTTCAACTTGTTGCGCACTTTAAGGTTGGTCGGGTCGCTGTAGTCCAGTCGTTTATAGTGGTGGTGAGGTCTCACGGCGTAGGTTGTCTTCTCCTGAGCCTCTTGCTGTTGCTGCTCATTGTTTTCGGCAGCATTGTTGTTATTTTGTTCTGTTGTCATATTGCGTTTGTTACTGTTCTGTTCCCTCGATATTTATTTCACCAGAGCTGCTATTTCGTTGAAAATCTGGTCTTTTCTGTCGATGGTCTTCTTGCGGAACTTACCGAAGATGCGTGCCAGGTCGTTCTTTTTCTTTGTCAGCGCCACCTTGTCGATGATCACCTCTTCGGCTGGCAGTTTGAATCCGGTCTGTCTTCCCTCCTCATAAATATAATTAATGTGGTTGATCGACAGGCTCACCTTTCCATCTGTTATCTTGGCGATGAGGTTATATTTGCATTCTGTTCTGTCGAGCGAGATGAAGGAGTTGCTGAACACGAGCCATTCGTCCATCGTGTTTACGATGATGTGTTCGTCTTTGTTCACCAGCGCCATTCGGCTTGCCTTGCTCTCTTTGTCCTGAGTCAGGCCGCTCATGTAGTCGAACACCAGGTCGTAAAGCTGGGCTGCGCTCTTGCCGGGGGCTTCTATCTCTGTGTCAAACACGATTTTGCCCTGTTCGTCGAAGGTGATGGCGCCTTCCAGGTATTTGGGGTCTTCCTTCAGTTTCGCGCCGTTAACCTGAGCAGCAGGTTTAGGTGTCTCCTTCTTTGTTGCCGTAGGGATTAACCATCCCGAGCCCTGCGATGCTGTGGTGGCAGGAGCAGGAGTCGCTGTGGTTGCTGCAGGAGCCGCTGTTGTTGCCGCAGCACCATTGGCTTCTGCGTTCAGTCTTGCCGCCTCTGCCTTCAGTCTTGCAGTCTCAGCCTCAGCTTCCTTTATCTGTTGCTGTATCTTTTCGGCCTTGGCTTTTGCCTCCTCAGCCGCCTTTCTCTTAGCCTCTTCCTCTGCTTTTTTCTTGGCAGCTTCGGCAGCAGCCTTTTGTTTGGCAGCTTCCGCTTCCGCCTTCTTCTTGGCAGCTTCCGCCTTCTGCTTGGCTTCCTCTACCGCCTTTTTGGCTTCCTCAAGCTTTTTCTGAGCCTCCTCCAACTGCTGTTGGGGTGTGAGGACACTTTGCGCTTGAACAGACATCAAGGGCAAAAATAAGAGTATGGAAATGATTAATTTTTTCATGATGGTTTCACCTTAGGTTTGCGGAAGATGAGGGATTCAAACCCCCGATACCCGGAAAAGGGTATACCGGATTTCGAGTCCAGCGCATTCGGTCACTCTGCCAATCTTCCTTTTCTTTAAAAAACAATTGCAAAAGTAATACTTTTTTCTTATTCCACAAAGAAAATGAACATTTTTAACACTAATAACTTGAAAAACGAAAACGCGAAGTGAAAGCCATATGTCTTGAGGGAATATTTTCCCCAAGGAGTTAAGGGAAGTTAGAGGGAAGTTAAGAGAAGTTAAGGGACTAATGCCTTTGTGGACATGCCCCAAACTCCCATTCCAAAAGGGCTGTTGTCCCCTAACTTCCCGAACGACCAAAGGGAGTGATAACTTCTTTAAC
>UMHE01067436.1_pt1 | contig 12959 bp, 6 predicted proteins | sample 1965451 | NCBI WGS metagenome assembly UMHE01 (sample SAMEA4836090, study PRJEB28245) | human gut metagenome | biome: gut microbiome; material: fecal sample | place: Denmark | collected 2008 | reverse complement strand
CTTCGCCGGGAAGCGTGAAATCGCCCTTCGGCTTCCGCCGGCGCGCCGCTTCGGATTTTTGTTCCATAATTTATTTCTCCGCTTCGGCAAACACCAGCCGATACGCGCCGATTTTCACCGTATCGCCCGCTTTCGCGCCGTAAATGCCGCCCGTCGCGGGATTGTAAATCGTTACGTTCTTCGCCGCGACAAGTTCCGTTTCCTGCAGGTTGTTGTTGTAATACGCCGTAATGCCGCCCTCGTAACTTTGCCTGATAACGTTCTTCTTCGGCACAAGCAACGCGCGTTTCTTTTCCTTGCGGCGGATTTTTTTCAATAATCCGGAAACGGTGATGCTTTCGCCGAAATCCGCCGTATAAACGCCGCAGTTTTCGCCCACCGCGATTTTCGTTCCGCCGCCCGTTTCCGCCGCGCCGTCGTAACAGGCGCAAGCCGCCGCGCCGGCTTCGCGCTCCTCTTTCAAAAACACGATTTCCGCGCCGTTTTCCGATAACGTTTTCAACGATTCCAGCGTTTCTTTCCGGATAAAATCGCATACGGGCACCACCACGCGGCGCATTTCCGCTTTCTTCGTTTTCGCGGCGTTCTTCGCCGCCTCTCGCAGCTGCGCGCCGTCCGAAAAGACGTATTCCTCGCCGCTAAGGAGCAAGGTTTCCGCCAGTTTTTTCAAGGAACGATCGAGCGCCGTAAGCACGACGTCGCGCGCGTATTTTCCGTTGTTGCACGGGGCGAATTTCGCCTGCACGTCCTCCAAAGCATAGTACACGCATGTGATTTTCTGCGTTTTTCTGCCCGAAAGAGCCGCGTACATTCTGCGCGCATAGGCGTTTAAATACAGCGACTGTTCGCGGGTGAGTCCGCCTTTGAACCGGGCGAGAGAAGCCACCGAGCCGCCGCGGTAATCGCAGAGTTTCGGCAGGTAATAGCTGTTGATTTTGCGCGCGCCGAACATATATAAAATGCTCAGCGAACCCGCCGTGTTTTCAAACGCGTTTTTATAAAACGCTTCGGCGTTGAAAAACGGGCAGAATTCCACCATGAAGCCGTCGGAATTTTTCTTTTCGGCAATCATCTGCAGAAATTTCGGCGCGTTGAAATAAAAATCTTCGGGCGTGCATTGCAGAATGTCCATGCCGGGATAGCCCGCCTTTTCCAGAACGCGTTCGTAACTGCCGTAATTCGCCGCGTGTTCCCACACGTGTTCCTCGGCAAGATAATGCCCGGAAATTTTCGTGCCGTGCTTTTTTAAGTATTCGCCTATCTGCCCCGTGTAATTTTCCGCCGCCAACTCGCCGACGGTTTCGTAAAAATCCGTACGGATTTTCGGATACAGCGCGTCGGTTTCTTCGAATACGAGCGGCAGATACGGCAACAGCGAATATCCGCGGCGTTTTTGAAATTCTTTAAATAACGTACCCGTATACGGCGCGAGCGCGTAATTGAACGATTCGTGTTCGCGGGCGTAACTTGCCATCACGCTCGGCTCGTCCGTAAACACGGCTCGGGCGTTTTTGTAAGCGTTTTCGTCCGCGGCGGCAATCGGCGCGTACGCCACGTTTAAAAACCGTTTCACGGCGCGCTTATCCATAATATCGATGTAGCGTTTGCGGCCGGAAATATTATGCACCGTGTGCGCGCCCTCGTAGGCGGGACGAACAATGAACACATACGCCGCTTCGCCGGGCCGTAACGATATTTTAACGCGTTTTTTCGAAAAAGGCAAGCTTTCCGCGGCAGAAATTTTCAAATAAGCTTCGCAATTATCCGAAAGATCGATTTTATACTTCGCCGCGTACGCGATTTTATCGGAATCGCCGTCGATGACGTACGTAAATTCTTTCGGTTGCAGAAACGCTTCGAATTTGCGCATGTAAAACCCTTTCGCTTCCAGATTTTTATGCCCTTCCAGCGTGATTCCGCCCGCCTGACCGCTGGGATACCCCGTTTCGTCGTATATCCAGTATTCCAGTCCGTTTTCGTGCAGCGTGTTCACGGCGCTCACCAGTTCTTTTACGTTTTCCGGGTTTTGCGTGAAGCCGTTTATGCCCGGAACGTTGGTTACCGCGCCCGCAAAGCCGAAATCTTTCAGCGCCTCGCACGCCGCCGGAACGTCGCTGCCCGGAAGATTGTGCAGAATGGGATTGATCCCCGCCGACGGCGGCAGATGATCGAAAATTTTATCGTTCATAAATGTTTCCTTGTAGTTCGCGCAGGCGCTTTGGCGGCGCTCGGTTAATCCTGCTTTTCGTAAATCATTACGCGGGTGATTTTATACGCCGCCTTTTCCGTCCGCCACGAAGTGCCTTCAAACCAGAACTCCGCTTCCTGCGGCAGATACACCGAAAATAAATCGCTTGTTTCTTCTTTGCCGTTCGTGCCGCGCACCACGGGGTTTACCGTTACCTGCATGTTTACGCGCACCGTCAGTTTGTATTGCGCCAGCGGATCGCCGTCCACCGCGTACGAAAACCGCATCGCGTATTCTTTCGCCGCGGGCAGCCGCACGGTGAATTTATCGCTTGAAAACGGCTTGTCGTACAGCGTTTTTCCCGCTTTCACCGATAAATCGCGGCGCTTGAAACCGCCCTTTTTAAACGTTTCGGTAAGCATGATGCAGCGCAGTATATTCTCCGCCGAACGGCGCAGATCGAAGAGCGTTAAATTGCCCTGTCCGAGCTGCTTTTTCAGATCGTCTTTATACGTCGCGGCGTCCGGCACCACCATGTACAAATCGTTCTGCGCGCGTACGCCGGAAGCTAATTTCGTAACGTCGGCGTTTTCGTCCGCGCAGCCTACGCCCTTATCCAGCGCTTCCGCGGAATCGCACGCCGCCCACCAGTCCGTCATCACCGCGCCGCGAAAGCCCCATTCGCCGCGCAGAATCTGCGTGGTAAGCGCGTAGGAATTGGAACAGTGCACGTTTGCGACGCGGTTATATGACGTCATGATATATTTCGCGTAGCCGCCACGCACCGCGATTTCGAAGCCTTTCAGATATATTTCGCGAAGAGCGCGCTCGCTCATCTCTTCGTCCACCGAGCCGCGGCAAAGTTCCTGTTCGTTTCCCGCAAAATGTTTCAGCGTAACGAACGCGCCGTTTTTTGCCATGACTTCCGCCATCGCCGCCGCGTTTTCGCCGGAAAGAAGCGGATCTTCCGAATAATATTCGAAATTTCTGCCGCCTAAGGGGTGGCGGTGAATATTCATGCCGGGGGCTAGCGCCACGTCTACCCCGTGCAGAGCCAGTTCGCCCGCGAAACCCTCGTACACCGCGCCCGCCGCATACGGATCCCATGCGCAGGCAATCAGCGTGCCCGAAGGGATCTGCTGCGTTTCGATGGAACATTCCAGCCGCACGCCGCTCGGTCCGTCGCAGGTGGTGATGACGGGCACGCCCGCCTCCGCCCACACGGCGGATACGCCGCCGAAACAGCTTGCCGAGCCCGAAACGCTGCCCTTCACCGAGGACATGCCCTCGCCGCGCACCAGCATGCAAAGTTCTTCCGCCGTAAATTGCGCGACAAATTCTTCAAGCTTGGCTCTGCCGCTTTCGACGTCTTTTAATTTTATGCCGCGATTGCCCGTTACGGGCGCTTCCGCCGCCGTGCTTCTTTCGATGCGCACGGGTGATTTTTGCAGCGCCGCGGGTTCGAAAAAGTACGTTTTGCCGTCCGTCGTAGCCATTTTTTCAAACGGGAACACGGGTGCGAGGCACTGCGAACAGCGCGAAATAATCCGCAATTTATCCATACGGAAGGAGAAGCATTTTTCCGCGTCGCGCACGTTTTCGCCCGCATAAAACGCGTATTCTCCCGCTTCCGCCACGTAGCAATACGCCGTGTTTTCGCCGCTTTCCGCGCCCGCGGCGCCCGTATCGTCGTACGAAGCAAGCGTGTACAACGGCACGGAAATTTCGATTTTCTGCGTGTTTCCGGGCTGCAGTTCTTTCGTCTTTTTAAACCCGCACAACACGCGCGCCGGCTTGCCCAGCCTGCCCTGCGGAGCGGAAAAGTACAGTTGCACCACTTCTTTGCCGCGCTCTTTGCCCGTGTTTTTTACGCGGAAAACAAAATTCACGGCGTCGCCGCACACCGCGGCGGTTTCGCAAACGATTGCGAATTGCGTGTAAGTTAAGCCGTAGCCGAACGGGAAAAGCACGTCGTCTTTCGCAAACGTTTCGAAATAGCGATAGCCCACATAAATATCTTCGGCGCGGAAATTGCGCACTTCGTTGCCGAACGCGGGTTTGCCCGTGATACGCGCGGCAACCTCCTGCGGGTAGCTTTCCAGCCGCGCCGCCGTATCGGCAAGCCTGCCGCTTGGCGGAATTACGTTGAAAAGCGCGTCCGCCGTGCCGCGTGCCCCTTCCTGTCCGCCCTGCCACACCAGCGCCAGCGCGGGAACGGAAAGTTCTTCGTGCCAGGAAAGATCGATTAAATTGCCCGAATTTACAAGCACCGCCGCCCTGCCCGCGAAATATCTGCAAATCAGCGCGATCGACTGCCGTTCTTCGTCCGATAAATACCAGTTGACTTTTTCCGCCTTGCAATCGTACCCTTCGCCGCAGATACGTGAGAGAATAAACACGGCTTTATCGTTCCTTTCCGCCGCGCGCTTTACCAGTTCTTCGGGTAAAAGCGGCTGTTTCTGCGAGGCGGGGTACGTCCAGCCGTCGCCCTCGGCGGGGTTTTCCGCGATAAAATCGCGATAAAACGCGGAAACCTCTTCGTCGAGCTGCGCACGGGAGGAAAATTCGTCGTAAAACTGCGTGATGTACGGGCAGTTGACTCTGCCGCCGGAACCGGAACCGCTTTTCACGTATTCAAACTGTCCGCGCGAAAACAAAGCGATTTTATCGCTGCTTTTCAAGGGCAAAACGCCGTTCAGATTCTTTAAAAGCACGATTCCTTCGGGAATGAGTTTTCTGCAAGCTTTCTGATATTTTTCTACCTGAAACATATTTTTTTGTGGATTGTTTGATTGAGTGGAGCGGTTTTGCAACTGCCCCTCATTCGTCTAAAACTTCGTTTTATCCACCTTCCCCCCGGGGGGAAGGCTTTTATTATCGCCTTATTGCAAGCCTTCCCCGTTTAACGTGGGAAGGCTTTTTGTTTTGTTTTACGCCTTAGGGTCAACGCAGGAATACCGCAGATTGTTATAATACATGATTGCGGGGCTTTCCGCCGAACCGCCCTTAGGCATAAGTTTCATATTGCCCCAGTATCCGTTTTTATCCGATGTTCTCATAATAATAATGGTATACCACGTATCTTTTTGTATCGTAGCAACTTTATTTCCGTCTTTATCATAGAAGCGAACGATCTCCGCGCTCTTGTCTTTTCCGGGGTGGAATCCGCCCCACTTACCCCACACGTTAGCATTATTGTATGTAAACATGTAATTATAAGAAGGCAAAGCTTCACCCAAAACCGCGGTGTTTTCTATCTGTTTATCTTTACAAAGATTATCCCAGAAATAAACGCCGGTTGTCGCTCCCGTAAAATACACGTCAAACGAAATATATTTCGCACCTTTTTCAAACATTCCCACATTACTCTTAACGGAATCAATCATATCGGTGTTCGTTAAAACAACGCCGTCCGACCACCCGCCTTTTGTCAGCTCAACCTTTTTGCTACCCGCAAATTCGCCTTCTGTTACGTCAGTCGTTACAGTCGTTGTACCGTTTGTTCTTAATGCAAAATCGGCATACGCCGCGGGGACGTCGAACGGATCCACCGCCTTGTTTTCGATTTTTACGTCTTTAAAGTACAAAGTGTTATTTGCGGGCAAATCCCAGTACATGCCGCCGAAACGCGCCGAATCGTGATAATTCGTATGCACGGGGAATGCCACGGTATACCACGTATTCGTATTCAATTTAAACGTTCTGTATCCGTTTTCGTCGTAATACGAAACTTTCGACTCATTGAGTTTATAGCCGTCTCCAACGCCGCCCTCGGAAGAATCGTACCAGTCTACGGAAACCGCCCATTTATTATCGCCGATAACGCCGTCGCCAAGTTGCGAAACAAGGTTGAACGCGCCGTACGTCGTATAATAAGCTTTCATTGTAACGTAGTTTACAAGGTGCACTTTGCCGTCTTCGGGGACGGTTACGCCTTTCAGCACCTTATAGTTTTTCAGATCGCCGCTGGCAAGCTGAAGCCGCGTGCCCGTAAACTTGTAGGCGCCCGCGAACTCTTCGCCGTCCTCTACGGTTGCCGCGGTAATCGCGCCTGCGGAGGAGAACGGTATAAAGCCGTCCGCTTCGTAGTAACGCTTGATAGAAAGCTGCTGTCCGCGGTATACGGGCGTTGTCGCAGACGATAATTCTTCGCGCAGCGCATAGCCCTCTTTCGCATTGCTTTCCGCCGATAAATCGTATTTTTCGCCGATTTTCGCCGTTACCGTGTTCGTTTCGCTTACTTCCGTTTTATACGTGCCGACGGTGATATCTTCGAGATAATCGTTTGCCGTAATGTTTACGGAAGCCGTTTTCAGCGCGACGGCGTTTTCAAGATAGTTCGTGCGGACGTAATTTTTCGCATCCGTATCGGTAACCGCGGCATCGGAAACGTATTTCTGCGCCACATAGTAGGCGGAAACGGTGTTGTTTTCCTTATCGCCGCCGAAATATTCCGCAAATTTGTATTGCGGCGTTTCTTCGCCCTTTACCGTGTATTTCACGTAGCCGCGCCCCACGAATCCGCGCGTAAGATTGCCCGCTTTAATCGTGTGCATATACCCGCTGAATACATAATAATTATCGGCGTTATCGATTTTCAGATTCATTTCCGAAGCCGGCGTAAGCGCGGTTTCCGTTACGTTGATGGCGGCATATTTGCCCTCTGCCGCGTTTTCTTCGTTGAATACATATTTCGCATTTGCGCCGAATAAGTTTTCCGCATTGAATTCCGCGGCTTTCACGTTTTCCACGGGCGCAATCAGCATGCCCCATTCGATACTTTCGTACAAGTCGGCGTTCAGTTGGGTATAATCCGTTTTCGATACCTGCATGGTAAAGCGCAAGCCCGTTTCCGTAAAATTTTCATCCGTGCCGATACGCATGGAAGCGCCTTTCGCCATGGTTAAAGCAATGTCGTCAAACGTTTTCGTACCCTTTTCGTCGGCATTCGCCAAAGCTACTCCGCCGCCTACCAAAGAAGCGGCGAGAAACGCGAAAGCGCTGCAGATAAGTCCTTTGTTCTTCTTCATTTTCCTTTTTCCTCCCTTATTCGTTCGCTCCGCTCTCGTCGGTGGAAGCAGAGTCATTAAAAATGTCCCGATAGCCCTTTTCGCTTACCGCTAACGTGCCGCTGGTTCTTACCGCGTCGCTTTCATTGAAAACGATTGCGACGAGGTGAGGTGTGGTGTAAAGTTTCATATTTTCCTCCTGTTTTGCCTTTCGGCCATTTATTTTTGTGCCGCAGGTTATTATTATCCGCGGCGTTCGTACCGAAATTTTGCCTTATGCAAGCCTTTCCCCCTTGGGAAAAGACGGCAAGGCATATCTTTGATGAATGAGAGAGGGGCAGCGGTGTTTTTTCGCTGATTTATTTTTCATTTCAAACAGACTTTCGGCTGCCCCTCATCAGTCAACTTCGTTGACGGCTTCCCAAAAAGCGGAAGCCTCAACTATTGCCGCATATTGATTATTCCGCGTAAATGTTGGTATTGCCGTAATCGGCGTTGCGCAGGTACACCGTTGCGTTCGAAGTTGCCGAAGTATCGAATTCGAAGAACATTCTCAACGTGCCCCACGTTTTGTTCGGCACCGCTTTCACGGGTACCGCCATTTTATACCAGGTTTCGTTCTGCACCGTGGTTACGGGGTTGCCTTCCATATCGTAGAACAGCACAACGCCGTCCGTCTTATCCACGCCGATCGTGCGGGGATCGTTGTAGTTATCTTTATTTTCCATAAAGCCCAGCTGATCCTGCGTGTTGAAGGTTGTAACGTCTTTCATGTAAATTTCCGCAAACACGTACTTCGCGGTGTACACGGGCGAAGAAGTATCACCGAGAATCAGCGCCGACTTCCACGAACCGCTCATGTTCAGCGTGAATTTGTAGGAATTTTTAAAGTCGCCCTCGGTAATCAGTTCTTTCGTGCCGCCCGTAGGATCGCCGAACGTTACCTGCAGGTATTCGTCGGCGTCTCTGGGAACGTCCGCCGGCTTCGTGTTGTGATAGCTTAAATCTTTGAGATACGCCACCGCTTCTCCGTCGCCGTCGCCTTTCAGCAGCCGATAGTAAATCGACGACCAGTTTGTGGGTTTCGCCGCATATTCCACGGGAATCGTAAACGTGTACCAGGTATCGGTTTCGATATAGCGGGCGTAAGTGCCGTCCTCTTTCATCAGATATACGTTCAGCGCGGTTTTCTTGCCCGGCGTGAGGTTGGCGGTGTACTGCTTCGCGCCCTTGCCGTCGTTGCACCAGGACTGTACCGCGATGCCGCCGAAGTTGCCCGTTGCGTACATTTTAAACGAAATGTAATGGTAGCCTTTATCGTAGAAATCACCCGCGGGGTGGAACGCGGAATCGTGAATATTGCTGAATTTCAAGCCGTCGTTCCAGCGCTCTTCCGCGTCGATAATCGCGGAGGTGAGCGACGAAGTATATTTCACCGAACCCGCAAACTGCTCGCCGTCGGCGGATTTCGCAAACGACACGCTTTCGTACACGCCGTCCGCAATATAATAATCGGATACGGGGCGTTCGCCGTCGAATTCCGCGGGAATATACGAATTTGTTTCGTAATAGCGGACGTTATCGATATACGCCGTTTCGTTCGCGCCCGTAAGCGCCACGAAAATAGACGCGCGCGACCAGCCGGAAATCGGCTGATAGGCGTCGCGGAACGCCAGCGACACCGTTACCCACTCGCCCTGCGGCAGGGTGTACAGGCGCTTGCCGTCTTTTATCGCCGCGATGTATTTATCCGTTTCGAGCGACGTACCGACTTTTTTGCCCGCCGTTAAACGAATGGTTTTCGAATACAGCCAGTGCCCCATCGTAAGGGAGAGTTCTGCCGCGTTGTCGGTGTAGAAATCGAATGTGAGATAATTGCCGTGCTCGGTTAAATTGAGCATGCCCACGCCGATGCTGGAATCGTCCGACGGCACAACGACCAGCTGATTGTTCCAGCCGCTTGCCTTGCCGGGGGTAACGTATCTGTAAGCATTTGTATGTACGCCGTCGTCGGTAACGCCGTCTACGGCGCCCGCCTTCTCGTACGTGGTTCCGGAATCAACGCCGTGCACGTGCAGTTCTTCGTTGGTTGCCTGCACGAAGCCGTCTTTCTGTTCGTACGTGCGGGTTTCTTCGGGCAGGAACTCGCCGTCCAGATAATAGCGGATATTATCGAAATACGCCTTAGAACCCGTCTGCCCGCTTGTGAAGAAGAATCCGACCACCGCGTTGGGATAGTTGAACGCGTAATATTTCATGTCGTACACCACGCGCACCCACTGTTCTTTGCGAAGCACGTTTGTTTCTTCCCATTCGCCCTCGCCGTTCTGCTGCAATATGCGCAGATAGCTGCGGTGGAAATACTGATTGAAGTCGATAAATTCGCACAGCGCGCCCGGATGAGAAGCGTCGCCGCCCGAACCTACGTACAGTTTTGTATAAGGTTTATGATATTCTTTGCCGTCTGCGGTAATCACTTCGCCGTCTTTATAATACAAATCGTAAGCGAAGTATCTGTAGCCTTTGCGGTACGCTTCCACGAAGTTGGTGCCGTATTCGCTTACCAGAATCCGATGCCCCCACATTTCCGTTTTCGCGTTGTCCTCGTTGTTGATGTAGCCCAGCGTGAGTTTGTACATATCCGCGGAGCTTCTGCCGCCGATTTCGCCCGTTTCCGCCTCGTACGTGGTGATTTTTTCCACGCCGTCGGCAGGATCGACGCCGCCGACGGGCGAAGGCGTAAACGATTCTTTCACGTAGTTTTCGTGAATGATTACGGGAAGTTCGCCGTACACGGAAGGATCTGCCGTATACGTGGCTTTAATGGTAGCCGCGCCCGATTTCAGCGCCTGTACGGCGCCGCTTTCCGATACGGTGATGTTGCCCGCGCCGGAAGTAACTTCGTACGTTACGGCGGCGTTTTCCACCACGTGCCCCGCCTTTACCACTTTGGGCGTGATCTGCGCTCTGGAAAGTTTGGAATCCGCCTGATAAATTTCAAGCGACGTTGTATTGAATTCCAGTACGTTTGCGGGTTTTACGGCTACGTCGAACAAATCCGCGCATTCGTAACCTTTATAAACCAGCGTAACGGCAAGCTGCGTTTCGCCAAGCGCAAGCCCTTCGATTTTTCCGTTTTCGTACGATACGATGCCGCCGCCGATTTCTTCCGCTTCGTATTGCGTAACGTCCGCGGGCATCTCTTTATCGAGATACATCACGCTGACGGGAAGATCTATCGCCACGCCGAGATACACGGATGGATCGGGCATGGAAAGTTCCGGCACGGCGCCCGAATCGCGCACTTTTACGGAAAGTTTCGCCGACGATTTTCCGTGCTTTACGGTAAGAGTTACGTCGGTGGTTTTTTCCGCCTTGCCCGTGGAAATCACGGTGCCGTTTTCATAACGCACCAGATCTTCGCGATCGGACGTTACGGTAAGCGAAGAAAGATCTACGCCGTCTTTTACGGGCAGCGCGCATTCTTCGTATCTGTCCAGCCAGAGTTTCGTTTCCGCAAGCAAATCGCCGGAAACGTCTGTTGCCGAGCAGGCAACCGCGCCGAACAGCAGTGCTCCCGCACCGGCGCCGAGTATGGCGGATACCATTCGTTTCAGATTTCTTTTCATCTTGTTTTATCCCCTTTTAATTGCTTTTTACCGTGCAGAACGCGCCCATGTAGCCCGTTTTCCGAACGTCGGTGCCCTCAAAATCGTACTCGTTCATCACGGGAGCAAGCTTGCCTTTGGCAAGAAGTTCGGCGCTTGTTACTTTAAACGCCGCCGCGGCGCTAAGCCCGTTCTTCGCTTCCGCGCCCGCAAAACCGGGATCGAGGAAGTATGCGTTTTTGCTGATATACGACGTGGCGTTCAGAACGCCCTCTCTGAATTTTTCGTTGAAACCGTAAAATACGTTGCCGTCGAACACGCACGTTTCCGTTTCGCACAGCGCCACGTCCAGCACCGTATCGGCGTCGCCGCGGGCATAGAAAATATTGTTGCGGAAATTCCAGTTACGCGCTTCCGCCATATAACCGTTGGTGGCGGAAAGGAACATTTTCTGGTTTTTCACGTCGCCCGGAAACACAACCACGTTGTTATCGAAATCCAGCGAGCCGATCGTCGCCTGAAAGCGCACTACGGCGCCCTTGTTATCGGCGAATACGTTGTTTCTGAGTTTGTTGTTTTCCCAGTGCGCGGAAACTTCTTTACGGATGGGCAAGCCGTCCTCGTCCAGCACGAAATTTCCGTTCTTGTCGTACTGAAGCTCCTCGGTGGAAATGCTGCACAGCAGAATGCCGCCGCCCGCATTATGGTGCGCGTAATTATACCGGAACAAAACGTTTGAATTGCCGATATCGATATCGAATCCCTGACCGTCGCCGCAGCCGTTATCGAGGTGCGTATACGCCGATTCGTTGTACTGCATCACCAGATCTTCGCACGAATGCGGCCAGATGCCCACGTTGTAATAACCGCTTCTGCCGAGATAGGAAGCGTGATAGGACGTATTGCGTTCGATATAGCTGTCGCGTGCGGACAAAAGCACGATGGAATCGCCGCCGCAATACGAAAGATCGTTATCGCGGACAACGAAATTCCGCAGCGGATAATAGCCGTACTCCTCGCCCGTTTCTTCGTCTTTACAGTACTTGCCTTTGCCGAAATCGTGTCCCGGTCGGCGCGACCAGGTGGAATCGAGGAACATGCCGCTTCTTGCCACGCGCTCCACGGTGTTGTTTTCTATCCACACGTTTTCCAGCCAGCTGGCGCCCTGAAATTCGTCCGTAGGGCTGGAACAGAAAATGCCGCCGGAACCGTAATCGTAGCGCGAATCCGGGCAGATCTGCTGCACCTGCATGCTTGTAAGCGTTTTCGTAAGCGTTTCGGGCATAGCGTTTTCCTCCAGCCCCAGCGCTTTAGTATCCCAGACGTAGTTGATATCGTGAATGTAGCAATCGGACACCACGATGTTTTTCATCGCGCCCGCTTTTACCGTCGTCATATTCACGCCGCGTTTCGCTTTTTGCGCCGTAATTTCAAACCCGCTCACGCGGACGTTGCCCGCCTTGATTTCCACGCCCGTGCCGTCCTCGTCGGGCACGATTTTCGGGTATTGTTTTTCTTCCGCCGTTTCGTCGGCGCCGTAAACGCCCACAAGCAACGGCGTTTCTTCCGCCGCTTCGAAATTTTCCAGCGTCAACGTGCCGTAAAATGTTGTTCCCGCTTTGAAAAGCAGCTTTACGGGCTTGTTTTGCGTAACGCTTTTCGCAATCGCGTTCGCTTCGGAAAGCGATTGTTTCGCGTTTTCGGCGCTTGCGCCGTTATTCGCGTCGTTGCCCGCTTCGCCGTCGAAATAATACACCGCGTACTTCGCTTCGTTTTCCGCAGTGATTGCCGCGTAATCTGGCGAAGAAAGTTTGCCGATATATTCGGTTGCCGCGGGCGCGGGCGTATCGCCGCCGTCCTGTTTACCGTCGTCCGGGGCGGGATGATTCGCCGCGCACGAACACGACAGCAGCAGCGCCGCGGCAAGCGGCAGAGCCATACGAAATTTGTTTCTCATGATTTTCTCTCCTTGAAATTTTTTAAGGCCGCGTTTACAACCCCACGGCATTGTTGCGTTTTTCGCGCACGGGAAGCGCGGCGTACGCCACGGGCAATGCGATTAACGTAAGGTAAATCAGCCGGTCGCACGGGAAGCGGCAACGCCATTCTTCAAACACGGCGAGGGAAGATTTTACGTTTCCCAGATAAAATACA
>UMHE01040759.1_pt1 | contig 13012 bp, 8 predicted proteins | sample 1965451 | NCBI WGS metagenome assembly UMHE01 (sample SAMEA4836090, study PRJEB28245) | human gut metagenome | biome: gut microbiome; material: fecal sample | place: Denmark | collected 2008 | reverse complement strand
AAAACCTGAGCAAATCCAAACCAACATTTCCAAAAAACTGACCAAATCCAAACCAACTGCTTGTTTTCTTGTTTGCTCCAATAACTCTATTTATTGGCTTAACAGCATATCTTTAAACAAAAAAGTTCAAAAATTTGTTGCTACATATTTTTTTTATTAATTTTGCAACGAATACAAATTAATTGCATAGAAATACTATAACTCACGTGCAAAGAAGTACGACAGACCACTTAAACCAGAGTGACCTAAAACGATTAAAATTATAAACAAGTCTATTTTTTATTCACTTTATCAATATCAACTAACTATCAATTAAAAGAAAAGGATTATGAAAAAGATTCTATCCCTTCTTGCATTGTTAGTGATGACGCTTACCGCGTTCGCAAAGGACTATACGGGACATCGTACCGTAACTTACGGTTACAATACCCCCACAGAGTCTGACGACGCAGTCGTGTCTATTACTGACAATGGTGACGGCACGTATAACGTGACGTTCAATGATGTCATCAATGTTTCTGGAAGTTACAGAGACAATTATGGCACTTACACCTTCAGCAATGTTGCAGGAACAACAACTGACGGTCTTACAACAATTGACCTTACAGGTTTGACTGTAGCAATTGCCAATTGCGATCTTGGACTGACATCTGGTGAGGATGCCACTTTGTTAGCCAAGTTTAATGATGAGAAGGCTTATGCCAAGTTCTCTGCAAAGATTGGTGGATACTATAAGTCTCTTATCTCTGCTGAGTTTGGTGTTGACGACTTCGGTTCTGCTGGCGGCGGCACAGTTGAGACAACAGAGGGTCCGCTCGTAGAGGCAGGTCTTACTCCTAACGGCGCAAGAATCGAGGCTAAGCCTTTCACCATCAACTGGGACACACACAAGGTTGTGGCAAAGCTGGATATGACTACTTGTCAGGGCGTTAATGAGAATGCCTTGTCATTCTCTAACAATGCTGCTAACCTTGCAGAGTGGAACACTTCTAACGGAGCTTCTCTCCATTTCTATTACACAAAGGATGCTTATGTATGGAATGGTACTGCTAATGTGCAATTAACCAACACATTCACTATCCAGTTCCGTAACAGCGATGATCTCAGTACCACTCCGACAAAGTACGTTCAGGTAAATGATCCTTCTAACGTTCGCGTTGAGCTTCGTCAGGATGGCGTTTATATCGACGGCACATTGGCATTCGAGGCAAGCGACTATGCTAAGCTTCTCACTTACAACGACCTCGTATTCGGATCTACACAGGGCGAAAACCGCAGCAACGCTACATATAAGTATGTAGAGGTGGTAGGTCTTGACTGGACAGAGCCTGCTACTGTTGTAGACTCTAAGAAGTTCACAGACAACATCTTCATCACTCAGTATGGTACAACCATTCCTCTCGACTTGGCTGACGTTACCATCAACGAGATGTCTGACGGCACTATCAACATGTCAGTGGTATTCGACAATGCCAACCAGACCATCAAGTCTTCTGACCTTGTAAAGGGTACTGACGAGAAGGACCGCACCACATACACCGGTACTACCGAAGTTAGCATGGTGAACTATGATGTAAAGGCAGTTCTTTACATCAAGGACGACGTAGAGAAGATCTTCATCGACATGGTGGCTGCTAATGGCGATAAGTATACTGTAGGTACAGACCCCGACTACGTTGCTCCTCAGCCCAAGCCTGAGATTGAGGGCTTCCCCGTAGACGGTTCTGTTGACTTCGCTCCTAACGGTCAGTCATTCGAGTGGACTAACATTCCTATCGACTGGAACACTCAGAAGCTCGTTGCTGTTATCGACCTCTCTACTTGCGGCGATTATACAGCTAACGAGAACATCCTCTCTGTAGGCGAGAACATTGGCGCATGGAAGATCGGTGGCTGGCACTTCTACTACACCAAGGGTGCTAAGCGCATGAAGGCTGACTATCTCACAACTGGCGGTTCTCACCCCGTTTCTGACGCTCACGAGGGTGTTGAGGCTGGCACAGTACGCATCGAGCTTTCTAAGGCTAATGGCTGCACCATCGACGGCGAGTCGTTCAACGGTCTCTACACTGGTGTTACCGGTGACTGGAAGGATCTCACATCTGACTTCTGGACAACAACAAGCATCAACATCGGTTCGAAGGAAGGCGCTAACCGCAGCAACGCTACTATCAAGTATGTGACTGTTGTGGATCTGCAGAACGAGCCGGAGCCTATCGCTCCTACCATTTACAAGAACACTCTCAAGGTGGTTCGCAATAACGAGACTCAGACTTACGAAGAGGCTGAAGTTAAGGTTCTCGCTAAGGAAGAGGGCAAGTACGAGGTTACAATCCCCGCATTCTCTGATATGGACGGCGTTCCTGGTCAGGTAGGTCCTGTCACATTCGAGGCTACTGGCACAGAGTCAGAAGGTAACACAGTTCTCACAGCTGAGAACCAGGAGTTCACACTTACTAACGTAGGTTGGAATAACGATGTGGTTGTTGTTTCTATGAACGGTACAATCGCTGATGGCCAGCTCACTGGTACATTCAACGTTGCATTCAAGAACGATGCTTCTTACACATTCAACCTCTATTACGGCGTAGAGCCTCCAGTAGAAGTTACTGAGGTTTCTAACAAGGACTACACAAGCAACCTCCGCATCTACGATTCTGAGTCAGAGAGTGAGGAGAATCTCTTCCAGGCTGACGAGGCTACTGTAAACGTAGTTAAGTACAGCGACGAGTCATACAAGATCACTCTCAAGCAGATCACTCTCAACGAGCAGACCGCTGACCTCGTGTTCACCGGTACTGAGCAGCGTGCCACTCCGTACGAGGAAGGCGGCACTGTAGAGACAGAGGAGACTATGATTGTTGCTAAGCCTGATGCTGCTACAGAGGAGTTCCTCGGTGGCGAGGGTGAGGAAATCGGGGCTACCTTCCAGATCGTTAACGTTTCTGAGAACGAAATCAAGATGGCTCTCAACATCTCTGGCAATACATTCATGTATGATGGTGAGTTCAACTATGAGCAGCCTGAGGAACCGAAGGAGGATTATGCTATCAACTTCGAGAAGGACGCTAAGCAGACTCACTCAAGCCGCTACTCAACATCTGTATCGCTCACCGTTAACGGCCAGGCACAGACCATCGAGTTCGGCAAGACAATGAACGGCTACGAGGATCTTACAGCACAGAGCTTCACCGTAACTCCGGGTGCTGAGGTAACTCCGGCTATCGGTTATGTTGGCGAGTGGATGCACGGTTACGTATACGTAGACCTCAACAACGACAAGCAGTTCTCATTCAACGCTGACAGCGACGACCAGACTGGCACTGAGGTTGTATCTTACAGCTTCTACAGCGCTTCTAATGGTTCAACCGGTCTCAACTCTAAGGGCGAGACAGTAAGCAACAACTGCAACGTTAACCCGCTGCCTTCGTTCACAGCTCCTGCAGAGGAGGGTACATACCGCATCCGCTTCAAGGTAGACTGGAACAGCGTAGACGCTGGTGGTTGCGTTATCGCTACTAACAACATTCTCAACAACGGTGGTGGCATCTACGACGCTACTCTCGTGGTTAAGGACGTTACCAACGGCATCGACAGCATCAACGCTGAGGCTGCTAACGCAGAGCTCTTCACTGTTGACGGCGTTAAGATCAGCAAGCTGCAGAAGGGTCTGAACATCGTTCGCACTGCTGACGGCAAGGTGAAGAAGGTTGTCATCAAGTAAATGACAAGGTTCGGTAGGTGTGACCCTTTGACGGCACATCCACAGAACATAACATAAAGGGAAATCCCGGTTCCGAAAGAAGGAGCCGGGATTTTTTTAATACACCAGGTCAGAAACAAACATAGGAGGCTATGGCGTCTCGCCGTAGCCACGCACCCACGAACGCAAGCTAATTGATTATCTTTTGTTTCTGACTATTTGTCAATGTTTTGTGACTGATTGTCTGAATAATCTGACTATTTGTCTATTTGTTTGATATTTAGCTTTACTGTTTAACAGCAAAGCCTCACGGTTGTGACGTTGGCATGCAAGTTGCATTAGGGATAGTGCAAACCGAAGGCGGAAGCCCGAGGGGAGCAAAGAAAAGATAAAACAACTAAAATATAATTGGAGGTTTTTGATATGTTACCAGTAATGAGAAATACTTGGATGCCTGAAGTTTTCAATGACTTTTTTGATACCGACTTCATGCCGCGTACAAATGCCACCGCACCAGCCATCAACGTTAAGGAGACTGAGCACGACTACACTGTAGAGCTTGCAGCCGCAGGAATGAAGAAGGGCGACTTCAACATTAACGTCGACGCCGATGGCAACCTTCACATCAAGATGGAGCATAAGGATGAGAAGAAGGACGAGAACAAGAAAGAACATTATCTCCGTCGCGAGTTCTCATACTCAAAGTTCGAGCAGACTCTTCTGCTTCCTGACGATGTAGACAAGGAGAAGATTGCAGCCAACGTCAGTGACGGTGTGCTCACCATCGACCTTCCGAAGATTGAGAAGAAGGAAGAGAAGGCTTCACGTCAGATTGAGGTGAAATAATCGCAATGCGAAAACAGACCCTGCTTCGGTTGGAAATGTATAGACACAAATAACCGTGGTCGGTTATGAATGTATAGGCATAGATAACAGAATGAGTTAAGATTGTATAAGCAGATAAGGTTGAATAATAATAAGCAGATAAGGTTGAATAATAATAGGTAGGGTTTGTTTTTACAACGACAAACGCAATAGACCACAAGAACGTACAGTTTTTGTGGTCTTTTTTTTGTAATTTTGCAGCCATACACAAATTTTACATCATTTAGCGATATGAAAAATTCAATCGACAATCTCTATCAGCTTGATGGTAGAGTGCCCATCGGGAAAGCTCTCCCGTTCGGTCTGCAGCACGTGCTGGCGATGTTCGTCAGCAACATTACGCCAATTATGATTCTTGCGGGAGCCGTGGGACTGGACAGCGCAGTCAGTGCCGCCCTTATTCAGAACTGTATGGTGATAGCCGGTATCGGTACGCTTGTGCAGCTTTATCCCGTCTGGCGTATCGGCTCGCGCCTTCCCATCGTCATGGGCATCTCCTTCACGTTCCTTTCGCTCGCCATCAGCCTTGCCGGCGCTTACGGTATGGGCACGCTTATCGGCGCTGTCATCATCGGCGGTCTTGTGGAAGGCTTCCTCGGACTCTTCGTCAAGTACTGGATAAAGCTTATTCCGCACGTAGTTTCAGCCACAGTGGTGACCGCCATCGGCTTCTCGCTGCTTCCCATTGGCGCCAATTCGTTTGCCGGTGGAGTGGGTGCAGCCGACTTCGGCAGCCTTAACAACTGGATTGTGGGTAGCGTTACGCTCCTTGCCTGCCTCCTTTGCCAGGTTTTCGCAAAGGGATTTCTCCGTTCTCTCTCCGTTCTCGTAGGTCTTTTGGTGGGCTATGTGTTGGCTTGCTGCCTGGGAATGGTCGACTTCAGTGGCATTGCAGGTCAGTCAATCATCGCCTTGCCTCGCCTCCTTCCCTTCACACCGGAGTTTAATATCGGTGCCATCCTTTCCGTAGTGGCTGTCTATCTCGTCTCTGCAACGGAGACCATCGGCGACACTTCCGCCCTTTGCAACAGTGCTTTGCACCGCGATCCTGAGACCAAAGAGATGGGATCAGCCATCTGCTGTGACGGTTTCGTAAGTTCTGTGTCGGGCATTTTCGGTTGTACTCCAATCACATCGTTCAGCCAGAACGTAGGTCTTGCTGCCATTTCGGGCGTCGTAAACCGCTTTACCATCGCCATTGGAGCCGTTGTTATGATTCTCGGTGGTGTGTTCCCAGTAGTTGGATACGCCCTCACCACCATTCCGCAGGCCGTTCTCGGCGGTTGCACCATCATGATGTTCGGTAGCATTCTCTTCGCCGGATTCGGCATGATGTCTCGTGCAGGCTTCTCTCAGCGCAACATGGTTATAGTAAGTATGTCGCTCAGCATCGGTCTTGGCTTCACACAAGCCACCGGCATGTTCGCCATCTTCCCTGAGATTATCCGCACAGTCTTCGCCGAAAACTGCGTAGCAGTGGTGTTCCTCCTCGCCGTAATACTCAATTTGGTATTGCCCAAGAAGGATTTAGTGGAATAAGAAAAGCAAATAGATAGAATAATAAAAGCTTAAGAGGGTGTGCATTCCATGTTTTCTTTGCAGGAAATAAAAGCAAAGTAACACGGAATGCACACCCTCTTGTATTGTTACGCTTACATTATAGCGTCGATTTCGTCTTTGGTCAATCCCGTTGCATTGATTATCTGCTCAACCGGTATACCAATCTTCTTCAGATTTTTGGCTATATCCATAGCCTTGTTATGCTCGCCTTCTGCACGTCCTTCTGCACGTCCCTCCGCACGGGCATTTCCGAGCACGTCGTTCTGAATCATTACGGCGTTTACATGCTCGTCGTATGCGTAGCGTTCGGCGTCGCTCATAGAGTAGTATTGGAGTTTCTCGCGTGCTTCGCGCAGACCCGGGGCTGTGGTCTTTTCGTTAATCACTCCTTCCTTGAGATAACGCATCCATTCTTCAAGCGGTGATTTTGCCACTTCGTTGAAGTTGTTCACACGCACAAGATAGTATGTGGGGAATATCTCTGCCGGGTATTTAGGCTTGATGACACCCTCCTCTTTAGTGCTTATTACAAGATGGTCCTTGGTATGGACACCCACGAAATTGTTCTGCCCGATATACAGATAATCGGAGCCACGACCGAGGTCGAAGTAGAGAATGCTGATGGAGTAGACCTTCTTCACCTCCTGATAAGTATTGCCGAGCTTTATGTGTTCGGTTATTGCTTTAGCCACGCCGTAGAGGATACGTTCGAGATAATAAAGCTCGCTCGTATTCTGCACCTCCACAATGATTATCTCTCCCTTCGAGTTTTTGGCTTTGATATCCACGCGGTTGAACTTGTCGTCGGCAGATACTTGATTGCTTTCGCTTTCGAGAATCTCCATTATTTTTACCTTTTCGTTGAGGAAGACGGTAAGAAAACCCTCCAGCACGTCGAAGTTGGCCTTCTGACGCAACAGTCGCTTAATGGCCCAGTCAAATCGTATGCATCTATCTTTCAATGAATTCATATCGCTAAATGTTGAGTTAAGACTTTACTTTGCAAACTTACACAAAATACTTGAATGTCAGATATGTTTTTCTTAAATTTATCTTTTATTTGTTACGTATATCGGATTAATTATGTAAATTTGCTATATTAATAAAACTAAAACCTTACAACCTTATGGCAACATCCGAAATATTCATGCTCTTGGCACTTGTGTCTACGGGAATATTCCTCCTTCAGTTTGTCATTTCCATCTTCTTCGGAGGATTAGACATCGACGTTGACGGCGACACAAACGTCGACTTCGACCTTGGCAGTCTGTTCTCCTTCAAGGGTTTAATCCACTTTCTTATCGGCTTCGGATGGACAAAGGTGCTGTTCGTCGGCGACGCATGGTATACGTACGCATTGGCTGTGGTGGTAGGAATGGTGTTTATGCTGGTGCTGTTCTATACCTATATGCTTGCTTTCCGCCTTCAGAACCTGCGCAAGCCCGAACCGCCCGTGAGCATAGTGGGTAGGGCAGGGCGCATCTACATCAATCAGGGTGACGGACGCTATACTGTTTTCGTAAATCGTGACGGAGCCGAACGCGAACTTGACGTGGTGTCCGAGTCGGGACGTACGGACTATAAGACCGACGAGGTGGTTACGGTAAAGGAATACAGGGACAACAAGTACTTCATAGGTTGACACGATAAGATAATACATAATTCTTAAATACATTATTTCTATAACATGGAAACAAACGTTCTTATTCTTGCCGCGGTGCTCGTAGTGGTGGTACTGCTTGGCATAATTGGCGTGTTATCGCGCTATCGTAAGTGTAAATCTGACGAGGTGCTCGTCGTTTACGGTAAGACCGGCGGCACAAAATCCGCCAAACTCTATCATGGTGGCGCTGCTTTCGTGTGGCCTATCATTCAGGGCTACGACTTCCTTTCGATGAAGCCGATGCAGATAGACTGTAAGCTTACGGGTGCCATCTCTGCCCAGAATATCCGTGTGGACGTTCCGACTACCATCACCGTAGCCATCAGCACCGACCCGGAGGTTATGCAGAATGCCGCAGAGCGTATGCTCGGACTCTCAATGGACGACAAGCAAAATCTCATCACCGACGTGGTATACGGTCAGATGCGTCTCGTAATCGCCGATATGACCATTGAGGAACTCAATTCTGACCGCGACAAGTTCCTTGCAAAGGTGAAGGACAATATCGATACGGAGCTGCGCAAGTTCGGTCTGTATCTGATGAACATCAACATCAGCGACATCCGCGACGCCGCCAACTATATCGTAAACCTTGGTAAGGAGGCAGAATCGAAGGCGCAGAACGAGGCTCAAGCCAACATCGAGGAGCAGGAGAAGTTAGGTGCAATCAAGATTGCCAACCAGATAAAGGAGCGCGAGACACGTGTGGCTGAAACACGCAAGGACCAGGAAGTGGCTATCGCCGCTACGCGTAAGGAGCAGGAAATCAGCGTGGCTCAGACCGATAAGGAGCGCGTTTCGCAGGTGGCTCAGGCCAATGCAGAGAAGGAATCGCAGGTGGCTCGTGCCGAGGCGGAGAAGAACATCAATGTGGAGCAGGCAAATACCGCCAAGCAAAGCCGCATAGCAGAGCTTAATTCCGATATGGAGATAAAGCAGGCTGAGGCTAAGAAGAAGGCTGCCATAGGACGCAATGAGGCTCAGAAGGAGATAGCTCTCTCCAATGCCCAACTTTCGGTAACGCAGGCCAATGCCGACAAGGAGGCCGGTGAGGCCTCAGCTCGCTCAGAGGCAGCCGTACAGACGGCACGTGAGAAAGCCCAGAAGGAGGTGGAGGAAGCCAAGGCAATGAAGGTGGAATCTTCTCTTAAGGCGGAGAAGATTGTGCCTGCAGAGGTGGCAAAGCAGGAGGCCATACTTCAGGCTGACGCCGTGGCAGAGAAGGTTATACGTGAGGCAGAGGCTAAGGCAAAGGCCACTCTCGCCCAGGCAGAGGCTGAAGCAAAGGCCATCCGCATGAAGCTTGAGGCTGAGGCAGAGGGTAAGAAGATGTCGCTCCTTGCTGAGGCTGACGGTTTCCAGGCCATGGTGAAGGCTGCCGAATCTAATCCTGCCATCGCCATCCAGTACAAGATGGTGGACCAGTGGAAGGAGATTGCAGGCGAGCAGGTCAAGGCATTCGAGAAGATGCAGCTCGGCAATGTCACCGTTTTCGACGGTGGCGACGGCGCAACAAGCAACTTCCTCAACTCGTTGGTGAAGACAGTAGCGCCGAGTCTCGGCGTTCTCGACCAGCTTCCTATCGGCGAAACCGTAAAGAAAATCATCCATCCAGAGACGAAGGAAGACGACAAGACGGAGAAGAAATAACATTGCTTGCGTGAGCAAGACATAATAAAAACGGCAATTACACGAAGTCAAGGCTTCACGTAATTGCCGTTTTTCTGTTTATCTACTTATATCGTAGTTCTTAGTACAGAGTCTTGGGAGAGATGCGGAATGAGAAGGTGTAGTCCTTATATTCCACACGATGACCCTTGCGGGCGCGTCCCCAATCGCTCCATGAGTCTACACCGCCGACGCCAGCCTGCACGAGGTCGATGAAGAGGTTGGTGTACTGCGACTTTGGCAGCGACTGTGAGTGGCGCTGCTTCTTCTCCTTACCCTCGTCCAGTGTGTAGAGGTCGTAGTGGAGAGCAGAAGCAGAGAAGAGCGCGTCGCTCTCGATGCGCAATCCGAAGCCGTTGTTGTCCTTGATGTTCCACCATCTGAGGTCGCTCATCGTACCCGTCTCCTGCGGACGGACGTAGGGGAAGAACAGCTGGTCTGCTGTGGCTTTATAGATGCCGACGTTCTGTGAGAGCTTGCGGTCAGAATAGTTCTCCACCGGTCCGCGACCGTACCATTCAGCTTGGTCCATAGCGTAAGGCAGGTTCATAACCATACCGAAGCGCATCATCTCAGGCATTTCAGCTCCCGGTGTGGTCTTCAGCGATTGTGTTACGTTGAGCGTGCCGTTCTCTGTAGCGCGGTAAGCGATGGTCAGATCAGCCTTCACCTCCGGCAGGTTGTATGTGGCAGTAACGGTCTTTGCCTTCTTGTCCACCTGCAGCGATGTGAGCTTCATCTGCGGATCGCGCCATGCAGCGAACTTCTCCTGGACGTTAGCGCCCATGTCGTTGTCCGTCACGGCACGCCAGAAGTTAGGCTTCAGCGAACCGCCGTTGCCGAGCAATGACTTTCCTCCCACCTCATACTTGGTGATGAAGCCAGTGGCACGGTCGAACGCTAATGTGAAGTTCTCGGCAGCGAGAGTCACATTGGCTTCCTTCTTCTTGTCAGTCACCTTCACAGCCTTGGTCTCTGCGGCTGTTACAGCAAGGTCAGTGCCCTTGAATTCGCGGATGGGCAGCTGCTGGTAAGCCACGATGTCGCCAGCCTTCTGCAGTCCCTCGTCCTTCTTAAGGCGATACTCCACGTTGAGCTGGATGTCCTTGGCGTCACTATAGTCCTTGAGGTTATAGGGCAAAACCACGTCTGCTGAGGTCTGCGGCTTGATGTTCGAGAGATCAGCGATGGTGCCGTTCTGACGCTCCACGCCGTCAGCTACGATTGCCCAAGAGAGCGATACGTTGTCAAGCGCACGGAAGAAGTTCTCGTTATACACGCTCACCTTCTTCTCGCCGGTGAGGTCCTTCGGAGAAGTCCAGATGTTCTGATAGACGTAGCCAACCTCGTAAGCCTCAGGATTCGGCTTGCGGTCCGGCGAGATAAATCCGTTGCAGTTGAAGTTGTTGTCCGACGGGTCGTATGAGTTGAAGTCGCCGCCGTAGTTGTAAATCATGTTGCCGTCCTTGTCCTTGCCTCTCAGTCCCTGGTCGACGAAGTCCCAGATAAAGCCGCCCTGATATGTAGGATACTTGCGTATGATGTCCCAATAGTCCTTCATGACGCCGCAAGAGTTGCCCATAGCGTGAGCATACTCGCAATGAATCATCGGCTTGGTGTATTTCGGATCCTTGGCATACTTTTCTGCAGCCTCGGGCGTAATATACATCTCGCCGTAGATGTCGGTGTTGTCGCCGAGGATGGCACGCTCCCAATGTACGGGACGGGTGGGGTCGAACTCGTTAATCCACTTCTTCACGTCTGAGAAGTTCTTCGAGTCGGCAGTCTCGTTACCCATCGACCAGTAGATTACCGACGGATGGTTATACTGGTTGTGCACGTTGTGCACGTTTCGTTCCATTATAGGTGTGGCGAAGAGTGGGGTGGTGGTGATGGCGTCCTTGTCATAGAAGAAGCCGTGGCTCTCCTGGTTTGCCTCTGCGCAGACGTACAGACCATATTCGTCGCAAAGGTCATAGAAGTAAGGATCGTCAGGATAGTGACATGTGCGGACAGCATTGACGTTGAACTGCTTCATGAGCTTAACGTCCTCCACCATGCGCTCACGTGAGATGACGTATCCTCCGTCGGGGTCGATTTCGTGACGGTTAGCGCCCTTGATGAGCACCGGCTGACCGTTGACGAGAATCTGACGGTTCTTTATCTCCACCTTGCGGAAGCCCGTGCGTACGGGTACAGACTCTACGTCCTTGCCGTTCTGCTGCACAGTAACCACCACCTTGTAGAGGTTCGGAGTCTCGGCAGTCCACTTCAGCGGGTTCTCCACGTCAAACTTGACGGTGGCATTTATCTCTGCAACCTTCTTGCCAGCCTTCTTCTTCACCTTCGTGGTGTTGAGAATCTTGCGGCTTACGATGTCGCCGTCGGGAGCGATGAGGTCAATGACGAATTTGGCATTGCCCTTACCCTTTACGTTTACGGCAAGTGTGCCGTTCTTATACTGTGCGTCGAGGTCCGGCGTTACGCGTACGTCGTCAATGTGGGCTGTCTGCGAACGTGAGTAGAGGAAGCAGTCGCGAGCCACGCCTGAGAGACGCCAGAAGTCCTGGTCCTCCGAGTACGATCCGTCGCACCAGCGGAATGTCTGGAAAGCGAAGAGGTTGTCGCCCTTCTTGAGGTATGGGGTGATGTCAAATTCGGCTGCCGACTTCGAGTCCTCTGCATAACCTACGAACTTGCCGTTCACCCAGAGATAGATGTTGGATGTTACGCTTCCGAAATGTGCAATCACCTGACGACCGTCCCAAGAGTCGGGAATGTTGATGGTACGGCGGTATGATCCCACGTGGTTGTCCTTCACGGGCACTTCAGGCGGGTTGTCCTTGAAGTGTCCGCGCCATGCGAATCCTACGTTCACGTATTCCGCGTCGCCGTATCCGTTGACCTCCCAGATGCCGGGCACCTTCATGGTGTTCCACTTCGAGTCGTCGTATCCTTCCTTGAAGAAGTCGGTAGGACGCTGGTCGGCATTAGCCACCCAGTTGAATCTCCAGTCGCCCTCGATGGAGAGATAGTTTGCAGAAGCCTTGCGGTCTGCCTTGAGGGCAGCGTCGCGAGATTCGTAAGCGAAGAATGAAGTGCGGATAGGGAAACGGTTTACGTTGTTCACGTACGTGTCGTGCCACTCTGTGAAAGTGGGTTGCACGGCTGTTTTGGTAGTCTGCGCCGCGTAGATGAAGCATGGTGACATGCCTGCCACGGCGAGAGTAAGTAACAGTTGTTTCATTTCAGAATATGTTGTTAGTTGAATATTCGGCTTAAAGTTTATTAGCGATATATCTTGCAAAGATACGCAAAATAGTCGGAATGATGGTCCGATGCATAGTTAAGAATTGTATTAAAGCATTTCCTTCTTGCCTAAAACATGTTCTTCATGTCTTCTTGTCAAAAACGTCTTAATGTCCACTATGCAAATATCGTACAAATGGTAAAAACTTGTTACAAAATAAAAATTGATTATAGAGTTCTGATTTGCTGTTTTTACGGTGTTCTGCTGTCTGAACGGCACCCAC
>UMHE01075580.1_pt1 | contig 13056 bp, 19 predicted proteins | sample 1965451 | NCBI WGS metagenome assembly UMHE01 (sample SAMEA4836090, study PRJEB28245) | human gut metagenome | biome: gut microbiome; material: fecal sample | place: Denmark | collected 2008 | reverse complement strand
TCACCAGGTTTTACAGCGATCGAAATAGATCTATCTGGGTAAACATCAATCCGCTGCAGCGTCTGCAGCCAGAATTCACGGCGGTGCTGTGCATCAAGCTTGAAATACAGTTCCCGCCACCCTTCCGGCATGGTCTCCCTGATTTTTCGTGGTGCGTCTTCATCGATCTGGGGCACCTGAACGATCTTGGCAAGCTCGGCATCGATTTTTTCCGCCTCCCGCTGATACGCCTTCTTGTCAATTATCTCGTCGAGGTACGCTTCCCACGCCCGGCGTTTCCTGCGCTCGAGCTTTTCGCGGACCGGCTGCACATCCTGAGCGGCTTCGCGTTGCCGGCGCATTTCTGCGATCTGCGCCTCCATCTTCACGGCTTCCGCTTCGATGGCATCGCTCAATCCAAAAACCAGCGCACGTTCGATGTCCGATTCATAAATGTTCACGCTGTTGCTGCATTCCCGTTGGTTGGTCCTATACCGATGCGAGCAATTATAATATACTTGGAAGCCACGGCTCCCGTCTTTGTGTTCCCAGAAGTTGCGATGCCCACCCATTCGGTGCGCGCATTCCCCACAATACAAAAGGCCGGTAAACAAATAGGTATAGCCGGACGCTTTTGCCTTTATCTTTCTCGTGGCCAACACTCTCGCGGCCTCTTCTTCCGTAATATACGGTTCGCACGAAACGCCCTGTATTTTGCCTGTGTACGCTTCTGCGTTCCTGAGTATAAACGATCCTGTGGATGTGGAGAAGCGCACACCACGCGATTCTGCCGCCATGATTGACGGCTTCAAGCCGGCACCACTGAGATAAATTCGCCAGAACGCATTCATGCCGGTCTCCGTCTCCGGATCCTTCACCGGCTTTTTATCGACGAGCTTATACCCCTTCGGCATGTTGCCACTAATGATCTCCCCTCGCCTGCGCTTCTCCGCAAACGTGAATTTAATGCGCTCAGACGTGCGCTCTGCCTCGTGTTGGTTCACACTTAACATGATTCCGACTTTGAAGCGCCCGTCGGCCGTGACGGTTTCATAGTCTTCCAGGATTGCTGTCCATGGGACGTGGTTCTGGTCGAGGACTTCCTGCAACTCGTAATAGTCCGCGGCACGGCGCGTCCAGCGGTCAAACTTCGTGAAGGCGATCAGCTCCACCTTGCCGGCACGGACATCATCGAGCAGCCGCGATAGCCCCGGCCGGCTCTTGTAGCTTTTATGCGCGGAAAATCCTTCATCTTCGTATACGCCGATTATTTCATGCCCGTGGTCTCTTGCCCAGCGTTCCAGCGCCTGGCGCTGATCGAGGATGCTCTCCCCTGTTCGCGCTTGTTCCTCCGTCGAAACACGGCAGTACAATGCTGTTTTCACTTGCCTTTTTCTCCTCCATGTGCTACCATGAAAGGGTAGCTCTGTTATACTTCATCCAGGTCTACATTCGCCGTCCCGGTGTTCCAGCACCGGGGCGGTTTCATTTTTGCTTAGAAAAGAAATACCGCCGGAACAGTTCCTTGAATTCTTTGACGGTGTAGTTCGTGCCGTACTGGCGGTTGATGATATCGCACGTCATGCCCCAGCCCCAGCCGTATTTGCAGATCATGCGGTACATGGCGCTGTAGATTTCTTCTTGCATGCGTATCCCCCCCAAGAACGCATTACCTTCAGTTCCGCCCGGGTGCAGTGCGCCCGGGCGGTTGTTATTGTCAGTGTGTTACCAGGCGTCAACGCTCGTCAGCTCATACGAGGCAAACTGATCTGTCGTGAGTGGGTGGGCCGTGTATTTCCACGTGGAATCCGCGGTCAGATCGTTGATATTATCAACGGCAGTGCCGATTTGGTTGCCGTCCTGATCGTACAGTGCGAAGGTGACGCCAACATAGGACAGCTGCTTACCGGACGTGTTTTTGATCGCGCCGTTGATGCACTGAGTACCGTAATCCGTTCGGCCTTCTGTGGGTTCGGTGACGGTCTCCAGCTTGTTATAGCTGAGCTTGGCGACCAGGTCAGTGTTTTCCGGGGCTTGCGTTTCGACAGTTCCGGCAGCGTTGGCCGGTTTGTCTTTGCTCCCGCTGCCGCCGGCAATCGCGGCGATCACGATGATCGCGCACAGGGCAAGCAGGACGATCAAAACGATCTTCTTGGCCTTGCTGGGCTGCTTTCTGCCACACTGCGGGCAGACTTTCGCTTTGTCGTCGATTTCTGTCATGCAAAATTTGCATTTTTTCATAGACACTCTTCCTCTCGTTTTTCTCGCCATTAGGCGGATTACGACAATTTTATCATTTTGTGGCTCGAATGTCCATTTTTTCTTTAATGTACGATAAAAGGGACTGTGCTTCACTGCCGCCCCTGCGCATAATAAGCGCGGAGGCGATGAAAGGTGAACTATCAAGACTACAAGGACGCGCGCGATGCGTCGTGGCGCATCCTGATCGACTGCAAGGTGACGGAGCTGCCGGTCAGGATCAGCGGCGTGTGCCGGTCGCTGGGCGTGTCCGTGCGGCGGTATACACCGGCCGAGCGGGACAACAACGACGGTATGTCCACCGTCATCGGCGGTGCGCCGACGATCATGGTGTCCAGCTTGGCAATTCCCGCGCGGCAGCGCTTTACGTGTGCCCACGAACTGGGACACATCATCTTAGGCCACGTTGGCCGGTATGACCTCGTGTGCCGTGAGCCGGAGCCGGGTGACAACCCCATCGAGCAGGCTGCCAACGTGTTTGCCTCGCGTCTGCTTGCCCCGGCCTGCGTGTTGTGGGGCTGCGGCGTGCGGTCTGCCGAGGACATCGAGCGTCTGTGCGACATCAGCCGAGCGGCTGCCGAATTCCGCTGGTCGCGCATGCAGGAGCTGTACCGGCGGCAGCGCTTCTTAACCTCGCCGCTCGAGCGGCTGGTATATGCGCAATTCGAGGATTATATCAAAGGTCATCGGCTTCGGGGAGCTGGTCGATAATCATCTTCAGAGCGGCGACTTGTTCGTCGCTCAAGCTTTTTTCAATGAAACTTCCGTCACGGCCGGCAATGCGGACAACGTTTTTGTTTTCGTCTTTTGTCGGTACGGATTCTTGCTCTACTAAGTCATCTATTAAATACGAGACTGGCACTCCAAAGAGCGAAGCCATAGTTTTTAACTTTGAAGTTGGAATATCATCAACGCGGCCGCATTCCCATTTACTTACCGCGTTTTTCTTAACGCCGAGGCGCTCGCCTAACTGCGTTTGGGTTAGACCGAGCCGAATTCTATTGTATTTGATTTTATCTCCAATACTCATAATGATATTCCTTTCTTGTTCGTATCTTAATAATAGCACATTCTTCCCTAAAGTCAACAAAAAGGATCTTGACAAGAACACAAAGCTGTGTATAATGAAGGTATCCCGAAAAGGTGAATTTCTCCAACGGAGGTGATAATATGCAGGCGAACATGCTGAAAGGGAAACTTACAGAGAGCGGGATGACACAAGAGCAGGCCGCTAGCAGAATTGGGATTAGCCTGAGCCGTTTTAACGCAAAGCTCAATGAAACACGAGGGGCAGAATTCTCGCTCGGGGAAGTGCTCGCGATAAAGAATATCCTGAACCTCAGTCCTGAACAGGTGGACCAAATTTTTTTCACCTAAAAGTATCTTGAAAAGGTGAAAGCAAAAACCATCTGCAAAGTCTTGCGGATGGTTTTGACAAAATTCATTCGACTGATTGGAGGTGAGGACATGAGGCCCACAAGAGCCGGATACATCATGTTATCCATAGCGACGCTGCTGAATTCGATCACGTTAGGAATCCTAATATGGTCGAAATTCCTTGGATGATGACGGGCAATGCGGCTATAAGCGAAAACAGCATAGCCAAGAATGCAAGCCAGTTATTGCGCCACCATCTTTTCCGCGCGGAACACTTTCTCTGCTTTTCCCTTGTCAAGGTCATGTCGATATATTTCTTGACTTTTGGTTTTTCGGCGAATGCAGATCGTTCTGCACCGGACATTTTGCTGAATTCATCAATGGCCTTGGCCGATGGTTGTTGAACATAAGGCTGCGGCGGAGGAAGTTTATTGCTTTTCATTCAACCATCCCTTTCAGAATGATTCTACCACTCACGCAAAGGGAAAACAAGAACTGGAGGCTTTTATGCCAATTAACAACCTAACAGATGAGCAGCGTGAAGAGCTGGCGCGCCGCACGCTGCTCACCCTTGCGAAGCTCTGGTGCGATCAGAACGGGGTCGACGCAGAGATCCGCATTGTGAAAAAAGAAGAGCCGTCCGGGACGTAGAAGCTCCACGGGCGGCAGATCTAAAATCACCGGTGCTTATCATAGCACGGCAAGAGAAAGGAGTCAACGTATGAAAGTATTTGGGAACCCATGCACGAAGGCCAAAATCCGCCGCTACATCGTGTGGGGTGTTGAGGACGGCATCGTGTGCGCGTCCTTCATCGCCGGCATCGCGCTGGCGGGGTGGCTGTTCCATGTAATTTTTTCGCTCTTGGGGGTGGCGTGATGGATACCCCAATCGAAAAAGTTCACGATCTACTGAACCGGCCGCGCTCAAGCGCAGATTTTTCGCCGGCAGCGCGCTACGCTGTCAGCAGATTGTGCGACTACGCGGCGCAGGAGCATGAGCTGCGGGTCAAGGCAGAGGAGCGGTGTGCGAAGATGGACAGCCAAGTGGCTGATGCTTTCCACATGGTAAAGGCTCAGGAACGCACGATCGACGACCTGCGGCAGCAGCTGTCGTTTATGCAGCAGGCGCTGTGGGACGCGGGGGTGTGACATGGAGAGGCTTACGTTTGATGGCAATTTCTGCGACATCTCGCAGTGCCGGGAGCTGTCGTGCCCGCGTAACACCGCTTGTACGCAACGACAGGTGTGGGAGAAGCTCAAAGCCTACGAGGATCTCGGCTTCGAGCCGGAGGAGTACAAGCGCGCCATGAATGCAGACATCATTGTCCACGCGGCGGCTGTTGCGCTTGGCGTTGCGGCCGAGAGGCTGCGCGAGCTGACGGAAGCGGACAAGGACGGTCGCGTGGTGGTGCTGTCGGAAGGGAGGAGAAAGCGATGACTGACCTGAAATCATGTCCGTTCTGTGGCGGTAAAGTTAGCCTTGTTCTGTGCGATGATGAAGGGAATCTGCATGACGATGTATATAGAGAACGTCCCTATAGTGGGATTGGCTTTATGCTTCGCCACACTCATGAGGAAAACCCGAGCTGCCCGATTGCAAGCTATGAATGTGATGGCGGGATTTTGGGCGGTGTGTATATTTACGACACGGAAGAACGAGCTGCTGAAACATGGAATAGGAGGGCTGACAATGGCTGAACTTATCAAACGGCAGGCGGCCATTGACGCAGTGACGGCTGTTTATGTCCGCACTGCGGGGTACAAGACACGGGAACGTGTTTTGGAAACGAGGGAAGCTATACAAAAGCTCCCCGCTGCCGAGGAGCTGATGAACTGGATCAGCGTCGAAGATAAGCTCCCAGCAAACGAAACCGAAGTTCTGGCGGTATGTGTTCGGAACGGCTGCTGTTTTGTCTGCCCTGTGATTTACGAGGACGGAACCGTATTGACACAAGACAGCACATGGAACTGGTACGAGGTGTACAATTACGGGACGTACAGCGAAGAAAACGATGATTACTTTGTACCTGCAGGCTGGTGGGAAGCTCGGCAGTTTACACCGGATGACGTATACAATAATCCCGTGGACTGCGCCGTCACGCACTGGATGCCGCTGCCGGAACCGCCGAAGGGCGCGAGGATGGACGGTGATAGCGATGCCAAAGCGGATTAATCCACGCCGGAGACCGGCGACGATGGCAGACGTGCAGCGCGCGAAGGACACGGCGACGGCGGATGCCTGCCGCGTGACGCTGGCGATCTTTTTTACCGCCCTACTGGACAAGGAAGGCATGGACGCGGAGCAGCTCCAGCGCATCTGGCGCGAGGCAGAGGCGCTGAGCGAGAGCGTGCGGGACGGATATGTATCAGCACCGGATCTGATCCGCGTGCTGCGGGAAGAGTACGAGATCGACATCATAGGGGGATAAAACGATGAACAGACTGGACACACTGAAGGCCGCCGCCGAATGCGTGTGCGGCAGCCGGGAAGAAGACTACGGCAGCCCGGAGGATAACTTCGCCGTGATCGCGGCGCTGTGGACGGCATACACCGGCACGGACGTCACGCCGAAGGACGTGGCCATGATGATGGCGCTGCTGAAGATCGCCCGCGCGAAGGCCGGCAGCAAGCCGGACACCTACATCGACCTCGCGGGCTACGCCGCGTGCGGGGCGGAAATTTCGGCGCGTGAGCCGAAGAGGAACGCAAAGTGCACGCGAGTACAACCGGCGAGACCGGAGGCACAGAGCCAGAAAAAAACGGCGTCCTGCGTGAAGCTGCAGCGCATGGACGGCTACTATCTGGTGGAAGTGGACGGGAATCCGCATCGCTTTACGCTGTGGGAAACCGCGATGCAGTTCATCCACGATCAAACAGCGGAAGAAAGGAAGAAGAAAACATGAAGAAAATGAGGTGCTTTTTGAAGCGCCCAAAATCCGACTGGTATTCTACCTGTTGCAGCATATCACTCAGCAATCTGCAGCGAATCGTCGGCGGTTACATTGAGACCGTCACCTTCCCAGACCTCGGGGGCGTTGTAATCTGCAACGAAGAAGGCCGTCTGCTCGGGCTTCCCTATTGCTGCACAATCCGAGGCGTGGATTTTGTCGGCTGCGTTGCTGTCTTCTGCCCGGACGGTGACACGCTGCGCGATGTGCAGTACGAGCTACGCAAATGGAAGGAAATTGTCGCAGACTGAAAGGTAAAGAAGGAGGCAAACAATGAGCATCAAAATCAACACTCTGCAAATCGAAAATATCAAACGTGTTAAAGCCGTTGCGCTGAACCCGGCAGAGAACGGTCTTACCGTAATCGGTGGGAAAAACGGCCAGGGCAAGACGTCCGTGCTGGACGCGATCGCGTGGGCGCTCGGCGGTGATCGCTACCGCCCGAGCAACCCTGAACGCGAAGGCAGCACCCTACCGCCGCACATCAAGCTCACGCTCTCCAACGGCCTGACCGTTGAGCGCAGCGGCAAAAACAGTGCTCTTAAAGTGGTAGACACCACCGGCAAGCGCTCTGGCCAACAGCTGCTCAATGAGTTCGTGGAGCAGCTCGCCATTGACCTGCCGCGCTTCCTGCAGGCGTCAAACCGCGAGAAAGCGGACACTCTGCTGCAGGTGATCGGCGTCGGCGACCGCATCCACGAGCTGGAGGCAAAAGAACGCGATGTCTACAACAGGCGCCGGATGATCGGCCAGGATGCCGACCGTAAGCGCAAGTATGCCGATGAGCTTCCATTCTATCCGGCAGCTCCGAAAGAGCTTGTATCTGCTTTGGACCTGATCCGGCAGCAGCAGGACATTCTCGCCAGAAACGGAGAAAATCAGCGCAAACGGATGCGCGCAAACCAAATCGAACACGAATATGGTAAAGCCGCCGCACACGTTTCCCTGCTCAAGAGCCAGTTCGCTGCGGCGCAGAAGCAGCTCACACAGCTGGAAGCAGATCTCGAAATCGCGCAGAAAGACGCCCTCGATTTGCAAGACGAAAGCACTGAGGAAGTCGAGCGCAGTCTTCAGGAGATCGAGCAAATCAACATTCAGGTTCGCGCCAACTGCGACCGGGAAAAGGCGGAGCAAGATGCAGCCTACTACGCGCAGCAATACCAGGAGTTGACCGCAGAACTGGAGGATATCCGGCACGACAAGTACGCACTCCTCAACTCTGCCGAGCTTCCCCTTGCCGGCCTCTCCGTTGAAGACAGCGAGCTGACCTACAACGGGAAGAAGTGGGACTGCATGAGCGGCGCTGATCAGCTGATTGCCGCCACGGCTGTCGTACGAGCGGTTAACCCGAAGTGCGGTTTCGTCCTGCTGGACAAGCTGGAACAGCTCGATGCAGACACTTTGCTCAACTTCGGCTCCTGGCTTGAGGAACAGGGGCTGCAAGCAATCGCCACCAGAGTAAGCACTGGACCGGAATGTTCCATCATCATTGAGGACGGCTTTGCTGCTCCGGAGCAGCCGGCATCGGCCACAACGGCTGGTTGGAAGAAAGGAGTTTTCTAATGTTTGAAATCAGCAGCGGCAAAATGCAGAAGCCGCTGAAATTGGTGATCTACGGGCCGGAAGGCATCGGAAAGAGCAGTTTCGCCGCACAAGCCCCCGGCGCTCTGTTCATCGATACAGAAGGCAGCACCGTACATATGGACGTCAGACGTCTGCCGGCGCCGCAGAGCTGGACCATGCTTTTGCAGGAAGTGGACTACGTCCGCCGAACTCCTGGCATCTGCAAAACGCTGGTCATCGATACGGTGGACTGGGCGGAGCGAATGGCGCGTGATCACGTGTGCAGCACACACAGCGTCAAAGGCCTCGAAGACTTCGGCTACGGCAAAGGCTATGTGTATCTCTATGAAGCAATCGGACAGCTGCTCAACCAGCTCACCGAAGTAATCAACTCTGGAATCAATGTGATTCTTACCGCGCACGCGAAAATGCGCAAGTTTGAACAGCCGGATGAGCTCGGCGCTTATGATCGCTGGGAAATGAAGCTCATGAAAGAAACGCCAGGCATGGTCAAAGAGTGGGCGGACATTGTTCTCTTCGCGACCTACGAGACTTACATCGTGAAAGAGCCGGGAAAAGAAAAGAGCTCCAAGGGTAAGGCCCAGGGCGGGAAGCGTGTCATGTACACAAGCCACCATCCGTGCTGGGACGCGAAAAACCGGCACGGCCTTCCGGACAAGCTTCCGCTGGATTTTGGGCAAATCGCGCAGCTTTTCATGAGCAGCACTAGCGCTACGCTCTCCCCCGCACCCGAGCCCGCGCCGGCAAGCGCCAGCGAAGAACCGAAAGCTTCGCCAAATGACGAAGACGTTCCGTTCTATATCAGCGGCGAGCCCGCAGAGCCCGAATCCGGCATACCTTCGGACCTGCAGCAGCTCATGGACGCCGCCGGCGTCACGGAGCAACAGATCTCTGACGCTGTCGCAGCTCGCGGGTACTACCCAGCCGGAATGCGTATCCGCGATTATGACCCGGACTTCGTTCAGGGATGCATTATTGGCGCTTGGGACGGCGTCCTGAGCTTGATTAAAAACCAAAACTGAAAAGATTAAGGAGGATATATCATGGACAACTACAACAACGGCAATCAGGGATTTGAGCTCGACTGGGGCTCTGAAATCGAAAACGACAGCCCGGACTTCATCGTCCTGCCGGAAGGCGAGTATGACTTCACGGTAAAGAGCTTCGAGCGCGGCCGTTACAATGGCGGCGATAAAGTTGGCCCGTGCCCGAAGGCTATGCTCACGCTGAGCATCGACACACCGCAGGGCGAGGCACTTGTCAAAAAGGACCTGTTGCTCCACTCCAAGCTCGAAGGGCTGCTGTGCGAATTCTTCACCTGCATCGGCCAGCGCAAGCACGGTCAGCGCGTGTCCATGAATTGGAACGCTGTCACCGGCGCACACGGACGCTGCAAAATTGGGCACCGCACCTATAACGGTAACCAGTACAACGAGGTCAAGAAGTTTCTCGAGCCGAAGCAGGGCACCGCTTATGCTTCTCCCTCACCCGCTTCTGCGCCTACCCCGCCGACCGGTGGCTGGCAGGGCGGGAAGTTCTAACCATGGAACTTAGACCGTATCAGCAGGCTGCGTTGACAGCCGTGCTTGATGAATGGGACAGGGGCGTCGATAAGACGCTCCTTGTTCTACCAACAGGTACCGGAAAAACAATCGTCTTTTCTGCCGTGGCCGAGGAAGCCGTAAAACGTGGTGGGCGCGTGCTGATCCTCGCTCACCGCGGTGAGCTGCTTGACCAAGCAGCAGACAAGCTCCACAAAGCAACTGGACTTGTATCCGCGCTCGAAAAAGCGGAAAGCAGCTGCCTCGGGTCCTGGTATCGCGTGGCCGTCGGCAGCGTTCAAAGCCTGCAGAGACAATCGCGGCTCGACCGCTTCTCCCCCGACTATTTCAGCACCATCATCATCGACGAGGCACACCACTGTCTCTCTGATGGCTATCAGCGTGTTCTGTCCTACTTCAAGTCTGCGCACGTCCTCGGCGTCACGGCTACGCCTGACCGCGGCGACATGCGCAATCTGGGCCAGTACTTTGAGACGCTTGCGTATGAGTACACGCTCCCGCAAGCGATCCGTGACGGATACCTAACCCCAATCAAGGCGCTGACTGTTCCGCTCCGGCTGGACCTCTCCTCCGTCGGCGTCCAAAACGGCGACTTCAAGGCCGGAGACCTCGGCACGGCACTGGACCCGTATCTCGATACGATCGCGGATGAGATGCTGAAATACTGTGCGAATCGAAAGACTGTGGTTTTTCTGCCGCTCGTGAAGACGTCACAAAAGTTTCGGGACATTCTCAACGCTAAGGGATTCCGCGCCGCAGAAGTCAATGGAGAGAGCACCAATCGCGCAGAAATTCTTCAAGGCTTCGACGCCGGACGTTACAACGTGCTTTGCAACTCCATGCTTCTGACAGAAGGATGGGACTGCCCTTCTGTAGACTGTGTGATTGTGCTGCGGCCAACGAAAGTCCGAAGTCTTTACAGCCAGATGGTCGGGCGCGGCACGCGCCTTTCCCCTGGGAAAGATCACTTGCTTCTGCTCGATTTTCTGTGGCACACCGAGCGCCACGAGCTCTGCCACCCCGCTGCGCTGGTCGCAGAATCGCCAGACGTAGCAAAGAAAATGACTGAAAATATTGAAGAAGCCGGCGCTGCTGTTGACATCATGGAAGCGGAAGAGCAAGCGGAATCCGACGTTGTGGCACAGCGCGAAGAATCTCTCGCCAAGCAACTTGAAGAGATGAAATGCCGGAAGCGCAAGCTCGTGGATCCGCTACAGTTTGAAATGTCAATTCAAGCGGAAGACCTTACCGGCTACGTCCCATCCTTTGGATGGGAAATGGGTCCTGCGACAGATAAGCAGCGCTCGGCTTTAGAAAAGCTCGGCATTTTCCCGGACCAGATCGACAACGCCGGCAAGGCCACCATGCTGCTCGATCGACTGGATAAACGCCGGAACGCCGGCCTAACGACGCCAAAACAGATTCGTTTTCTTGAAGGCAGAGGCTTTCAGCACGTCGGGCAATGGCGGTTTGATGACGCCCGGCGTCTGATCGACAGGATTGCTGGCAACGGCTGGCGAATCCCGCATGACATTTCACCGGCGACATATGTTCCGCCGAAGCAGGAGGTGCTTACAGAATGGCCGAACGCGATCTAAATTTGCTGGAATTGTTGGAGTATATCCCGGTCGCGGATCTCTCCTATCAAGAGTGGGTCAACGTCGGCATGGCATTGAAGCATGAAGGATACACCGCCGCGGACTGGGAAGCATGGAGCCGAAACGACAGCCGCTACCATCACGGCGAGTGCTTCCGAAAGTGGGACAGCTTCCAGGGCGCTCTGACGCCGGTCACCGGCGGGACCATCGTGCAGATGGCCAAAGAGCGAGGCTGGTTGCCTCACTCGATGGGCGGCGCTGACGATTTCGAGCTAGATTGGAACAGCACCATTGGTGCTCGCGAGGGCGTTGTTGTGCCGGACACCGCGTGGCTCGAAGGCCGCGAAGTAAAAGAACCAGACACCTGGAACCCTGTTGACCACATCATTCGATACCTGGAAACGCTCTTCGAGGCTGGCGAAAACGTCGGCTATGTCACGCAGACGTGGGAAAAGGACGGAAAATTCCTGCCGACAAAGGGCAGCTACGACCGCACCGCCGGCCAGTTGATCGAAGAACTTTCAAAATGCGGCGGGGATGTCGGCGCTGTGCTCGGCGACTATAATCCGGCCGCCGGTGCCTGGATCCGGTTCAACCCTTTGGACGGCAAAGGCGTCAAAAATGAGAATGTCACTGACTTCCGCTATGCCCTCGTGGAATCCGACAGCATGGAGCTCGAAAAGCAAAATGCCATCATTCGCGAGCTGGAGCTTCCCGTCGCGTGCCTGGTGTTCTCCGGTGGAAAATCCGTTCACGCAATCGTGAAGATTGAAGCGGCAACGTACGAAGAGTATCGGCGTCGCGTGGATTACCTCTATACTGTCCTGAAGAAAAACGGCTTTGACTGTGACACGCAAAACAAAAACCCGTCACGTCTTAGCCGGATGCCTGGCGTCCTGCGTGGAGATCACAAACAGTTCCTCATGGACACCAACATCGGTAAAGAGAGCTTCCAGGAGTGGCGTGATTGGATCGAAAGTATCAACGACGATCTGCCGGACCCCGACAGTCTGGCAGCTGTATGGGATGATATGCCGGAGCTGTCCCCACCTCTAATTGACGGTATCCTCCGGCAGGGTCATAAGATGCTGCTCGTTGGCCCAAGCAAGGCGGGCAAGAGTATCGCGCTGATCGAACTCTGCTGCGCTATCGCCGAAGGCCGGGAATGGCTCGGCTGGAAGTGCGCCCAAGGCCGCGTGCTGTATGTCAATCTGGAGCTGGATCGAGCGAGCTGCTTGCATCGCTTCCGGGACATTTACGCCGCCCTCGGCTGGCGTCCGGAGCATCTGGACAGCATCGACATTTGGAATCTCCGCGGCAAATCAATCCCTATGGACAAGCTCGCGCCGAAGCTGATCCGCCGCGCTTCAAAGAAAAACTACATTGCTATCATCATCGATCCGATCTATAAGATCATTACCGGCGACGAGAACAGCGCCGATCAGATGGCCGCATTCTGCAATCAGTTTGACCGTGTGGCCACGGAGCTGGACGCAGCAGTGATTTACTGCCATCATCACTCAAAGGGCTCACAGGGCGGAAAACGCAGTATGGACCGCGCTTCCGGCTCTGGCGTGTTCGCGCGAGACCCTGACGCTCTGATCGACATGATCGAGCTGGATCTCACGGAGGCTGTTGAGAATCAGGAGAAAAACAAAGAGGTATGCGCCGCGCTTATAAAGCTACTGAAAAACAACGTGCAAGGCTGGCAAGAGCTTGTCAGCCAGGACGACGCGCTCAGCCGCTCC